>Ga0228674_1000512_pt1 | contig 26613 bp, 24 predicted proteins | sample 1D_rmetaG_FD_189054 | JGI IMG/M metagenome (GOLD analysis project Ga0228674, IMG submission 189054) | Seawater microbial communities from Monterey Bay, California, United States - 1D_r | ecosystem: Environmental > Aquatic > Marine > Coastal | place: USA: California | collected 2016-09-26
TCGACAACGGTAATGTCATCATCTTCACGGGCGAGGCTGGCTGCGACTGATGAGCCTACTTGACCTGCACCGAGAATAAGAATTTTCATAGTGTGTCCTAGGTTTGTTTGGTGTCGATATCTAAGGAGCGTAGTTTACGATATAAATGTGTGCGCTCCATGCCGGCTAGTTTTGCTGCTTTACCTACATTGCCCGCTGTTTGCTGTAATTTGTAGAGTAGGTAGATACGCTCAAATTGTTCGCGAGCTTCTCTTAAAGGAAGTTCGTAATTAATGGTGTTGCTGGCTTTTTGTTCTTCTTTTGATGGCGTCAAAGCTTGTTCTACATCCGCTTCATCAATATCATCATTATCACCTAATACCAGTAGGCGTTGAATAATATTTTGTAATTCGATGATGTTACCAGGCCAAGGGTAGTTTCTTAAACGGTTTTGAGCTGCGACAGTAAAGTGGCGATAGGGTAGTTGATTCTCTGATGTGTATTGATCAACGAAGTGATGGATTAATTCAGGGATATCTTCAATATGGTCGGCTAATCTTGGTAATTGAAGAGAGATACTGTTTATTTTATAAAGTAAGGCTTCACTAAACAGGCCGTTAGTTACATTTTCTTCAAGATTGTGCGGGCTGGCGAAAATGAGTTGGCATTGGTTGAGTTTGTCATTATCGAGCAAATGTAAGAGTAGTGTTTGGGCTTTTGCATCTAACCTTGATACATCGTTAAGGTAGAGGCAGTTGTTTTGAGCTAGGGTTGATAGTTTAAGGCTATCGACAGGGAAACTCTCAGCTGAGAGTTCAATGAATTTGCCTTCAGTGTATGCGCCTAAAGAATGTAAATAATGTGCAAAGCAACGCTTACCAGTGCCACCTTCGCCTATTAATAAAATTGGCATAGGGTGTTTGGCGACGCGTTGTGCTTGTTTGCGTAAAAGGACGGTTTCCGGGCTTTTACCAACAGGTTCTTGTGCTTGATGTTGTTTGTTGGAAGCTTGTTTAAGTTGATTAGCCAGTGCTGTTTCGACACCACGTAATAATTTTGCAGTGGAGAGCGGTTTTTCAATAAAATCACTGGCGCCAAGGCGAGTGGCTTCTACTGCCGTTTCGATGGTGCCATGGCCTGACATCATGACGACAGTAAGATGGGGTTCTTGTTGCTTAAACTCTCTTAGTAAACTGATACCGTCTACGTCTGGCATCCAAATATCTAGTAAGACTAGTTGGGGAAGGCGATCGGTTAAGCATTGACGAGCGGCTGTACCATCTTCTGCAGTCGTGACTTGATAGCCTTCATCTTGCAAGATGTCTTGGATCAATTCTCTGATCGCCGGTTCATCATCAACGACTAGGATATAAGGTTTATCTTCTGTACTCACGGTGTAGTTTTCTCCAACGGTAGCCGTATTATTATACAGGCACCGGTAGGTTCTTGGTTTTCCGTCCAAACGGTGCCTTGGTGTTCATCAATAATTTTTTTCACGATAGCAAGGCCTAGCCCTGTACCACGTGCTTTATTGGTGGCATAAGGTTCGAATAATGTGGTTATCATATCATCTGGAATACCAGGTCCAACATCTTCAATAGTGAGTTCTAGCCAACGTTGACCGGAGAGGGAAACTGGCTTGTAATGAAGGCTGATATCAACCGGCATATTGGCTTCTTCGCTGGCTTCGATGGCATTTTTAATTAGGTTGTGGAGGACCTGCCTGAAGCGGTTACTGTCGATATTAATATTTAAATCAGGTGCTTCTGTTAATGAAATTTTGTGTTGTGTATTGCTTTGGTATAGGGCGATAACTTCACGAATAAAAGCCGCTAAGGGAGTAGATTCTATTTTTAGGCTCGGCGTTTTTGCGTAGTCTGAAAAATCATTTACCATTTCTTTCATCGCATCGACTTGTTGAATGATGGTATTGGTCAGTTTTTGTAATTGTTCAGTCTGGTTGTCAGGGACAAGTGGTTGGTATTTTGTTTGTAGCCGCTCCGCTGATAATTGAATAGGGGTTAGCGGGTTCTTTATTTCGTGGGCAAGACGGCGGGCGACTTCGCCCCAAGCGGCGTCACGTTGAGCCTGAATTAAGGTGGTGATATCGTCAAAAACAATAACCCAGCCTGCACTGTTGGGTAAAGGTGTGCCACGACACATCAATATTTGTAGTTGCATACCTGAATGTAATTCAATTTGTTGATGCCAACTGGTTTTATGGGTTATTTCTGTTGTGACCAGCTCGGTGAAGCTTTGCAGATGGCGATGTTGTTGGGATAATTTACTGAAAGGGAGCTCCAAAAGTGGCTGTAGGTTCGTATCTAAGATCGCACTACTTGAAACATTGGCTGTTTTCAGGAGTAATTGTTCATCAAGTGTAATAACGCCACTTGAGAGACTGCCAAGAACAGCACCAAGATAATTAGTTTGTTCTTCTAATAAACGATGACTGATCTGGGTGGCGTCTCTGGCATGTGTTAGACGCTCGGTCATTTGATTAAAAGATCGGACAAGAAAGCCGATTTCATCATCGCCTTTGGTCGTGAGCTGAGTGTTGTAATTACCAGAGGCGACGGATTGTGTTCCATCAGCGAGTTCTTGTAATGGGTGAACAATGCGTCGTGAGATCCAAATCGCGAACCAAATAGAGGCGAGAACCGTTAAGAGTACGATTAAACTTAATGTTAAAGTAAAAATGCTGATTAAAGGTTTTCTAAGGTAATTGAGTTCTTTATAGTCGGTATAAGCATTTTCTACAGTTTTGCCTAAATCACTTAATTGTTCATTGACTGGGAACAGTACATGTAGCATCTTTTCATCTTCATCGATGCCGGTTCTTGGAATGAGCACTGCGGCACGAAGTTGTAATTTGTCATCTATACTGGGGTCGAGCCCGATATAGTCTTCTTCTTGTCTTAATTGCCGAAAAATAGCGTCATTGGGCCGGTCAGGTACGATGATATTGGGGTTTTGGATGCTGGATGTCACTAATTGGCCATCCATTGTCCAAACGCTAAGCTCGATGGCACCACTTAAGTCGGTGAGATCTCGCAAGTTAGTATTGAATTCTGAAATGGGAACTTCGCTTAATACCCCTGACATCATTCTGGTTTGTCGTAATAAAGTACGGATCCTGATACCAAAAGCGGTTCGACTTAATTCTAAAGAGTCATCAAGTGCCCGCTCTATTTCGACATCGAACCAGCTATTAATGCCCCGGTGTAAAAAATGTACGGAAAAGCTGTAGACAATTGTTGTGGATATAAGGATGAGCAAAACAAATGCGCTGACAAGGCGTACCGTTAATTTTGAGCCTGGCTTTTTTGTTTTAAAATCTCGATAGAGTCGTAGTAAGCTTCTAAAAAGTAAGCCAATAAGGAGTAATAAGGTAAAGAGGCCTAGGCCAAAAATAGGTAAAAAGAGATCATTTAGCTTTGAACTATCTTGTGTGGCGGTGCTGAGTAAAATCGTTAAGGTGAGCAGTAATGCTGCTAACGCATAGTAAGGAAGAGGGCTTCTGTTGAGGCGTTTTAAGACACTCATGGCCAACTCGCTGTTACCCATGGGCTGGCAATCTGCCATTTATCAGAAATGAGTGCACCTGGTCTCATGGGTGTGGGCAAAGCGTGAATGTCCAGTTCGCTTTGAATTTCTAAGATCATGGTGTTTGGATTGATATCATATTCTGGCGGCAAGGTGAGCTGTTCGACTTTACCTAAGGTGTTTAATGCTGAAATCAAAGAAGGGAAGTTACGACGCTTATTGGTGTCCATTGCCAATAAAATATATTGCTCAGAGAGGGCGTGATAGCGTAGTTGATAGCTAATCACGGTTGACCAATGTGTTTCTTTCCAATCCCATGGGAGATAGTCGCCAATGATAGGAAAGGGCTCGCTGAGTCGAAAATGTTGCAGGAATGTAATGGGAACGCCGTTTTCTAAAGCTTCAATAACACGGGGTGAGAGAGGGTAATGGATAGTGGCATTGAGTGAATAGCCGTTACCTCTTTTCGAGATAGATGCGTTATCAATATAAAAATGTTCGGCTGCCTGACTGTTAAGGCAGAACAGTAGTAAAAAGGCGATTAAGCTATTTTTAACGATGACGGAGGCAGGCATAAAAGAAGCCGTCGTGCTGGTTTTCGCCAGGAAGACGTTGGTAGCCGGCAAGCCTTGGCGCCGCCGGTTCAGGGCTGAGTATATGTTCTTCCGCATCAGGGTGCCGATTTAGGAAGTTAATGATTTGTTGTTCATTTTCTTGCTTGATAATAGAACAGGTTGTGTAGATCAATAAACCACCAGTGTTGAGCAATGGCCATAATTTTTCAAGTAATTGCTGTTGCTTTTCGACAAGGCTGTCGATATCGTTGGGCCTACGGAGTATTTTTATATCAGGGTGGCGGCGAATTACACCTGTGCCTGAGCAGGGTGCGTCGATGAGAATTCTATCGAAGGGTTGACCATCCCACCAGCTGTCAATATCTCCGGCATCGGCTGCTATTAGCGTTGCTTTGAGTTTAAGTCGATCTGTGTTTTGGGTTATTTGAGTCAGCCGGTTTGGCTCGATATCTAAAGCGATAACCTCGTTATTTGGTTCTACCTCTAAGATATGGCAAGTTTTACCACCGGGCGCGGCGCAGGCATCGAGTATACGTTGCTTTGGCGCAAGGTTGAGAGTAGCAGCCACATGTTGTGCGGCGGCATCTTGTACAGATACGTCGCCGTCGGTGAACCCGGGTAGTTGATAAACATCACAAGGGGAATCAAGGAGAATCGCTTGATCGAGATGTTCAACGGCAGTAGCGGTGATGTTTTCTTGTTTAAGTCTTTTGATGTAATCATCTCGACTGCAATGTTGCTGGTTCACGCGTAAAAACATAGGAGGTTGTTCGTTGTTCGCGTTAAGCACCGTCTGCCAAGCAGTTGGCCAATCTGTTTTTATTTTTTGGATAAGCCAGTCTGGGTGTGCGAATTGTGCTGTTTCACTCTGTAATATGATTTTGTCGAAGCCGGCCTGGTTTCTTTGATAATTTCTTAGGCTGGCATTGATCAAGCCTTTTGCCCAAGGTTTACCAAGCGCCATGCAGGCATTAACGGTTTCAGATAATGCAGCATGTTCTGGTAAACGCATTGAGCGAAGTTGATATAAACCACAAAGTAAAAGGGCATTGATATCGCTGTCTTTAGCTTTAAGTGGTTTTGATAGTAATTGGTTGCTGAGCGCCTGTAGTTGAGGCTGCCAACGTAATACGCCGTAACAGAGTTGTTGGCAAAAGCTGGTTTCGTTGTCTGGCAATGCCGCCAACATAGGTTTTAAAGTGTTGCTGAGAGAACGGTGATGGCGCAGTACATCGCCAATGACTTTTGCAGCTGCTGCACGTGATGTTTTGAGTGCTTTGGCTTTAGCCAAGGTGGTCGCCTGCAGAAAGTGGGTTAGCGTTTAGAAAATCACTGACGGCCATTGCCCGTTTTCCGGGTGCTTGGATTTGAGTGATTCTTAAAGTACCTTCTCCGCAAGCGATATCGATTCCAGCTTTGTCAGCATTGATGACCCTGCCAGGTGAGGCTTCGTTAGGGATCTTTAAATCAACCGCAGCCCAAATACGTAGCGTTTTCTCTTGCCATTGTGTTTGTGCAATAGGCCATGGATTGAAGGCATTAATTTGTCGTAATAAGCTGCTCGCAGGTTGCTGCCAGTCTATGGTCGCTTCGGATTTTTCTAGTTTGGAAGCATAAGTACTATCACAATCATTTTGAGCCTGTGCATTTACCTGAGACTCAGTGAAATTGGATAGTGTTGACAATAGTGTTGTTGCACCTAACGTTGCTAAGCGGTCATGTAGTTGTTGGGTGGTGTCAGTATTGGATATCGGGCAAGTGGCTTTGGCTAGGACCGGACCGGTATCGAGCCCCGCTTCCATTTGCATAATACAAACACCGGTTTCATGGTCACCAGTTAAAATGGCGCGTTGAATAGGTGCGGCACCGCGCCAGCGAGGCAGCAAAGAAGCATGGATGTTGATGCAGCCATGTTTCGGCGTATCGAGCACAGACTGTGGCAAGAGCAATCCATAAGCAACAACAATCATTAGATCTGCTTGATAAGATGCGAGTACTTCACGTGCCGTTTGTTCTTTAAAGTTGAGCGGCTGCTCGACAGGTATATTGTGTTCTAAAGCGATTTGTTTGACTGGGCTGGCGGTGAGTTTTCGGCCACGGCCTGCTGGGCGATCAGGTTGTGTATAGACTGCACAGACGGTGTGGCCTGAATTTAGAAGCGCAGATAAGGTGTGTGCAGCAAACGCTGGCGTACCAGCAAAAACAAGTCGCATGTTGTATTAACTTTGTAACTTTTGTTGTTTTTCGAGGCGTTTTTTGATGCGTTGACGTTTCAAATTGCTGAGATAATCAACAAAGAGTTTGCCATCGAGATGGTCGATTTCATGTTGTATACAGGTTGCGAGTAGTTCGTCCGCATCTAATTCAAAAGGCTTGCCATCTCGGTCCAGCGCTTTAACACGCACTGTATCAGCGCGTGTAACAACTTCGTAGGAATCAGGCACGGATAAGCAGCCCTCTTCATGCTCCCGCTCCCCTTCTTTTGTCATGATTTCAGGGTTGATGAAAATATAGGGTTCTGTTCTATCTTGCGAAATATCGATAACCACGAGCCGTTTTTGGACATTGATTTGCGTGGCTGCTAAACCGATGCCAGGTGCTTCATACATGGTTTCTAACATGTCATCGGCAAGCTGGCGAATGTCATCAGTGACTTCAGTAACCGGTTTGGCTTTTTTGCGTAAGCGTGGATCTGGAAAGTGAAGTATTTGTCTTAGGGCCATAATTGAGTACCTGAGCAATTATCTATGTTGGTTTGACGTTTATTGTAACAAGCCTGAGCGAGAGATTGAAAAGGCTTATTAGAGACCAAATAAAAAAGCGGCCAGTTGGCCGCCTTAATATTGAGTCTATTTTTTGCTTATTTCATTGCAGCGTAGAAAGCAGCTAGATCAGCGATATCTTGTTCTGATAAGTTTTTCGCTTGACCTGTCATAACGGCGGCCATGCCACCGGTACGCTGGTTATCTTTGTATGCTTGCATTGAAGAAACAAGGTAAGCTTCGTTTTGGCCTGCTAGGCTTGGGTATGCCGGGACTGCTGCGATACCGTTAGCGCCATGACATGCGGCACATGTTGCTGCTTTTGCTTGACCTGCTGCTGCATCACCAGCAGCGATTGCGGTATTAGTACCGAAAAGCGTGGCTAGACCTAGGAGTGTGTATGCAATGTGTTTCATCTAAATCTCCATTTAATTATTGTTGGATATTAATAGGATGTTGGATTATAGCATGCTAATGCTGGGTTATCGTTATTATTTACATCACTATTCCGTGATAGGACAATGCAGAAGCGGTCATAGTTCACACTATTTATAGTTTATATTTGCGATAGCATTGAATTGCGTTTAGGCTTATGTTTCAAGAGGTTTACGTTGGCCTTATTTTGCTTTCGGTTGAGGACTTGTCGATGATGCGTCGTTTCTTTCTAAGTTGTTGTTTTGTATTGCTGTCTTTGCCGATGCTGGCACGGGCGGATGTGGCTTTAAATCCTGATCACCCACAGCGTTATGTGGTGGTAAAGGGTGACACACTTTGGGATATTTCAGGCATGTTCTTAAAATTTCCATGGCATTGGCCGGATATTTGGCATGTGAACCCTCAGATAGAAAACCCACATCTTATTTATCCAGGCGATGTACTGGCTTTAGTTTATCGTGATGGTAAACCTGTGTTGGAATTAACGCGGGGTCCGGTTACCTATAAGTTGTCACCAGAAATGCGTGAAACAGCACTACAACAAGCGATTCCAACCATTCCTTTAGATGCCTTAAGACCTTTCTTGAGTCGACCAAGTGTGATTAGTGCCGATGTGTTAGAACGTGCACCTTATGTTGTTGCAAGTTCTGAGGAGCGTTTAATCTCAGGTGCAGGTGATAAAGTCTATGTGAAAAACGCCAATTCGGACGATGGTAAGCATTACAGCGTTTTCCGGGGTGGTAGCGTTTATACCGATCCTGTTACTGAAGAGTTGTTAGGCTATGAAGCGATTTATATCGCTGATGCTTGGTTATCATCAATTGCTGAGATTTCTACTGCAGAGTTGCGTGAAACGAACCGAGAAGTGTTGGTTGGTGACCGTTTACTACCTGTTGTTGATGATCAGTACGAGGCTAATTTCTTTCCTCATGCACCTGTCAGCAGTTTTGAAGGCCAGATTATTTCGGTTTTTGATGGTGTCTCTCAAGTGGGTCAATACCAAGTAGTCGTGTTAAATCGAGGTGAACGCGAAGGTCTAGAAGTCGGTCATGCTTTGTCTGTTTATCAAGCGGGTGATGTTATTAGAGATACCGTGAGTGCGGTGGATTAAGCGGTAAGGATACTGCGCTGAAACAATTTTCAGAACAAGATAAAGAATTAGCATGTTGGCTGGCCCTACACCGTATTCCCGGTGTGGGGCCAGCTACATTTACACGCCTGTTAACACAATATTCTAGTCTTGAAGCTTTGTTCGATAATCCGGGCTTAGCAGAAGGATTATCAGAACGAAGCCGAACAGCCTTATTGTCTCCTGATTGGGATCAGGTCGAGCAAGATTTAGATTGGTTTTCTACGCCAAACCGGCATATTGTGCGGTTGAATGATGCCGCTTATCCTGCGTTGTTGAAAGAGATCTCAGATCCCCCATCGATGTTATTTGTACAAGGTGATATATCCGTGTTGTCACAGTGGCAATTGGCGGTTGTAGGGAGTCGAAACCCATCACCGCCTGGCCGTGATAATGCATTTGAATTTGCCCGTTTTTTAGCTAATGGGGGCATCACAATCAGTAGTGGTTTAGCAATGGGTATTGATGCTGCTGCACATCAAGGTGCGTTAGCGGGACAAGGTAAAACGGTTGCGGTGATCGGTACAGGTTTAGATCGTGTTTATCCTGCGAAACACCGAGATTTGGCTCATGAAATTGCTGAGCAAGGTGCGATTGTTTCTGAGTTTGCTTTGGGTACACCGCCACGTGCTGAAAATTTTCCAAGACGCAACCGATTAATTAGTGGTTTATCTCTCGGTACATTGGTTGTTGAGGCGGCGTTAAAGAGCGGTTCGTTGATTACGGCAAGGATGGCCTTGGAACAAGGTCGTGAGGTCTTTGCGATTCCTGGTTCGATTCATAATCCTTTGGCGAAAGGTTGCCATCGTTTGATTAGAGAGGGTGCGAAGTTAGTTGAGACGGCAGAAGATATCGTCGAAGAACTTGGCGCGATTGCGGCAATTGGACAAGCTTCAGTAATGGCTGTTGATCATGCTAAAGAAGAGACTGTCCAGAAGTCATCAGATCCGGATTATCAGGTTTTAATGGCTTGTTTAGGTTATGATCCTATAGAAATTGATAGGTTGATAGCAGAAAGTGGATTGACGGCTGAGACAGTTTCATCCATGCTGTTGTTACTAGAGCTGGATGGTCAGGTGGCATCATTGTCTGGCGGTCGTTATGTCCGGGTTGGTCGTTAAAATCAGCCAAATAGAGGAATGCAATGAAAGAAAATGTGATTGATGTATTGCTATATTTATTTGAGAATTACATTGATAACGATGATGCCGGTCAACCTGATAAAGCGGCATTAGAAACAGAATTAGAACAAGTAGGTTTTCCTGAGCTTGAAATAGATAAAGCATTGGAATGGCTAGAAAACATGACGGTGATTGTTGAAGAATCACCCGATGCTAAACCCGTGTCTACAGATTTGACGATGCGTTTTTACGCTGAAGAAGAATTAGAATTAATTAATACGTCATGTCGTGGTTATTTGTTATTTTTGGAACAAGTCGGTGTGTTAGATGCTGCAACGCGAGAGATAGTGATTGAACGTGTGTTGGCATTGGATACAGATGAAATTGATTTAGAGCAGTTGAAGTGGGTTGTGTTGATGGTGTTGTTTTATCAACCGGGCCGCGAAGTGGCTTATGCATGGATGGAAGATTTAGTGTTTGAGGATATGGAAGCGGTTATTCATTAGCCTAGTTATGCATTATATATTTTGAGTGTCACTGCCCGTTCATACGGGCAGCGTTGTATTAGAAACTGCATTTTGGTAAGTAGATAAAGATATGGGCAGTAAATTAGTTATTGTAGAGTCACCTGCGAAGTGTAAAACCATTCAAAAGTATCTTGGGAAAGATGCTGTGGTGTTGGCATCGTATGGTCATGTTCGTGATTTATTGCCGAAAGAAGGTGCTGTGGATACGGCGAATGACTTTGCAATGAAATACCAGGTCATTGATCGTAATAGTAAACATGTTGATACTATTGCTAAAGCGATGCGTAAAGCAGATGCGCTTTATCTCGCAACGGATCCGGATCGTGAGGGAGAGGCGATTTCTTGGCACCTGTATGAGCTGTTAAAAAAGCGCGGTATTTTAAAAAATAAAGAAACACACCGTATTGTGTTTCATGAAATTACCAAACAAGCGGTGAATGAAGCAGTAGCAAACCCGCGTGACTTATCGATGGATATGGTCAATGCACAACAAGCACGACGGGCCTTAGATTATTTGGTTGGCTTCACCTTATCACCCCTGTTGTGGAAAAAAGTACGACGAGGCTTATCAGCGGGTCGAGTGCAAAGTCCTGCATTGCGAATGATTGTTGAGCGTGAACTAGAAATAGAAGCGTTTAAGCCGCAGGAATATTGGACAATCGAAGCTGATGCGGCATTTGATAAGCAAGCCTTTGAGGCTAAGTTAACGCAGTATCAAGGTAAAAAGCTTGAACAGTTTACGTTGACGAATGAAGCGGATTCTTCAGAAGCCGTAAATACGCTTAATAAAGCTGCAGAAGGTAAGTTGTTAGTGACTAATGTTACTAAAAAACAACGTAAGCGTAACCCAGCAGCACCATTTACAACATCGACATTACAGCAAGAAGCATCGCGTAAATTAGGTTTTGGTGCACAGCGTACGATGAGTGTGGCGCAGCAGCTTTATGAAGGTGTTGATACCGGTGATGGTGCGGTTGGTTTGATTACTTATATGCGTACAGACTCGGTGTCATTAGCCGCTGAAGCAGTGGATGAGCTCCGTGGTTTTATTGCTGAAAAATATGGCGCGGCATCGGTGCCCAAAACACCACAAGTTTATAAAACAAAATCTAAAAATGCCCAAGAGGCACATGAGGCGGTACGGCCAACGTCTATATTACGGACACCAGATTCATTAAAATCATACTTGCCAGCAGATCAATTGAAGCTATATACCTTGATTTGGCAGCGCACAATTGCGAGTCAAATGATTCATGCCACAATGAATACGGTGGCAGTAGACTTAGGCTGTGGTGCGGGTAATACCTTCAGAGCGAATGGTTCAACAGTCGTTAATCCAGGGTTTATGAGTGTCTACCTTGAAGGTAAGGATGACTCTAAATCTGATAAAGATGAACGCTTATTGCCTGCGATGGAAGTCGGTGACGTGGTTGAGCTGAAAGTGATTCGTCCGGAGCAGCATTTTACAGAGCCACCACCGCGTTACAGTGAAGCTAGCTTGGTTCGGAGCCTAGAGGAACACGATATTGGTCGTCCTTCCACTTACGCCAGTATTATCTCAACTTTATTACAGCGTGAATATGTTGAATTAGAAAAGAAACGTTTCCACCCGACCGACGTAGGTCGCGTAGTTGGCAAGTTCTTAGTGGAGCATTTTACTAAATACGTTGACTATGGGTTTACAGCGAATTTAGAAGATGATTTGGATGCTGTTTCACGTGGTGAAAAAGAATGGATTCCTTTGCTTAAGAATTTCTGGACACCGTTTAAAAATCAAGTTGAAACCAAAGATAAAGAAGTACAGCGTAGCGATGTCACACAAGAACTGTTAGATGAAGACTGTCCTAAATGTGGTCAAAAATTATCTAGCCGTTTAGGCCGTAGTGGTCGGTTTATTGGATGCACTGCTTACCCTGAATGTGATTACACGCGGAATATCGATGGCGAAGAAACAACGGCCAGTGAGCCGGAAGTGGTTGCTGATCGGAAATGTCCAAAATGTGAGTCTGATTTGTGGGTGCGTACTGGCAAATATGGCAAATTTATTGGGTGTAGCAGTTATCCGAAATGTAAGCATATTGAATCGTTAGAGCAGCCAACGAATACCGGTGTTGAATGTCCGCAATGCAAGAAAGGTGAAATTCTGACCCGTAAGTCACGGCGTGGAAAGATCTTTTATTCATGTTCAGAATACCCAGGTTGCGATTATGCTTTATGGAATGAGCCTGTTAAAGAGGCTTGCCCTGATTGTGAATGGCCAATTTTAACGATCAAAACGACGAAGAGCCGAGGCACAGAAAAAGTGTGTCCTCAAAAAGGCTGTGGTTATAGTGAGAAGGTCGAATCAGACTAGATCTACTGCTTGTTTTGACTGGTTGCTAGCACTGTTTTGACAATGTGGTGATCTTTTTTGATTGTCGTATAGGCTTTCTTAATTAAGGTTTTGTCATTAGTTGAGAGACCTTTCTTCAATTCAATTCCAACAAAGATAAGTCTTTCAAAAGGGGCAAATAACTTCTGAGTGGGTGTATTACTTAGAAATGCTTCGTTCTTTTCCTGAACAGCTTGATAATAATGTTTCTTCTCAACGTAGTCTGGTGTCCATTCATAATTTCTATACTGGATAAAACTAAAAGAGTCGCCGCTTTTTTTCGCTTTCTGGTAGGCGTCTGTTAAGCCCTTTAGCGTTGTTAAGTAATGATTAGCAAATTCAATAGTAAATGCGTTGAGATTGTCGTCATTGAGTGTAATTGCTTCTTTGAATTTCGTTTCTTTAGGTGATTTTTCTGAGGAATCACATCCGCTCAGACAGACTAAGAAACACAATGTGACTATTTTGAAGTAACCCTGAAGCGGCATCGGCTTATCCCATACTTCTAAGTTAAGCAGTTTGCATTATGTCCATATTATTTTTGTGGCATAAAGCATAACAGCTTTTTGTTGAGAAAAGTGCTGGCTAAAATTATGATTGCTTGGCTTGTTGGGTCAGTATTTTATCGAGTTGATCGGCGAAGGCTTTGCGATCATTTTGGTTTAATGCCGGTGGACCACCGGTATCAACGCCACTAGAACGTAAACTATCCATAAAATCACGCATGGTGAGGCGAGCTTTAATATTGGCAATGGTGTATAGCTCACCCCTTGGGCTCAGTACAGTTGCGCCTTTTTCGATGGCTTCAGCAGCAAGTGGGATATCACTGCTGATCACTAAATCGCCAGCCCCTAATCGTTTGACGATTTCATCATCTGCAACATCGAAACCTTTGTTGACTTGATAGAGTGAAATGTATTGCGAAGGTGGGATTCGCATGGCATGGTTTGCGATTAGGGTTGTTTGCGTTTGCGTTCTGTCAGCAGCACGAAAGAGAATGTCTTTGATGACAACAGGGCAAGCATCGGCATCAACCCAGATTTTCATGCGGTTAATCCGCCTTTAATTGTTCAAAGCTTTGTTCGGCTATGTCCATCGCTTGTTCTGTCGAAGGGGCTAGCACATTAAAGTGTCCCATCTTGCGACCCACTCGCGCTTGTAATTTGCCATAGAGGTGAAGCTTGTTATTGGGTATGGAGAGTAGTTCAATCCAATTGGGTTCAGAGTTGCCCCAGACATCACCTAGAATGTTAATCATGACGACAGGCGAAGTTAATTCACAGTTACCAGGAGGGAGATTACAGAGCATACGGACTTGTTGTTCGAACTGTGATGTTTCACAAGCATCTAGCGTAAAGTGCCCGGAGTTGTGAGGACGAGGAGCAATTTCATTGGCCAGAATGTCACCTTCTTTAGAGATGAAAAACTCAACAGCCATAGTGCCGACATAATCTAAGCCTTCGGCGATTTTGTCTGCCATTTCTATGACGGTTTCTGTTTGTTGTTCTGTAATGACGCTGGGGACAGCAGTACTGTGGAGGATGCCATTGATATGGACATTTTCAGCGATAGGGAAGTTAGTAATATCACCGATCTGGCTGCGTGCTAAAACAGTTGAAACTTCACGTTCTAGATTAATGCGTTGTTCTAAAACACATTCAGCTTGTTCTAGATTAGCAAATGCTTGTTTAACATCATTTAGATCTTGGCAAACTACCTGGCCTTTACCGTCATAACCAAAGTTGGCTAATTTTAGAATGGCTGGAAATGTAATTTTGCCTCCTATGTTATCAATGTCAGATTCAGAACGAATGGCTAAGAATGGCGCGACTGGAATATCCAGAGAAGCAATAAACTCTTTTTCGACAATGCGGTTTTGTGTCTTGGCTAAAGCTGCTGAGGATGGATGAACAACAGTTTTTGATTCTAAAAATGCCAAGGTTGCGGCTGGGATGTTTTCGAACTCTGTGGTGATAGCATCGCAAGCATCGGCAAGGTTGATTAATGCTGCTTCATCATCATATTTTGCACAGATGTGTTGATCGGCAATGATACCTGCTGGGCTGTTAGTGTCTGGGTCAAGAACGATGACTTTGTACCCCATCGTTTGTGCTGCAGTAGTGAACATGCGGCCTAATTGTCCGCCGCCAAGCATACCAAGTGTTGCGCCTGGAAGAATCATAATATAGTGAGTCCGTTATTGTGGTGGTAATGTCATGTCCAACACTTGCTGGTGCTGGGTTAGACGAAATTGTTTTAGTTTTTGAGCGATAGCATCATCATGAGTTGCTAGTTGGGCGATAGCAAACAGAGCGGCATTGGCTGCACCTGCTTCCCCTATGGCAAAAGTGGCAACAGGAATACCTTTGGGCATTTGGACGATGGAAAGGAGCGAGTCTTGGCCCTTCAAATATTTAGAGGGTACAGGCACTCCGAGAACAGGGACAGTGGTATTCGCTGCGAGCATACCTGGCAAATGCGCTGCACCACCTGCACCTGCGATAATGCAATGTAGGCCTTTTTCTTCTGCTGCAGTGGCGTAGTCCGTTAGTAAATCAGGCGTACGGTGAGCAGACACGACTTTGGCTTCGTAAGGTATGCCAAAAGCTTCGAGTTGTTCAACCGCTTTTTGCATTACAGGCCAATCACTGTTACTTCCCATAACAATGCCAACGACAGGCTTATCCATATTTGTTCCAAATATCTTTTAAAGAACAGGCTATTTTAGCTATTTTATTGAAATTAGGGAAATTTGTGCGCTTCGTTGCCGAAACTGGGGTGGATGGAATGATTGAAGGAGGGCGGATTAACAGCTATAATGGGTGGTCCATTTTGCCGTCTTTTCATTATTAAAGGCAGTGTTTCCTCAGTTAAATTGGTCATGGGGAACCAGGCATTAACGCAACGTTGAAGGTTAGAGACGCGTGAGTCAGTCAACAGAATTAACACAAGGCCTGTATCGGCCAGAATTTGAAAAAGATAACTGCGGTTTCGGTCTGATTGCTCAGATGGATGATAAACCGAGTCATTGGCTTATTGAGACAGCGGTTGAAGCGCTGGGTAACTTGACCCATCGTGGCGCGATTGGTGCTGATGGTAAGACAGGTGATGGCTGTGGTCTTTTGATGAAGAAGCCGGATGGTTTTTTCCGTGCCGTTGCTGATGAGTTAGGTTTCGCATTATCCGACAACTACGCGGTTGGTATGGTGTTTTTATCGCAAGATGCTGGAGAAGCAGATAAGAATCAAACCATCGTTACAGCAGAGTTAACAAAGCAAGGTTTAGACGTACAAGGTTGGCGTGATGTCCCCGTCGATCCTGAAGAAGCTTGTGGTGAGCAGGCAATGCGTTCTTTACCGATTATGCGTCAAGTATTTGTTAATGCTGCAGTGGACATGGATGTGGCTGCTTTTGAACGCCACCTTTATATTGCACGCCGGTTAGCTGAAAAAGCGGTTAATGACGACGCGTTTTATATTCCAAGTTTATCGTCTCACGTTGTGTCTTATAAAGGGCTGGTGATGCCTGCCTATTTGCCGGCTTTTTACACTGACTTGAAAGATAAGCGTATGGAAACAGCGATTTGTGTTTTTCACCAACGTTTTTCTACCAATACGCTTCCGCAATGGCGTTTGGCGCAGCCTTTCCGTTATCTCGCACACAATGGTGAAATTAATACAGTACAAGGTAATCGTAACTGGGCGTTAGCACGTGGTGCTAAGTTCGCAACTTCATTGATAGAGAATATGGATGATGTTCGGCCTTTAGTAGGCTTAACAGGTTCTGATTCATCGAGTATGGATAATATGCTCGAGGCTTTACTGGCGGGTGGTGTGGGCTTATTCCGTGCAATGCGCTTATTAGTACCGCCTGCATGGCAAAATGATCATACGATGGATGCTGATTTGAAGGCGTTCTACGACTATAACTCAATGCACATGGAGCCTTGGGATGGCCCGGCTGGTGTTGTGTTAACCGATGGTCGTTATGCTGCGTGTACTTTAGACCGTAATGGCCTACGCCCAGCACGTTATATCATCACAAAAGATCGCCATATTACTTTGGCATCAGAAGTTGGTGTCTATGGCTATCAGCCTGAAGATGTTGTCGCAAAGGGTCGATTGAAACCAGGCCAGATGTTAGCTGTGGACACATCGACGGGTGAATTATTATTACCCGATGATATTAATAATGATTTGAAACAAGCTCAACCTTATAAAGCGTGGTTGGAAGATAATTTACAGCGCCTACAGGATAAGCCTGAAGATGAAGTTCCTGCTGAGTTATCAGAACAAGCGTTGGCTTCATTAGAAAAATTATTCCAAGTGTCGTTTGAAGAACGGGACCAAGTGATTCGAGTATTGGGTGAAGCAGGCCAGGAAGCGACGGGTTCAATGGGTGATGACACGCCTTTCCCTGTTCTGTCTCAACGCGAACGTTCTTTGTTTGATTATTTCCGTCAGCAATTTGCCCAAGTCACTAATCCACCCATTGATTCACTGCGTGAAAGTATTGTCATGTCTCTTGAGACGTGTTTTGGTAAAGAGCACAATTTGTTTGAAGAAGGTGCTGATCATGCTAAGCGTGTCGTGGTTGATTCACCTATCTTATCGACCAGCCGTTTTAATCAATTATTGGCATTAGCTGAAGATAATCAAGATTACAAAACGACGACGTTGTCTCTTCATTACGATGCTAGCCTTGGATTGGAATCGGCCATTGACGCGATTACTGACCAAGCGGAACAAGCTGTTCGTGAAGGTAGTACGATCTTGTTGCTCACTGATAATGGCGCGGTAGCAGATAAACTGCCGATTCATGCCTTACTCGCAACGGGTGCTGTGCACCACCGTTTGATCAAGGCAGGTTTACGTTGCGACGCTAATATCGTCGTAGAAACCGCGACAGCGCGTGACTCACATCATTGTGCTGTTTTATTAGGTTATGGCGCGACAGCGATTTATCCTTACTTAGCTTATGCGTGTTTAAATGACTTAATTCGCACAGGCGAAATTCAGAATATGACTTATAGTGATGTATGTACTCACTATCGGAAAGGAATCAATAAGGGTTTATATAAAATCACTTCTAAGATGGGTATTTCAACGATTGCAAGTTATCGTGGTGCTCAGCTTTATGAGATTGTTGGGTTAAATGAAGAGGTGGTCGATAAGTGTTTTGTGGCGACAACAAGCCGCATTAGTGGAACAGGCTACCAAGATTTACAAACTGACCAGCAAGCGTTAGCCGATAAAGCTTGGAATAACCGTAAAAAACGTGAGCAAGGCGGTTTGTTGAAATTTGTTCATGGTGGTGAGTATCATGCCTATAACCCTGATATTATCGGTGAGTTACATAAAGCTGTGCAGGGTGGTAGTTATGATGACTATAAATCTTACGCAGCATTAGTGAACGAACGCCCGGTCGCTGTTTTACGTGATTTATTAGAGCTTAAATTAGCCGATGAACCTTTACCTCTAGATGAAGTAGAAAGCATTGGCAATATATTAAAACGCTTTGATAGTGCGGGTATGTCACTGGGTGCGTTATCACCAGAAGCGCATGAAGCCTTAGCGGTCGGTATGAATCGTCTAGGTGGTCGCTCTAATTCTGGTGAGGGTGGTGAAGACCCTGCCCGTTTCAATACTGAAAAAGTCTCTAAAATTAAACAAGTCGCTTCAGGTCGTTTTGGTGTTACACCCCATTACTTAGTGAATGCAGAAGTGCTACAAATTAAAATAGCACAAGGTGCGAAACCAGGCGAAGGTGGCCAACTACCAGGTGGCAAGGTTAATCAAATGATTGCGACTTTGCGTCACTCTGTGCCTGGTGTGACATTGATTTCGCCACCACCCCATCATGATATTTACTCCATTGAAGATTTAGCGCAATTGATCTTTGACTTAAAACAAGTCAATCCAGATGCGTTGGTTTCTGTGAAGTTAGTATCTGAAGCTGGTGTCGGTACGATTGCGGCTGGTGTTGCTAAAGCGTATGCCGATTTAATCACGATTTCAGGTTATGACGGTGGCACAGGTGCTAGCCCACTAACATCTGTTAAATATGCTGGTGGTCCGTGGGAACTAGGCCTGACAGAGGCACACCAAACGTTGCGCATGAATGATTTACGTGACAAAGTGCGTTTGCAAACAGATGGTGGTTTAAAAACAGGCTTAGATGTTGTTAAGGCGGCGATTTTAGGTGCTGAAAGCTTTGGCTTCGGTACGGGCCCAATGGTGGCATTAGGGTGTAAATTCTTGAGAATTTGTCACTTGAATAACTGTGCAACCGGTGTTGCAACACAAAACGATAAGTTGCGTTCGCGACACTTTATTGGTTTACCGCAAATGGTGATGAACTATTTCCAATTTGTTGCACGTGAAACACAGGAGTGGTTGTCTGCTTTAGGTGTGGCAAGTTTGGAAGATCTGATAGGTCGAACTGATTTGCTCGCTATTTTGCCAGGTTCAACAGATAAGCAGCGTAAGCTAGACTTAGCGCCTTTATTATCAACGGCTGGGATTGATGCTGATAAGCCACAATTTTGTGTCGAGCCACATAATGAACCTTATGATAAAGGTGAATTGGCGGAACAAATGGTGGCGGATATGCAATCAGCGATCGAGTCTAAGGCAGGTGGTTTCTTTAGCTACGACATTCGTAATATCAACCGTTCAATCGGTGCTCGCGTGTCAGGTGAAATTGCGCGACACCACGGCAACTATGGCATGAACGAAGCACCTATCCGTGTGCAATTAACCGGTTCTGCTGGTCAAAGCTTTGGTGTCTGGAATGCAGGTGGTCTTGAGATGCGTTTGGAAGGTGATGCCAATGACTATGTTGGTAAAGGCATGGCCGATGGTAAGTTGTCGATTTACCCTTCACCAGAAAGCGATTTTGAAACACAAGAAGCCAGTATTATGGGTAACACCTGTTTATATGGTGCGACTGGTGGTGCTGTTTATGCTGCAGGTATGGCAGGTGAACGCTTCGCTGTTCGTAATTCAGGTGCGATTGCTGTAGTTGAAGGCGTCGGTGATCATGGTTGTGAATACATGACTGGCGGTGTTGTTACGGTCTTGGGTGAAACAGGCTTAAACTTTGGTGCAGGTATGACCGGTGGTTTTGCTTATGTGCTTGATGCTGATGATACTTTCTCTGAGCGTTATAACAAAGAGCTCGTTGAGTTGGTGCGTATCGACGGACAGGACATGTCTGAACATGCGCTTTATTTGAAAGCGATGATCGAAGACCACGTTCGTGAAACAAATAGTGCCTGGGGTAATCAAATCTTGGATATGTTCGAGCAGCGCTTGAAGCAATTCTGGTTAGTGAAGCCGAAAGCAGCGGCGGCAAATGGTTTAATCGAGTTAGTGAGTAAACGTAAAGCGAAAGCAGCTTAGGTTTAATCCAGAGAAATAATAAAAATTATGGCTAAAAATACTTTTCAATTTTTAGAGGTCCGCCGGGTCGACCCTAAGAAATTAGATGCTGAAGAGCGGGTTAAACGTTCTGGCGAGATTTATGGTAGTTTTGATAAGGATTCGTCAGCAGAACAATCTGAGCGTTGTCTTGAGTGCGGTAACCCTTATTGTGAGTGGAAATGTCCAGTTCATAACTATATTCCTAACTGGTTAAAACTAGTTAGTGAGGGAAATTTAGAGCAAGCGGCGGAATTGTCACATCAAACTAATACACTGCCCGAAATATGTGGCCGTGTTTGCCCACAAGATCGCTTGTGCGAAGGTGCTTGCACGTTGAATGATGGTTTTGGTGCTGTCACGATTGGTTCAGTCGAAAAATATATTACCGATACCGCCTTGGATCAAGGTTGGCGGCCAGATATGTCAAGTGTTGTGGCGACTGGTAAAAAGGTTGCTGTGATTGGAGCCGGGCCTGCGGGTTTAGGCTGTGCTGATGTGTTGACGCGTAATGGTGTTCAAGCTGTCGTTTACGACAAAAATCGAGAAGTCGGTGGATTACTCACATTTGGTATTCCTGAATTCAAGCTTGAAAAAGAAGTGGTTAAACGTCGCCGTGAAGTGCTTGAAGGGATGGGCGTTGAATTTGTACTTGATACTGAAGTGGGTACGGATGTGCAATTCGACCAGTTGCTTGAAGAGTATGATGCTGTTTTCTTAGGCATGGGAACCTACACTTATATGAAAGGGGGGTTCCCAGGTGAAGATAAGGAAGGGGTTTATGAAGCCCTTCCTTACTTGGTTGCTAATAATAAGAAGCAGCTTGAATTAGATTCACCTGATTATGTCGACTTGGCAGGACAAAAAGTGGTTGTATTAGGCGGTGGTGATACAGCGATGGATTGTAACCGTACAGCTATTCGCCAAGGTGCAGATTCTGTGCAATGTGCTTACCGTCGTGATGAGGAAAACATGCCGGGTTCACGTCGTGAAGTCAATAATGCCCGTGAAGAGGGTGTTGAATTCTTATGGAATCGTCAACCAGTTGAAGTGGTTGGTAACGGTAAAGTAGAAGGCATAAAAGTAGTCACTACGGCTTTAGGCGAGCCAGATGAACGCGGTCGCCGTAGTCCTCAAGCAATTCCAGGTAGTGAAGAAATCATTGCGGCCGATGCTGTTGTCATTGCATTTGGTTTCCGCCCGAGCCCAGCACCGTGGTTTAGTGATTATGGTGTTGAAATTGATGATGGTGGCCGTGTTGTTGCGCCTGAGCAAGGGGCTTGTGCATTCCAAACAACCAATCCTAAAATATTCGCGGGCGGTGATATGGTCCGTGGTTCAGATTTAGTTGTAACAGCGGTTTGGGAAGGTCGTCAGGCTGCGGAAGGTATTCTAGATTACCTAGCTGTTTAAATTTAGCTGGCATCTCTGCAAAGAAACTTATCTTGTATATTTTAAAGGTCACTTGTGTCTGAATTAAAAAATGATCGTTATCTGCGTGCTTTATTACGCCAGCCAGTTGATAAAACCCCTGTTTGGGTGATGCGCCAAGCCGGTCGTTATTTACCAGAATATCGTGAAGTTCGGGCGAAAGCAGGTGATTTTATGACACTTTGCAGTACGCCTGAGATGGCTTGTGAAGTGACACTACAACCTTTACGTCGTTATGATTTAGATGCCTCTATTATCTTTTCTGATATTTTGACCATTCCTGATGCGATGGGCCTAGGCTTGCACTTTGTAACGGGTGAAGGTCCAAAATTTGAAAAAGTTATTCGCACTTCAGCTGATATTGCCAAATTGGGCGTGCCTGATATGGAAGATAACTTGGGTTATGTGATGGATGCTATCCGGCTTACACGTCGTGAAATTGATGGCAAAGTGCCCTTAATTGGTTTTAGTGGTAGTCCATGGACATTAGCCTGTTATATGGTTGAGGGTGGCTCAAGCAAAGACTTTGCTAAGGTCAAAGGCATGATGTTTGACGCACCGGAACAAATGCATGCTTTACTTAATGTGCTAGCGAAATCTGTCATTGAGTACTTAAATGCTCAAATTGCGGCAGGCGCGCAATCAATCATGTTGTTTGATACTTGGGGTGGTGCGTTAAGCCAAAGCAACTATCAGCAGTTCTCACTTGCCTATATGCAACAAATTGTTGCAGGCTTGACGCGTGAAAACGAAGGTAGAACAGTGCCCGTTACTTTGTTCACAAAGGGTGGCGGCCAATGGTTAGAAATGATGGCTGAAACGGGCGTCGATGGTGTTGGCCTAGATTGGACAACGGATATCACTGCTGCAAGACAACGGATCGGTGATAAAGTGACTTTACAAGGTAATATGGATCCTTGTGTGTTGTATGCATCGCCTGATCGTGTTGAGCAAGAAGTCGCTAGTGTTTTAGCGGGTTTTGGTGAAGGCAATACTGGGCATGTCTTTAATTTAGGTCATGGTATTCATCCGACAGTCGACCCAGAGAATATGCAACGATTAGTGGATTCTGTTCATCGTTTGAGCGAACCGTACCACCAAAGCCAAAACTAGTGTCATTGGGCCAGAGACACTTCTGGTCAGGGTTTGGCTTAGCTGTTGGCGGCACGCTACTTTTTTCATTCAAATCCATTTTCATTAAGCTACTTTATCAGCAAGGTTTGGAGGCTGATAGCGTATTAGTGCTTAGGATGGTGATTGCCTTGCCAATCTATTTGCTTATCTTGCTGTAGTTGCTTAGAAAAGCAAAGGCACGATCTGCTCTGACCGACTCCACTGTCAGTTTAACGCTATTAGCGGGTTTCTTAGGTTATTACTTGGCTTCTTTGCTGGATTTGAAGGGGCTTGAGTTGATTACAGCCCAGCTTGAGCGTTTGGCTTTATTTAGTTATCCCATTATGGTCGCGATAATTGGAGTGCTTTTCTTAAAAAAAACCGTAAAACCGACACTATTATTTGCTTTATCTCTAAGTTATAGCGGCCTGCCACTCGTGATGTCACAAGAAGCGCTTTTATTGGGGAATCATGTTGGGTTAGGTGTGACCTATGTACTATTATCCGCCTTAGTTTTTGCTATTTACCTGTCGATGAGCAAGCCGTTAATAGGCCGTTTGGGGAGTATGTTGTTTACAAGCCTAGCGATGACTATTTCTAGCTTTTTGGTTTTTAGTCATGGCTTTATAACCCTAGATTTAGTTGATGTGAATGTGACATTAGATGCATGGTTTTGGTTGTTATTACTCGCTGTTTTTAGCACGGTTATTCCTAGCTTTATGATTAGCGCTGCTATTGGCCGGATTGGTGCAATTCAAGCGAGTGCAGTTGGCATGCTGGGGCCCATTTTTACGATTGCATTGGCTGTTTATTTTCTAAATGAACCTTTTACTGTGATGATTGGGGCCGGTGCGTTATTAGTCTTGTTAGGCGTTGGCAGTTTGCAATTCAAACGGTGAGGAATACGCGAAAAGTTGTTATTTGACCTAATTTAATTAGAAATCACACATTCTATTTCTTGTTTTATTCATTATAGTATCCGTATTGTTTAGCCCATTATTTTAATTTTTTTGGGGAACAATAGCGGCATCAATGACTCTAATGGTTATTGTAGAAATAAGAGGATAATGGAAGCTAGCGCTATGTTTACAAGTAGAGTTAATAAAAACGAATTATCGCATGTGGCACTGGAGTTACTTCAATTGCTCGAACGCTATCGGAGCAAAAGCCGTGCGGCGGAAAAGGTGTTATTAGAAAGTAAACAGTTATTAAAGCGTGCGATTGATTATCAGATCGACTCACCGATTAAGATGGGATTTTTCCCATGGGAATATTCTCGTGGTGGTGCTTTGTTTGGTATTGACGAGCTTTGCGATGCAGCAGCACGATTTCATTTACTTCTGCGTGGCGCGAAATCATTAGCCTATAAATAGGGCAAAAAACCTCTTTTAACAGCGACAGGGCATATAAACGCTTTACCTTACTAAGTTGACTAAGCTAGTCTTTACGGTCATTTCTAAATTAAGGTTCTGTCACTGTGTTTAAATACGCTGCCGATCGGCTGCCTGTCACGATTATTCTGTTGTTGAGTGTGCTGGATTTTAGTTTGTACTTCCTCGTCGAGAATGTCTGGTTATTAGCGGCTTTCTGGCTGGTGATGATTGTCCCTAAAGGGAATATTTGTGCATGGAGTCACCATCACCAACATATCCTTACGTTCAAACAGAAGTGGTTGAACCGGGTATTGGAGCAATTCCATGCCCTGCATACAGGCATCACGACCAATCTCTGGATGCTGCACCATGTACTAGGCCATCATCAAAATTATCTGGATCAAACCAAAGATGAAAGTCGTTGGAAACGCCGGTCTGGTAAAACAATGGGTGAGTTGGAATATACTTTTGCCGTTGCAGGTACGGCTTATTATCGCGGGTTTAAGGTAGGAAACCGTTTTCCTAAAATACAAAGAATATTCGTGTTATACACGATGATTACGCTCCTCATTGTCGGGACGTTAACGTATTTTGACCCAATAGCAGCATTGTTTTTATTTATTTTACCGATGGTGACTAGCTTATTACTCACAGCTTGGGCGACCTATCGGCATCATTCTAATTTGGATACTGATAATGAATTTGCGGCTTCTAGAAATAATTTGAACCGCTTTTATAATGTCATTACAGGTAACTTAGGCTATCACACAGCGCATCATCATGAACAAGGGGTGCACTGGTCGTTATTGCCAGAGTTACATGAACAGATTCAACATAAAATCCCAGCAGACTTGATTAAGAATGCGGCAGCATAAGCTAGGTCTGGAATAAATTAGTTCTGCTTTGCCTGTTATGTTTGGGTGTAGTTCGGACTTAAATGTTTTCTTAGATATTGGTATAAGGCTTGTACTTTAGCGTTGTGTTTTAAGTCACGGTGAAAGATGTACCATAAAAGATTAGGTTGTTCTTGCTTGAGGTCTTGAATGGCTAATTTGTGGAGTTGACTGTCTGCACTGATATTGTGTTCGGCTACTAAGCCTATTCCCATTCCAGCTTGAACAGCTGTTTGCACATCGATAAATTCGTTACTTTGGTAGACGATGTTTTCATTATCGATATGTTGTATCGCCTGTTTTACATACGGGATATGATGTTTTTCTGCTGAAGGCATTACCCAATGATGCTGATTAAACTGCTCTGTTTTATCGGGTAGACCATATTGTTCTACGTAGCTTGGTGCAGCATAAAATCCCATGTTTATCGGCATTATTTTGTGGGCGATCAAGTCTGGATCTTGAGGCGCCGCCGCTGCCCTGAGTGAAACATGAGCTACACCGCTCGATAACGGAATAAGTTTATCGGTGGAGAGAAGTTGTAGCCTTAGCTTGGGATATGTTTGTCTAAACTCGAGTAATGCAGGGTTTAATAAACTGGTGAATTCACTCAGTGTGGTAATACGAAGGGTGCCACTAATGTCTTGCTCAACACTCCCTAAGAGCTCTTCCAGGAGATCAAACTTTGTTGTAATCTATGGCAATTCATTGACTAGAATCTGTCCTGCATCTGTGAGTTTATAACCACGCTGATGTCGGATGAATAATTTTATATTCAATGCATCTTCGAGCCGATTGACATGTCTTAATACTGTAGCGTGATTACACTGTAGCAATTTGGCGGCTTTACTCAGTGAGCCAGATTGAGCAACTTGGAGGGCTATTCTGTAATCATCCCAATGAATTTTTTTCATTCACTATTTTCACTTTTTTTGGATGTACTAAATATAGCCTAGTATGTTTATTTATGCACAATAGTTTATTGTTTTTAGCACTACTCAAGCAGGTCGTAGCGGCGTATTCTTTCATTCATTAGATGCTTGAGGCGAAGCATGTTAACAAACAGTAAAAGCGGATATGGCTGGTTGAGTATCGCTCTACATTGGGCGATGGCGGTGATGGTATCGTTTTTATTCGGTTTAGGTTTATATATGGTTGAGCTCACTTATTACGATGCTTGGTATAAGGGGTCGTTAGACTTACATAAGAGCATTGGGATTACGGTCGCTGCTGTGCTGGTATTTCGTTTGACTTGGCGTTTAGTGAATATCCGACCAGAGCCCCTAGCGGGCAAGGCTTGGGAATTACGCGCTGCTCATTGGATGCATCGCTTACTATATTTGGGGCTGTTTTCATCGGTCACAACAGGTTATTTGATTTCGACGGCTAAAGGCCATCCCATTATTGTGTTCGAATGGTTAGCTGTTCCGGCTATGCCTTGGCAAATAGCCAATCAAGAAGATTTGGCCGGTGAGATACATGAAATTCTAGCTTGGTCGATGGTCCTGCTAGTAAGTATCCACGCTCTAGCGGCATTAAAACATCACTATATCGATAAAGATGATGTATTGAACAGAATGCTAAAAGCGAAATAATACACTTTACGTATGTTGTTATTAATAAGGATGGAGAGAAAAATGAGAAAACAATTAATTGGGGCAATATTGGCTTCCAGCATGATATTACCTGGCATGGCACAGGCGGCGGATTATATTGTTGATAAGGCAGGAACGCATGCTTTTATACAATTTAAGATTAAGCACTTGGGCTACAGCTGGTTATTAGGTCGTTTCAACGATTTTGATGGTACGTGGTGAATTCATATCCTAAGTGCAACAGTTTTGGTTTTAAAGAAGACCTCGTAAGGTGTTCTGAAGTTTAAACATTTTCTTGGTCGGTGATTTAATTTAGCAACGACCTCACGAATTCTATCATGG
>Ga0228674_1000513_pt1 | contig 26599 bp, 4 predicted proteins | sample 1D_rmetaG_FD_189054 | JGI IMG/M metagenome (GOLD analysis project Ga0228674, IMG submission 189054) | Seawater microbial communities from Monterey Bay, California, United States - 1D_r | ecosystem: Environmental > Aquatic > Marine > Coastal | place: USA: California | collected 2016-09-26
GGTGCAAACGGTGTTTGTAGAGGTCTACCACCATTCACTAGATACAACACCTCCTACCGATTAGAAGACGACACGTTGGTATCCTACAACATGACTTCGTTTGATGCAACACGTATTGAATACCCAGAACGCTTTGTCTTCCAAACGTTTCAAGATATCAAAGACATATTACAAACACAAGCATATTTATCAACACACAACGAATATACATACCACAAAAGAATTAGGGAACCTGTAACACTTACTGGAGAACACAAAGAGAAAATGGAAGCATCCCAACACTTGTTTCGAACCTTTTGCCAGTTAAACACCGTAACATTCACCTATGCAAAAGATCAACACGGTTTCACCATCACCGACACCGCACAATACAACCCAGGCATCTTTGATATATCCCACATACCATCACCAACACATATTCAAGATTTTGTATACACCAAAAACAATATCATTGTATTGTATAATAATTCATTGTATACCTATTACAACCATGATTTGGTACCAACCGTAGTGGAAATAAATGAAAACAATATTGAATCGATTGATGCAGTTGGTGCACGTATGGTACACCGTGATCATACTATTTACATGTTTGGAGGTCCCACCAACAGTTTTTACGCATTTACATACAATGAAATGACTTATAAAAATGTAAACTTTTTGGCTGGTTCATGGTCGTTTGTGTCACAAATTGATATTGCACCACAAGCGAGAATAGATCATGCCATGACCATGTACGAATCCTTTATTTATCTATATGGTGGATACATGACGGATGCGGACAACCAAGAGATAGAAGATACACGTCTATGGTCGTATGATATCTCAACAAACGTCTGGAACATCCTAAACGTTACTGGAAACCCATTGCATCTCTACAACCATTCGATGATCATACACCAAAACATGTTGTACATCTCCAACAATCAATCCTTGTTTTCCATCACACTCAGTGATCCTTACACATGGTCCATCGTCCAACAAACAACCATTCAACCATCACAACAAACCTATCTATACTCGACTGGAATCGCATTGTATCTATTTACAACCTACGAGGATTACCTGATTGACAGTAGCAACAATGACATTACATCAATACAACGAAAACATTCGTTCAATATGACGTCTATACTATACAACGAATACACACTGTATGCAATCGATGATTCAAACACATGGTATCCGTTCACACTCGCAGAGTACGCACAAGACCCCGTAACACCAACCACATTTGATGACAACCTATGCAGCATCGCTTGGCAACCAAACGGTGTCATCTACACCGAACAACCCGTTAGCAACTACAAACAGTTTTCGGGCACATACAACACCGTGGAAGATGCAAAAGCGGCTTGTGGTACCACCTGCATCGGTTATATCACCGACAGCAGTGGCAACGCCGACATTGTCGTCACGACTACCGAACAAGACACCGACGTACCAGAAACCATCGTGTTTTACAAAAAATATTATTCGTTTTCTATTGTTATACATGGATATGAACTGTCACAGTATGAGTTGGAAACCAATCGTTCCATGTATGTAAACATATATTATGACGATATTATCGTCAATGACCCGGGTGTCGCTTCGGATTTTGAAACGCGTTTTCAACGTTCCTATCAACTTTGGCAAGAGGTAGATGCCTATCCTACCAATGACGTGCCAGAAAAAGAAATGGCAACTTGGTGGAAACGTATCTCCATGATGCAGGGAGTGTTTTCCACCGAAACCTACCTTCAAGACATGTCTACCCATCTGGATAACCATATCGTATTACACAACATGAAGAAAAACGCGTTTAATAAGAATCAACTGGCGTCGGAATACGAACCATTGTTTTTGGAAATTGACAAGGACGTGAATATGTTATCAGACGGGTTGGAAGCACATGTGTATGCCATGGATGATTTTTATATCGTCAATGTGTATATGGAGAACGTGTTTGATTATACCGACAAGGTGATAGATATACGGGTGTTTACGGATACCATACGTATTGATTTTGATGTATGTCAATCGTCTGTGTTGGATATACATTGTGAGATGACTGTAGGTATGGTCGAGCGTTTTTACAAACGTTTTTTCGAACTTGAAACACCGTTAGACACCCATGTAAAAACGTTGCGATTTATGCTACGCAAGAATGCCACGGAACTATACACGTCTGTGGAACGCATGCAAGAAATTCACATTGATAACTACGTGAACGATGTATATGCATATAGTTCTGGTTTCTGTGGGACGTCGATGACTACCAAATGTGAAGGATTCATTGAACATATTGGGTTGCCCTGTGCGGGTCATGGAATATGCAACCGTGCATGTTTCTGCACATGCGATCAAGCACCCGAATACATCACTGCATCCGTCGAAGCAGCATCCTCCGCCGTTCCATCCTCGTTTGAATCGTCCCCATACCGCGGTAGAGGATGCCAAATAACTTGTCCAGGATACGATGGACGGTCGATGGACTCCATATGCTCCGGAAAAGGTTCATGCGATCAAAATGGTCAATGTATATGCAACTATGGATACACCGGTGACAACTGTCAATTCCAATGCCCAGGATACAATCCAAACGCCAACACCTTGGAAGAATCCAACTTTTGTTCCAGCAGGGGGTCATGTACCGTCATGATGTTACAACTAGACGATTATGACACAATCAACGTCGACGCAGATACAGAAAAACGAAAAAACTTTTTACTACAAAAAAACGAATTAAACAAAGCACTTTTTATAAAAGCATTGGACTCGTTTTACAGTGATTGTGAACGTGAAATGGATTACACATCCACAGACGATTATCTTATCAAACGTGGTGTTGTAAACGGTGTATGTACCTTGCCAAAAAGTATATCTCGTTCCTCCACCGATGCAATATACCCAAAAATAAACGTCACACAAATTGATGACCCATACATCGTTCAAGGAATGCAACCCATGACCGACGGTAACTCCATCTATCAACTAAACGCTGTGTGTCACCATTGCAAAGAACAATACCAACCATTTGCAAAAACCATCTATGAATGCTATGACGCTGCCAAACAATTACAATCCACCTCGTTCGTCTTTCACCAAGAAGATTGTTTTGTATACACCAACGACCAGTCGTACAGCTACCGACAATTAATGGATGGTATACCAACCACCGTCTCTGTCCTATACAACGGTAACATCACCTTTCACGAATGTCTGCAACGTACCCTGGACGCGCAAAAGTCATACAACTATTTCGCCATTGCAAAAACAGTTGATTATTCCGACAACATACCATGCTACATATACAACATCGACGACAGCATCGTATCCGACACCGTTCAACTCATAGAACTATTTGATACCACACGAACAAACGAATCCACCCTCCTCACATACAAAGCATTCCCATCGGCAATGTACGATGATTTTACCACATGCTCCTCAGGATTATACAAACAAGCAGATATTGGATGTGAAAAATGCCCCATTGGAACCTACAAACTAGCTCAATCCAAAGCATACGCAGACACATGCCAAGAAAGCAAATACACCATCCCAAAATCATTTGAGGATCTTGGAGGAGGTCATGGGTGCACCGACAACACCAATGACTGCTGCCTAACATACGGTGGATGTCTAACACTACAAGGTGAACAACTACCTCAGTGTGTGTTTTATTCCGTATGTACCCCATGTCCCGCTGGTACCTACCAAGACGATATCGGTCAACTATTTTGCAAATCCTGTGGTCTTGGTACATACCAAGACACGGTTGGTGCCACCACATGTAAAGCATGTCCAACAGGCAAGACCACCACCGCCATACGTGCCGCCACCATCTCCACCTGTGACGGTGAATGTAAAAGCAGTGGAAACGGTAACCTTGTACTAATCAACACCACCTGCCAAGAATGTCAAAGCGGTCGATACGAAGAACAATCCATCTGTCAAGCATGCCAACCCGGTACCTACAAACACAAACTTATCAAATATGGACAAGTCAAAACATCTATACGACCCACAGACGTGCCATACACCACCTACGTCGACATGCAGTGTTCCATGTCCACACCACCCAGAAACAGGTTAGAGGCATACAACGCAGCGTTTAACTATCTATACATATCTTACGGACGTACAACCGCATTGATACTACACCTATCAGAAAATGTACCATTTTCTACATGGACAAACTATTACATCGATTACAATTATGAATTATGTGAATACGTATTGACAAACCAACCAACGGATAAAGAAGTATGTGTGCAATTCTCATCCGGAGAACCACATGAACGCATCGACATCACTGCTATCGACCCAGAAGGTGAAGTACAACCCGCACCACGAACATGCGACTTTGACAGTGTCTTCCAAACGCCACCCGTCTACTACACCTCCGGGTCACCTCCATCCGGCATGACCCAACAAGATTGTCAAGATTTTGCAACATTTATTGGCGCGTCCTTTGGCACACACACAGACAATCCTGGTCCAGGATGTGTCACACACCCAGGCTACGCACACGTCCGATACAATCCTACTACCAACACAAAACAGTTGTCCTCAACAGATATCGGAGTGTTTTTCAAACGTCAAGCACCACCACAAACACCCGCCATCGTCTACACCTCCGGGTCACCTCCATCCGGCATGACCCAACAAGATTGTCAACACTATGCAGACGACATCGGACTCGGTTTTAGCATCGATACAGGCGGTCCAGGACATGCTTGCGTCGAATACCGTTTAACCAATGCTGCAACTACCATACGATACAACCCCTATGCAACATCCAGATGGGGAGATTACAACACCTGCAACCCCACCGCCACGTGTCAAGCAAGCACCTATTGTTGGAATAGATTATCCTGTTTGTATTATAAACGTGTGTATGAAATACCAGATCCTGTGGAAGATACCTGTCATGTATGCCCGATTGGTACCTATGCGGATCAAACAGGTACCGCCACATGTAAACCCTGTCCATATGGAACATACCAAGACAAACCTGGGCAAACACGCTGCGATCCCGTCCCAAGAGGGTTTATCACCTCCAACGACGGTTCTGGGTACCAAGAATGTCCCGCTGGTACATTTGCAAACGGTTTCAGACAAACCATGGTTAGCATACATAAATATACGAATGTAGGTTCAGTTATCGTGGAAACGGTAGAGATGTGTATGGAATTGGTATATCAAAATCAATCGTTACATCACTTTTATTTTCTCCACAGTGAATGCTTCTTTGACCCACTTATCCTCGAACAAGACAATTCAAACCAGCACCTGGTGTACATAAAAGGTTCCGATGAATGCAAGGTTTGTGATGGAAATGCCATCAACACGTTGACGGGACAATCGAGATGTTTTATGTGTCCCCCAGGACATGTTGCGAATGCACAAAAATCGTTGTGCATCCCATGTAACGCTGGAACCTTTCAACCATCCATCACAATATACCATACCAAAACGTTCAACGACATTGACAACACGTTGTATACTATAGGTGGTACCTATACGGATCCAAAAGCGTCATGTGATAACACATTAATGTGCAACGCATACGATAGCACACATATATACAACTTTCCATACAACAATGTTAATCTCATCAGCAAACAGATAAACAATGCACTGTGTCAAGATTGTGCGGCAGGATCCGTGCAACCCTTTAAAGGTGCTTCCGCGTGTCATCTATGTGATATCAATCAATACCAACCAGACACGGGTCAACCAGGAAACATCAAACGTGAATGGTCAAGCAAGTTGGTATATGATTCCCCAAACAAAATCATGATGGACATTACAATGGATACATGTGAAAACATAGCACTGGATGAATCGTATCATTATATACAACAACATGGTCCAAACTGTCACATGTGGAACAACAAACCTACACTTGTGAAATCCATACAGCGATATGAAATCATACAAGGGACGTTAAAACCCATTGGTGTTACATTATCTACCACCTTTCACACGTGCATCGACAACGCCAAGGGAACCTACCTATTGTTTAATGGAACCCATTGTATGTTTAGCAATGCCGTCATAACCGGTGGTCCAGAGCAAGTATACAAGATAGTACCCCATGACACGTTTAGCGCATTATGGTACCTTCGACCAGCATGTTTACCATGTGTTGGCACAAACTACAACACGTTGCGGGGACAAACACAATGTAGTGAAACGTGTTTGACACGTTTACAAACATCCGTTAAGATAGCTTATGTACCAGTGCAGCCGACCACATTGTTGTCGAGTGTGGAGCATCCGCTTGACTGGGTTCCCGACGCCACCCAGTTTGTGCTCAACGACAACGTGTACCAGGCGAGTCAACCGTCTAGCGCCCCCTTGGCGGTTCCGGATGCGCGACACAATTTGGAATTGGTAGACAACCAACTAAGGCACCAAGACATGGTGATGGATATCACTGGCACCTTTGTTCGTCAAACCGACGCTCGATTTGAATTTGTGGATGGTCAGATAATATACACATCCCACAACACACCAACACAACCGTTGTGGACATATAGATTTCCAGGAGAGTGTCTTGGCAACGAAGCAGCACCAAACGACTTTCATTGTACATCTACTGACACAAACACAGATTGTATTGAAGCGTGTTATAACCGGTGTACACAAGATTATCCAACATGGAAAGGATTTGTTGTACGTGTTTCTACATGTTATTGTGAACAAGAAACCTGTACTGCTGCATATTCGCCAACCAGTGGATATCATCGTTACGATATAGTACCACCTGTAAACACCAAACAATGTTTTATGTTTGACAACGATGTATTGACGCTCGCCGATTGTTCGCAGCCATTGACGCGTGGATGGGAGGTCAACTACTTGAGAATAACGTACAGAGGGTTGTGTGTGTTATACAACCAACAAACACTCGAAACGTCTCTATGCAACACAAAACATACCTTTGTACAACGTCACGTGACGACCATCTCCGACGTCTTTCATCTATACCCAGTCAATTGTGATGTACAATATACTTCCAACCACACACAAGAATGTATACAAAAGGCACTTGACACCTTTACAAGTAGTAAAGGCTTTTATACTACCACTGACACACAATGCATTGTCTACACCAACATAAACAGTGAAGGTTATTGTACCAACAAACAAACAAGCTTTACCACCACCAACGGTGTTACCAACACATTACAACATGATCATTATCAACATGTGTCCTATCAACCAATATGTACAACGTGTAACCCTGGTGAACAATTTGTGGTGGACCATTGTGAAGCATGTTCACATGGACTTGTATCCGATGGCACCTCGGCGTGTCATGCGTGTGCGGGAAACACCATTTATGAAGCACCAAACACTTGCAAACCATGCTTCCCTGGAACTGCTAATTGCGTCGCATGTGCTGCAGGAACCTACCAACCGTTGGAAGCACAAACAACTTGTCTACAATGTCCAGAAGGTCGATTTCAGGATAAAACACAGTCGTATTATTGCCATGAGTGTCTTCCAGGTTACTATCAGGGGTTGGAGGGTCAGACAACATGTACATCGTGTGCACCAGGTACATATCAACAACATGATGGTCAAGTTGTATGTACTAGTTGTGCAGTAGGAACCTACCAACCGTTGGAAGCGCAAACATCGTGTCTACAGTGTCCTCCAGGACGACTTCAGGACCAACATGGTCAATCAAGTTGTACCGAATGTCCTACTGGAACCTACCAACCATTGGAAGCGCAAACAGTGTGTCTGCAATGCCCAGAAGGTCGTTATATGGACCAAACCGGTCACGTGGATTATCATTATGAGGTAATTGAAGCAAATGGTCTATACATGGATGGATACACGTTGCATGTATCCACTCCCAACACGATTCGTGCATGTGCAGAAGTTGCACTTAACACATTTGAATCCTCCAACTATTTTTTTTATAATGCATACGACTGTGGCATATACAATCGTAAACCACCAACCAAAACATCACAAACATGTCCATATGATAAAACAAAACAAGATTGTCAAACCATGACAAATTATCAATATACGTTTCAACCATTTATTGATTCTGGACCGGATGTATTTGCACTACGTAAAAACGATATAGAAACCTATGTATGGGGGTATTATGGACGTCATGAGGATTCGGATGCACTCGACCCTCATCTGGATATGCCAAACACGTTTGATCACGTCAAAACAATTGTAACAACCCAAAAGGCATATGCGATACAACACGTCAATGACTCCTTGACCGTATTTGGATATACTTCTCACGGTGGTTACATGCCACCTAGAACAGACATAAACAATGTCAAACATGTCATTGCGTGTTATCAGACGTTTACCGCATGGTTTCATAACCAATCAACATATACATGGGGTGCACTCAACATACCAAATCAATACGATATCATCAACGTCACATGCACCGAACAAACATTTGTATTCACGAAACAAGGGAATATAACGTTATTGTATGGAACCAATTCTGCGTTAAACAACCAATTGACCAATGTGAAAAAGGTGATATCGTTGAAAAACAATACTGCTATGATGGTATTGTTTACAAATGGTTCAGTGGATAGTTGGGGTTCGATTGACGATGTCAACGCGACCAATGAGTTGGTACTGGATATATATGCGACGAATACATCGTTTGGTGCATTAACACAACGTCGAACGTTTTTAACATGGGGGGCGTTGAATCAGCCAAACAGTTATATACAAATTGAACAGGTGTGGTCCAATGAAATAGAGTTTGCTCTTTTGTTATTGGATCAAACGATACGAACGTTGCCTAGAAATACAAACATTGAAACGTTTACGCGCGTGAAACAACTATATGCAACACAAAAAGCATTTGCAGGACTTTCCTACGACGGGTTGGTGATATCTTGGGGCTTTTATAATTGTGAAAGTGGCGATTCGACAAGTGCTGATTCAGCACCAACTTGTTATTTTAAACCCACACTAAGTAACATTATCGATATCAAAACCACCTATGGGTCGTTTATCGCCTTGTCGGCATCTGGAACAGCGGTGGGCTGGGGTGAGATATTCTATGGTGTCGTTGCTAATGTCCACACGTTTCCTGAAACCGACCGGTTGTATACACACAACGTCAAAGCCATACAAACGCATCGGTTTGGTATATCCTTTGTGTTGAATGATGGATCTGTGCGTACTGTTGGGTATTATGATTATAACACATATAACGCACAATATGATTATTACACGTTGGCATTTCCCGGAGACGCGTATGTGCATCCTGCAACGGGTTGTGTGGAACACAATGGTAATATTTATTTTATTGAAGCGGATTACAGCATAGATTGTTCATTATCGTATACATGTCATTGTGATACATCGTTTCATGAAAGGTTTGTTGAAACACCAAATACAAATGTCTACCGGGTGAGTGACACTTGTATCGAAGCACAACCAGGGTATTATGTCAACACAGTGGGTGCCACGGAACAAACCGCCTGTCCTCAGGGTACCTACCAACCGTTTTATGGATCTACAACATGTATTCCATGTCCCGATAACAATTGTCAACATCTCACCGCCGCCAAACATCATCATGACACAACGCATCAAACACCATGCCCCGTTGGAACATTTCAACCGTTTTACAGCGCCACACAATGTATACTATGTCCAGAAGGTGAATATCAAGACATGATGGGTCAAAATACATGCAAACAGTGTGAGCCTGGAACACAATCGTCCGTTGGGAGGACAACATGTATACCATGTTTGGAAGGGTTTAAAGGTGTCGATGGGTTTTGTATACCATGTCCCACTGGACATTATCAAACACAACAAGGACAACCTATATGCGACATGTGTGACATTGGCACCTACCAATCGTTACAAGGACAACAAACATGTTTAACATGCATACAAGGTACCTACACGGACACAAAAGCATCTTCAAGCTGTCAAAACACACCTTTGGGACATGACTGGGATGATACATCATACAAAGGTACACCATGTCCATTGGGATCCTACCAAGACGAAGAAGGTCAGCTAGACTGTAAGAAATGCGATGTAGGATCCTTTAGCGCGTCTACTGGCGCATCCATATGCACACCATGTGGTCCAGGGAGATACCAAACACAACAAGGTGCATACAACTGTACGAAATGTGATGAAGGTATGTATCAGAATGAAAAAGGGAAAACAGATTGCAAAGAATGTGATTTCGGAACCTACTCGAATTATATTGAATATGACACGTATGAATTATCCGAATGTATGTTATGTGGTAGAAACGAATACCAAGATACACTAAAAAGTTCACAATGTAAACAATGTACCGAAGGACAATATCAATCATTAATTGGTAAATCATTCTGTAACAATAAACCGTTTAACAAATCCATATGTATTGTTGGATACGGTAAAACAAATGACAATCGCTGTGAACGTTGCAAGGTTGGTGAATATTCAGATGCATCAACATGTTATCAAAAATCAACCACTTGTCCTCCTGGTCAAGGATACTATTTTACACTCAGACGACAACGAGATCACTGTATACCATGCCCAAACAACACCTACGCCAATCAACATGACACACAAACATGTCAACCTATTCTTGTAAAAAGTTTATAAAAAATAAAGTATATAATATATTGTTATTATATTTTAAAATGTATTGGGTTCTCTTCACTCTTTTATTTTCTTTGACGCGTTCACAGACCTGTGACGTCGGTCAATACGCGTTCAATAATGTTTGTGAGAATTGTCCAACAGGGCAATTTATGGACACCACAGGACACGTATATAACCCCTACAACTATGCTGGAAATTTTGAATGTGGTGGAAATCGACAAGAAAAAGTAAAAGACATAAGATGTACGCCAAATGTGGATCCTTTGTCAAACAATGAATGTGTGAAAGCGTGTTATAATGGGTGTAAAGATAAGCAATACACTTGGTATTATTCCAATAATGAACCATATCCTTGGAACCCTAAAGGTTTTATTGTATATGCAGACGTTTGTTGGTGTGAAGAAGGTACATGTACCGAGACGAATGGTGGGACCAATATAGGTGGAGATTTCCATCGTTATGAATTGCCATCCGACACCCAAGAGTGTAATAGCTGTTCGACAGACGCATGTGCTGCCGGTACCTATCAACAAGCATGTACATCCACAAGCGACAAATCATGTGTTAGTTGTCCGACGGGTCAATACCAAGACGAAACCGATCAGACCTCTTGTAAAACATGTGTGGGTACTCTATCTGCCGATCAAACCTCATGTGAATTGTTCTGTAACGAAGGTCAATACGCGTTTAACAGTGTTTGTGAAACATGCCCGACGGGTCAGTTTATGAACACCTCGGGAAACGTCTTTAAACCATACATTCACGCTGGGGAATTTGAATGTGGTGTAAATCAACAAGGAGTTGGGATAACATGTGATCCAAATTGCGTGGAGGAGGAGGAATGTTATAAAAAATGCCAAGAATCCTATCCGACCTATGAAGGATTTATTGTGCGTGAAAGTGATAAGAGATGTTATTGTGAAGAAACAACTTGCACGGAACAAGATGCTGCACATACGGGAACTGGTTATCAACGTTATAATGTTACGGGTAATACAGAATGTCATAGTTGTACAACGTGTTTGAAAGGTACATATGTTGCAAGTAACTGTACTACAACCGTCGACCAAACATGTTTAGCGTGTCCCGATGGTCAATATCAAGACGAGGATAATCAATTATCCTGTAAAACATGTCCCTATGAAATATCAGAAGACAAAACATCGTGTAATATAATATGCAATAAAGGTCAATTTGCACAAGACAATGTGTGTAAGAATTGTCCATCAGGGCAATTTATGAACACCACAGGACACGCCTTGGTTGACAAATACAACTATGCTGGAAATTTTGAATGTGGTGAAGGTACTCAACAACAAATAACTGGCATAATATGTACGCCAAATGTGGATCCTTTGTCAAACACAGGATGTGCGAATGAGTGTTATAAAATATGCAGAGAGACCCATCCGACCTACGAAGGTTTTATTATCAGAGGAGATGGCATCGATTGTTGGTGTGAATCAACAACATGTACCAAGACGAGTGGTGGGACCAATGTAGGTGGATATTATTATCGTTACAACATTAGTGAAGAGTGTAACAGCTGTTCGACAGAGACATGCGCTGCTGGCACTTATCAACAAGCATGTACATCCACAAACGACCAAACATGTGTTCATTGTCCATCGGGTCAATACCAAGACGAAACCGATCAGACCTCTTGTAAAACATGTGTGGGAGCCGTGTCAACCGATCGAACATCGTGTGATATATTCTGCAACGAAGGTCAATATGCGTTTAATGATGTTTGTGAAACATGCCCGACGGGTCAGTTTATGGACACCTCGGGACACGTCTTTGAACCGTATGTATATGTGTTTGATGGTGAGTGTCAACGGGGTAATGAAGTAAGCATGGGTGTTGACTGTACAAACAACAATTGTGTTGCTCAATGTTATACCAAATGCAAAGAGTCCTATCCGACCTATGCAGGGTTTATTGTGCGTGAAAGTGATAATAGTTGTTATTGTGAATCAGCTAAAACATATGATTCAAAATGTCCAAGTCCATATGTACCGTCTAGTGGATTTAAACGTTACGACTTTACGGGTAATACAGAGTGTAATAGCTGTTCAACATGTGTAAAAGGTTCTTATACAACTACGTTTTGCAGTGTGACAACCGATGCGTCGTGTGTAGCATGTCCTTCGGGTCAATACCAAGACGAGGATAATCAAACATCTTGTAAACCATGTTCTGGATCCAATGAGGTTGTGTCGGAGGACAAGACGGCATGTTATGTGGAATGTGGTACTGTTGGTATATATGAATCAAACGGTGTGTGTTATAATTGTCCAACGGGTCAATACCAAGACCAAGTCGACCAGACATCTTGTAAAACGTGTTCAGCTTGTGCCAAGGGGAAATATGGACCATCACCGTGTTTGACGACACAAGATACTGTCTGTTACGATTGTCCCACAGACACCTTTGCGGATCAAACCGGTTTAACCGAATGCAAAGCATGCCCCGAAGGTAAACAACAACCCGCTACAGGGTCCGAAACATGTGTTTGTGGCGGTGGCAACTGCCCTGCTGGAAAAGAAGCGTTTACTGAACAATTACTAACGACGACAAGCGTAACCATGGATTATCAAGGGAGTTCCTATACAGAATCATTTTATGCTACTCACCATGTTCATTCATTCGGTATGCGTATCAACGATGTTCAAGTTTCTATCGAAACGAATAATTTACCTGTAATATATAGCGTTGATATAAAAATTACAATGTTCTATAGAAAAAGAAATAATGGACTCGACGCATATTTAATGATTAATGGTGAGCGAGCGGTGAAATTTCCATTTGATAACGATAAACCAAGTGCATTAAACGGCTATGAACTGAAATGTTATGAATACGGATCACAGCATGTAATAACAAGGACAGAATGTAACCGTTATAGTACAAACAGCTACCAGCCTGATTTTATATATAGGTTTGATGTATACAAAAGCATACCGACCGAATCTGAAATTTGTACATGTCGTGATTGTTTTATAGGTACATATAGAGAGACGGGAGGTCCATCCATGTGTTCAAAATGTGTTATTGGTAAATATCAATCATTAGAAGGTCAGACATCTTGTGAAAACTGTTTACAAGGTACCTACCAAAATGAAGAGGCTCAACCACAATGTAAAACATGTGATAATGGTCAATACCAAGACAATACCGGTCAAACCACTTGTAAACCTTACCAAACATGTTTACAGGGCACCTATGCGCTTGTAGGAAATCCTGAAAGTGGTGTACTGTGTCAAGCGTGTCCCGAAGGACGCTATTCGGATATAGATGGCATGACACAATGCAAAGCATGTTCATTAGGAACGTATCAAGATGAAACCGGTCTAACGGTGTGCAAAACATGTGTTGGTAATAGTTATACATCGTCATTGGGTTCCGAAAGTTGTGTTGGGTGTCCTAGCGGTTCGTATGTTGGATCCTATGGTGATATGATATGTGAAACGTTTGACTTTCATTATGATTATTCCAATGCATTAATTGATTACATCAGTACTGGTTTAAATGACGATTCGATTACTCAAACCCATTGCCAAGATGTGTTACATGCTTCTGTTGACTATTATCATGAGAAACCAATTGGATGTAGTTACGATGGCTCTAGTTATTTTTGGAACACCGCAACCTATACGAATATAGCATGTTCATCGACGTTGCAATGTGTGCGTTTAAAGAGTTCTTCGATTTCGTTTGACCCTGTGCCGTCGGGATGTGTCGTAGGATCGTACACTTTACAAACGCGTGAACCGTGGTATGGGGTATCGTTGGTCGTCACAACTGCATCCAAAACGGTCACATGGTCTCCAAACGGTATTGAACGTTTTAGTGTCGATTTGGGATACGTTGACACCTCTCAAATATGTCAACCGTGTCAACCTGGAACGTTTGACAATGGATCGACGTGCCAAGCCTGTGCCACAGGTACTTATCAAAACGAAGAAGGCGCCAATGCGTGTAAAAATTGTCCAGTTGCTACCTACCAAAACACGATTGGTCAAACATCGTGTATTGGTTGTGGTGCCGGAACCTATGCAGACGTGGAAGGGTTAAGCGAGTGTAAATCATGTAGTGCGGGACGCTTTTATGCGTCAAATGTTCCTTGTGAAGATATATCTAGGTATCATTTTGAATACGCAGGTAAATGTGTTACATTGTCGATTTCAGGACCTACTCATGGATGTTTTGAGAGTAGAGGTCCAACTATTGACAATATGTATAGTGTACAAGATTGTGCAACGGAAACGTACCCGTCCAGGTTTCATTACGATGGTTCGACGTGTTATTCGGTTACGTTGTTTGAACCAACGTCACCGTCGTATTGGACAAGTGTGGAACAATGTACCTACAAATATTGTTATTATTACAGTAGTCAATTGGTTTGTAATAATAATGCTATCACGACAATGTTATCCGAGTTTGTGTATACATCGTCCGAAGCAACCTCTTGTGACCCTCAAACCACTTGCAATGATCCTTCCATCTGTTATGAATGTCCTACGGGGCGTTATCAGGATCAACATGGTCAATCGACGTGTAAAACATGCACACAAGGAACCAATTATCAAGATGAAAGGGGTCAAGGACAATGCAAAGACGTTAGTGACTGTACTGCAGGTACATTTATATCGGTAATCGAAACGATCTACACGGATAGACAATGTGAAAATTGTTCAAAAGGTAGTTACTCGTCTGATATCAATGTTCAAGAATGTACTACGTGTTCTTATGGACGTTATCAGGACGAAGAAGGTAAGCAGCAGTGTGATGCGTTTTCCACGTGTCCTGCAGGTACCTTTATTTATCCTCATGGTACGGTTATAAGTGACCGTGTATGCACCAATTGTTCGTTGGGTAAATATGAAACGATGGCAAATGTGTATACTTGTAAATATTGTCCAAGGGGGTATAAAGGCAATGTGAACACTGGTCAAACGGCTTGCGTCGAATGTCCCTCGGGAACCTATGACCCAAGTGACGACGCTCCCACATGCGTACCAACGGACGTAGGTCATTATCAACGTTTTCCCGCCTCCAGTGTACAGATGCAATGTCCACCAGGAACCTACCAAAACGAAAACGGTCAAACACTATGCAAAGATTGTATAGAAGGTACGTACAATGATGTTTATGGCGCTTCTAGTGATGGGTCTTGTATGTTGTGTGCAAAGGGTAGATATCAAAACTCCACTGGAAATGTTGTATGTATTGTATGTGATGTTGGAACCTACCAAGATGTTGAAGGTTCGACGAGTTGTTTGGCGTGTCCCGAGGGGCGTTATGGGTCCGAAACGGGGTTACAACTATGTCATGCATGTGCACCCGGTACATACCAACACCAGGTGGGAGCATCCACGTGTATAGCATGTGACCGTGGTACCTTTCAAGATGCTCATGGTCAAAGTAGCTGCAAGAACTGTCTTGCAGGATCCTACACCAACCTACAAGGATCCCCCACTTGTGAGTTGTGCCAACCAGGTCGGTTTGGTGCCACCGCCGCGTTACAACAATGCAGCAAATGTGCGGCAGGAACATACCAATCGTTTGTTGGATCTACGGCGTGTTTGGATTGTCCGAATGGTCGTTATGGATCGGAGACGGGGTTGAAGGAGTGTCAACGATGCCCCGATGGATATTCACATTCGCTCGTTGCACAAACCGACGATTCAAGTTGTCAACCATGTGGGGTTGGTACGTATGCAGCGTTTAATATATCCTATACACCGGAAACGTCCAAGCGGTACGTTGGGTTTTCAACGACCACCTTGGAATCCGCATACGATCTTTGTAGTAGTAGTGAAACATGTTTGGGTATTTCACAAGATGGTAGTGCGTATACGTATGGGGGGTTATGGTACCATGGGTCGTATACGTCCTATCGAAAGGTAGTATCTACTATATTTAAATGTTTATCATGCCCAAGTGGTCGTTACCAAGACAAGGAAGGTAAAAGTGTATGTAACAAGTGTGTAAAGGGTACATATCAAGACGAAGAAGGTCGTTTGGAATGCAAAACATGTGGATTGGGACGTTTCCAAGGGTTGATTGGGAAACATGACTGTGATGTATGTCCAACGGGTCGTTATGGTGCTGAAACGGGGTTAGCTGAATGTGTAGCATGTGCCCCAGGAACCTATCAAGATCAGGTTGGATCGACAGCATGTCTTGCATGTCCAATAAATCACATGCAAGACCAGGAAGGTGCGTTGGAGTGTATGCAATGTCCAACGGGTACCTACCAACCACAAACTGGTCAAACCAATTGTGATGGATGCAATCCCGGAACACGTACCATTGAAACCAACGGTGTTATCACATGCGAAGATTGTCCGGTTGGGATGTATAATCCATTGGTTAGTCAATATGAATGTACACCATGTGGATTAGGACGCTATGGTGCTGAAACAGGGTTGGCAAGTTGTACCATGTGTAATGCGTATAGTTACAACATGTTGGAAGGTCAAACATCTTGTATACCATGTCCAAACGGTCAAAAGGCATCCTTAACACGTACATCGTGTGAAACATGTGAACCGGGTACTATCTTTGATGGAACCATCTGCAAACCATGTGAAAAAGGTTCCTTCGCCCGTGAAGGTGCAGCAACATGTTTAAAATGTGGATTTGGCACGTACAGTGACATAGAAGGTCTTCCCGAGTGTAAAAAATGTGCAGCGGGTACCTATTCACTGTCGTATGCATCTACCACTGTGTCAGACTGTAAATCATGTAATGTTGGTACCTATTCCGTAGCAGGATCTTATGAATGTGTGGAATGTCCTATAGGGCGTTATGGGTCCGAAACGGGGTTGGGAGTGTGTGTAGCATGTCCCATTGGCACCTATTCCGATAGTATTGGTCGTACAATACCTTGTGAGAATTGCGTGGCGGGGTTTTATAGTGATACAATAGCTTCTATTGAATGTAAGCGGTGTGAAAAGGGTAGATACCAAGATGCAGTAGCGGCGTCCTCGTGTGTACAATGCCTTGCTGGAACCTTCAACCGGCGTCAGGGGACGTCTACACCCTTGGGTGCTTTCAGTGACTATCAGGCGATGGTACATGACGGGTATTGGTCGTGCCCAAACGTCACCATCGACTTGCAGGAAAAGCAAACGTTGGTGTACGACGTCTTTCTTGGTAAAACATTGGAAGAGTGTGCGCTACAAACCACGCGCGGTGTCAAACCCACATATACCCGCTTTCGACAAGATATGTTAAAAGAAGGTGTCGAATTACGTAGTACCGAAGACACAAATACATTAAAATTACAAAAATCATCTTTTTATTATATTATTGAGTTAATGAGTAAAGCAAACGTCTGGGAGGATGTTGTAAACAAAGGAGGGTATTGGGACGTTGGTACGGTCGTATATATATTTGAAGGCGCATACAACCATAATGATTTTCCTGTGTACGAGATATATAACGCCATGCGTCACGTTTTTTATGATTGGGTGGTAACAACGTCGGGGTCGCCTTATGCGCACGGTGGGTTGAGTGAGATGAATGTATCGGAATGTGAAACGTACGCAAAAGCTACCGGACGCGTTTGGGGTCGTCCGAGAACGGATTGGGGCAATTTTCCAATTGGTTGTGTGATCTATGAATATTCAGGATATGAGAGTGATTGGGGTGTGTATTATTTGACAGTGGAGAATCGTAGTGTATTCGATTGTGGTATTGCATATACGTCTTGTGTTATGAAGCAACATACAATGGAAAATGCTATGCAGTTGTATGGGATGGAAGCGTTTGTGTACGACAAGGATGCATGTTGGGTGATGAGAAATGTGTCGTCACCGTATGATATATCGTCGTTTTATTATTACCGTGATATGTATACGTCTCCGTGTGGTGATGAAGGCACATGGGTGTCACATGAATCGAAGCGAACGTATGTGTACGATAAGACGTGTATGGATTGTCCTGTTGGGTTGTATCAGGATGAGACGGGTCAGGGTAGTTGTAAGGGTTGTGATGGTGGTTATTATCAGAATCGTACAAAGCAGACAGAGTGTCGTAAATGCCCCGTTGGAGAGTTTGAAAAATTCGACGAATGTGTTTCCACGGAAGGTATGGTGTCGTATGTATTTGACAGGGAAGGAGCACCATTCTCGAATATTAATGATCTAGTCAAATACAAAGATACACATTTGTTTCGACCAGAATATGTTGTAGACGATGTGTTGTCGTCTATACGAAAGCGTGAGGGAATCAAAGATTTTGAAACGTGTGCCGAATATGCGTTTACGGACGTATTCATGTTTCAAAACGGAGAGTGTTATTTTTAAAAAAAAAAGCTAAACAAATGTTAAGTATTTAAATTATCTCTATGGTATGTAAAGATGTTACTTTTGTTTTTCTTGTTGATTGGTTCCACCAATGCATTTTGTTGTGGATATGGTCAATATAGGTATTTTGTGACGGTTCAGGGTTTGTTTGGGGACGTGGAGGAGGCACGTTGTGGATCTTGTTCATCGGGTACATATCAGGATTCGGGCGTTTGTCATACATATTCGTATTGTTCGGCATGTCCCACGGGTCGTTATGAATATAGAAGTGGTTCAAGGGAATGTTTGTTGTGTCCTGTTGGTAAGTATCAACCTTCCACGGGTCAGATATATTGTATTGATTGTGTGAATGGTTTTACAACAACATCTACAGGCTCTCCAGACGTGTCGTATTGTTCGGAGTGCCTTCCAGGTACATACAAGACGGCGTCACAGTGTGTACAATGTGAAGTGGGTCGTTATCAAGATTTGTTTACCCAAACGTCTTGTAAGCGTTGTCCTGTGGGGCGTTATATGGATGAAGTGGGTAGTCAGATGTGTAAAGATTGTGTAAAGGGTAGGTATCAAGCATCTATCGGTGCAAGTGTTTGTACTGATTGTCAACGTGGCAAGTATCAGTATCAGACGGGTATGCAAACGTGTTTGTATTGTCCCAACGGTCGTTCACATATATTGACAGGTCAGACATCACCTGAAAATTGTTTGGCGTTGTATCAAAAGATGTTGGATTTGCCATCACCGGTAGTGTATACAAAAGAGTGTGAGATTCGCGACGGGTTTCGCATCCAATGTCCGGTTTGTCGATGCTTTGACGATTCTCGACGGGGACACTTTGACGGTCCTGTGTGCAAACAGTGTGTGCGTGGATATGGCACCGCTTCTTGTAAACCAAAATGCCCCGGTTACGATGGATTATCCGATACAACCTTATGTAGTCAAATGGGCGCTTGTTATTTCGGTACAACTGGTGATAGTGTTTGTTACTGTGGTGCGGATGGATCCGTAAACGAAGACATGGAAGATATTGTGGTCGATGTTCGTGACAATGGTATTGAACGTTATTTTAAAATGTATACATTGGATTTTTCCGTGTTGCGTATTGATATGGGTATTCAATGGAGACCAACGCGTCCCATGCAATTTGAATTGTTTGATCCATCGTCTATACGTCAAAATAAATGTTCTCGGTGTTCGTCTGATTCATCCGAAGCAGCACCCAATGGGTACACCGCGTCGAATTGTCAGTACGAATGTTCGATTTGTTTAACATCTGGTCAATGTGATAATACACCACGTTTGGGTGAAACCAACACTATTTGTAGTTGTCGTTCCATCGCGTATGGTACACATGATTTATGTTGTCCAAAAGGATTTCGTCCATATATTGACAACACGGATTCATTACCATATATTAAACATATTCAACCATCGCTATCCTCACAACCCTATTTTTTATCCAACGTGTTTTATGGGACGGAAAAAGAGTTGTGCTTGCCGTGTCCCGGACTGTTTGGATTGGGCGTATACGAAGCAGATGTTACGCTAAACAACCCTCAACAAGCTACCGACTTTTGGTGGACAAAACCATTGGCAGCATTTACAAAAGCATGCAACACCGTTGGTACATGTGACTTTTACCACGATAAAACATCCTTCCAATATACCACCGAACGTAACATTCAAGAAATATGTCTCACCTACCGAGAACCAAATAAAAAAGCAGTTGGATACACTTGTAACAGTCATGAGGAATGCCAATCCGGTTATTGTGACATGGACGACACATGGGGGTGTAAAAACAAATGCCTCACAGGCGTACAAGATGTTGTACCAACCTACGCCACCAGTTTTGATCCAAACAATGACCACATTGTTCATCTACCCGACACCGGCTTTGATACATTCAACGCGTCTTTACGTTCCACCAAAATAGTACATGGAGTTTGTAACACACATGATGATTGTTATTCGGGTATATGTGGATGGTATGGGTCGTGCGATGGACGGTGCCTAACATCCAAACAATTTCAACCAGTGTTTACCACCATCCCAAACACCGCCATCCGAACACTCATCGACTGCTTTGAAGATGCCATACAAAACAAACACCAATATTTTCATGTTACAGACGATACATCATGTACTAGCAGTGTGACAAACACGTTACAAGAATATTATAACATTCCACATGTTTGCAACGCGTCGGAGGACAGTACCAAAACAGTCTTTACACCATACAGCCTGGAAGACATCTTTCAACATGAACAGATGTCGTTTGAAAATTTTATGATTTATTTGCAATCCACGTTGAAGCAACTGTACCGCTCGCCGTATGACAAGATGTTTTTATTTCGAAAGTACGTGGTGTTTTACAATTACAACAGCGCGTTTGAAGAAACGCATACGTCGTTCCAACTTTTATCGGCACTTGACAAGACAAAAGATAACTGTGCGGTGGAGGACCCATTGCCTGTTCATACCTATGTGGATGGTATGGATCCTGCACTAGGTGGCAATTGTCCAGCAGGTTATTATTGTTACGACGGTTTGAAAATCCCATGTCCATTAGGGCATTATTCTGGTGTGGAGGGTCAGTCAACGGCGTTTGTTGGTGACACACCCTTGTGTAAAAAGTGCGACGCCGGGATGTCTACCAACGGTCTTGACGGTCAACGGAGATGTGTGTATTGTAAAAAGGGAACATATGTATCGGACGATTCACGTTATTGTGTCGACTGTCCACTAAACACGTATCAAGACGAGGAAACATTGTCAGAAAATGGTGATGGTGTGTGTAAAGCTTGCCCAAGTGGTACCGTATCGCCTCCTGGGACCGCATCGGCGTCGGACTGTAATAATTGTGATGCAGGTCAAGGTGTGGTACCAGGGGGTACTTGTGAAGTATGTCCAATAGGTACACGTTCACAAGATGGTATATGTCTCCCCTGTTCACCTGGCACGTATCAAGATGAAACAGGAAAACAAACATGTAAAGCTTGTGCAAAGGGTACATCACAGAGCGCGGAAGGTCAGTCTACATGTGTGGAATGTGCAGCGGGTAAGGTTAGTGCTCAAACAGGTCTGGAAACATGTACTGATTGTTTCACAGGTAAGTACCAAGACCAAACTGGTCAAACAGTGTGTGAAGATTGTAGTATTGGAAAGTATGCCGATGTGGATGGTTTGGATGAATGTAAAGCATGTTCGCCTTCAACGTATGCCGACCAAACAGGTCAAACATCTTGTAAACCTCAACCAACGTGTGAACGTGGTACATATGCATGTGGCTCTGGTCAATATGTTGTGACGAATAATGGTGGTACAGCACAAAGGGAATGTGCAGATTGTCCACCTGGCAAGTTTACCGTCTTGGATAACGGCAATCGGTGTTTGGATACATCGATCACGTCACGATTTTTTGGTTATTGTAGAAATGGAAAAATGGTAACATTGTATGATCAATTTGATTATGCTAATTGGGGTCTTAAGAACCATGCGAACTGTTTATCGGCATGTTATGATTATGTACGACGAAATAATAAAGAGGGGCAATGGCAAGTGTGTTTGTTGCCTAATCAGGATGGAAACTTTAAACAAAACGACTGTCGTGTGCAGCAATTGCCAAGGACATCGTGTAATGGAGTAGAAAATGGAGATTATGTATTGACGTATATGGACGATTGTGATTCGTCCACATGGGGTCAGACATCTTATACGAGACCGAGTAAACCATACGTTGGTTATGATTATAAAAATTGTAATGAAGAAGATTGTTAAATTATAATTTAAGACGTTTTTTAGGTACCTGTACAATGTTTTTTGCATATTCATGGTTCATCCATTCGCTTATACGTTCATCTTTGCTATCTGCTTCATGGTCTACTTCCCATGTCCATCCATCTTCCTTCAAACGCACCCATAGGGCGCGACTGTCGCGTAGTACTAATTCTATGCGTCGTTGACGGTTTCCCGAAGTCGTGTAGAGGATCCCACAGCGGTTGCACAACGTAGACGATCCACAGGGACCCGGACGCCACGTACAAGAACGTTCACAACCGCAAAACGTGCAACAAAGACCGCTGCGGGAATAATACAAACGAGAACATTCGCGATTATACATATCTAACAACTCGGAAATTATTTGATCCATTCTTGCCACATCCTTAACGATCTCCATACATCATTAACTTTTGTTAAGAATGTTTAAAGAAAAAACCACGATGAAATCAATCAAGGTAACAACTGATTTGACTGGTTCGGGTGATACGTTACACCGTACCGAAAATTTGGAACCAGCGTTTATAACGGTAGAGGGTGTAAAAAGTGCTTTTTATTCGTTGTCGTTGTATTGTGTGGACCATGATTGTTTGTATTGTTTTGATACGATCAATTGGGTAAAGGATAAGCATGTGCGTGCGTTTCACCGAAAGCATGTGAAGGACAAAGATGTGGAATTTATTTTGGTGGAAAACCATTTGGACGTTGCGTGTCGTGTGGAGTTAAACAAGGCGATGTTTCCGTTGTCTCGGGAGTGGAAGCGTGGTTCCAACACGTTACCGATGTGGAAAATAAAGTATCAAGGGTTTGACAGTATTGGACATCCAAACGATGAAATATTATACAGCGACCCGTTTGTTATCAAATCCAAACGACCCATTCGCGTGCAAGACGCACAACAGGCGAAAAAAGGTGTCGTTGTACACAGAAAAAAAAGAAAAAGAATATGCCATGAATGCGTCGACTTGAAATTCAAATACCAAAAAAACGCAGAAGTCATGCTCACCTTACAACACCAAAATGACAATTTAAAAACAGAAAACAACAATATTAAACAATTCATATACGCATTACATGATCTCATACATACACACCCAAATGCACAAGAATCCACATTCTTACAAACTGCGTTAAGAATATCAACATTACCTGATGCACTTAAAACAACACAACAACATAAAACAAATACCTTAACATTATAAATAAACATATATTGTATTTTTCGCGTACACGTTCACATACACATTTTCGCACACACACACACACGGATACTATATAAGTAGCCACTGTAATTGACAAATCATGTTTCAACAATATACAACGATGTTTCAACCAACTGAACCACCTAAACGACGTGCGGAGGATGCAGAGGATAACAATGGTAACTCGGTTAAAAAACCTCGTCTCAACGTTGATTTGGTAAAAAAATACAAAGAAGAATTTCCAGAAGGAACACCATTGGTCGTAGCGTGTCAAAAAGGTCGCGTGGAGGATGTCAACACGTTTATAAACGCGGGGATGGACGTGAATGAAGTAGGTACAAGTAGTTATGGTGATAGTTGTACACCATTAATGATAGCTGCATATTATGAACATAGTACTATCATTGAGATACTACTACAATGCAATGCAGATACTGCTACTACTAATGGCTATGAACAGAACGCTCTACACATCGCAGCATATTATAGTAGTAAAAACACCACCATTGTACAACTTCTTCTAAACAACATGAAACTGGAAGATATCAATCACAAGGATACAGATGGAGAGACTCCCTTGGATAACTGCTATAAACATAATACCAGTTCTATCAAACAACAACTAATCGACTTGATTCGTCAAAAAGGAGGAAAAAGAAAGAGTGAATTAGCAGCAGAAGCAGAGATAAAACGTATTAGTTTGTTGCCGGAGAAAGAATTGAAAGAACTGTATAAAACCTTAAATGAGAAATACAAAAAAGAATTTCCATATGGAACACCATTGGTATGTGCGTGTCAGAAAGGTCGCGTGGAGGATGTGGAAGGTATGATTCGTGGTGCACGTGCAGCTGGGATGGATGTCACCGCAATGGTGAGTGAAGTAGGTACACATAGTCGTGGTAATAGTAGTACACCATTAATGATAGCTGCAGAGTTTGAACATAGTACTATCATTGAGATACTACTACAATGCAATGCAAATACTGCTACTACTAATAATATTAATGGAGAGAACGCTCTACACCGTGCAGCATATAATAAAACAACCACCACCACTGTACAACTTCTTCTAAACAACATGAAACTGGAAGATATCAATCACAAGACTACATATGGAAACACTCCATTGGATTGCTGCTATAAATATAATGACAGTTCTATCCAACAACAACTAATCGACTTGATGAGGTCCAAGGGCGCCAAGCGTGCCATTGAATTAAAAGCAGATGCGTTGGTACAAAAATACAAAAACGAATTTCCAGAAGGAACCCCATTGGTGGTAGCGTGTCAAAAAGGTCGTTTGGAGGATGTCAAGACGTTTATAAACGCTGCACGTGCAAATAAGATGGACGTAAAAGGATTGGTGAATAAAGTAGGTACAGGTAGTAATGGTTATGATATAACACCATTAATGGTAGCTGCAGCGTATGAACATCGTACTATTATTGAGATACTACTACAATGTAATGCAGATACTGCTACTACTGATAACAGAGGAAACAACGCTCTACACGTCGCAGCAGAGCATAATAACACAACCACCAACACTGTACAACTTCTACTAAACAAGATGGAACGGAAGGATATCAATCACAAGAATAAGTATGGAAGCACTCCCTTGGATTTCTGCTATAATAATGCCAGTTCTATCAAAGACCAACTCATCGCCTTGATGAGGTCCAAGGGCGCGTTAAAGGCTCAAGAGATTGATTTGATACAAAAATACAAAAACGAATTTCCAAGAAGAACACCATTGGTCGTAGCGTGTGAAAAAGGTCGTATGGAGGACGTCAAGACGTTTATAAACGTTGGGATGGACGTAAAAGGATTGGTGAATGAAGTAGGGAAAGATAGTATTGGTAATAGTAGAACACCATTAATGGCAGCTGCAGTGTATGAACGTACTACTGTCGTTTTTTACCTCCTGAATCGTCCTGAGGTAGATCCTGCTATTACTAATAAATATGGACAGAACGCTCTACACTTCGCAGCATATAATAATGAAATAAACACCAACACTGTACAACTTCTACTAAACAAGATGGAACGGAAGGATATTAATCACAAGGAGGATAATAATGGACTCACACCCTTGGATCTCTGCTATATACTTAATAGAAGTTCTATCAAAGACCAACTCATCGCCTTGATGAGGTCCAAGGGCGCGTTGAGGGGTAAAGAAGTTGATTTGGTCCGTACAAAAGGGTATGTTTCTGTCTATCCAAATTTATCAGTGGAAGAACTAAAAGAAAAATACAGGCAAGAGTTTCGTTTTGGCACCGCTGTGACACGTGCATGTGAGAAGGGTCGTTTGGAGGATGTTAAACAACTCATCACAAAAGAAAATGTTAACGAGGAAGATCATGCCGAAGCAAGTCGTACACCACTGATGGCAGCAGTAGAAAAAGAACAATTTGAAATCGTGACGTATTTACTTGAATACGGTGCAGATGCTAACGTGTTGAATGAAGATGATGAAAACGTGTTGCATGTGGCAATAGGTACAGAAAATAGAAAAATCTTACAACTTCTTTTGTCATGTATGACACTCGAAGCCATCACACACAGAAACCAAGCAGAAGGACGTACACCGTTAGATTTAGCTGTAGAAAATGAAGACGATATTGCATCCGCGTTGATCCAATCAAAAATATATGAATTGACTCCAGGCGCCGTTTTGGG
>Ga0228674_1000517_pt1 | contig 26438 bp, 29 predicted proteins | sample 1D_rmetaG_FD_189054 | JGI IMG/M metagenome (GOLD analysis project Ga0228674, IMG submission 189054) | Seawater microbial communities from Monterey Bay, California, United States - 1D_r | ecosystem: Environmental > Aquatic > Marine > Coastal | place: USA: California | collected 2016-09-26
CCCATTCCTCTGTCAACATAGAATGTAGTAGTTGTGACAAGAAAGAACAGGGAATGTTTATCATTGAAGGAATAGACAGAACAGAGTATTTAACAACTTGATATATGTTTAAAAACAATGTTTTCATTTTTTGACACAGCATGGTATATGTATGGACGTTCGAGACATACTGACAAGTATACGGAAGCATTGCACACGTCTATGGAACGCCATGATGATTTGTTGTATCACATGGGTCGTTTTAAGCACGAGGTGTTTATGTATGCGTTGGGTGAAAACCACGAGTCGTTAAAATCGTTGTATTTGTATACTAGCTATTGGCGTATGGCAAAGTGTTTCCGTGATGGAGACAAGATATGGTTGGAATTTCGTGATTCGGACACTGCATATATGTGGGATAGTTGTGACGAGGTGTTGACATCCACCAAGTTTGCTTGGAAGCAGCGCCCGTTTTCAAACAAGTATGGGAATGTGACAGACGATCACAGTTCGTGTGTACGTTGTTATTTACGATATGAATCGAAATAATTCACGTTTGTTTTGTATAGTATAAACGCCAAGGTAGCGCATGAGCTCCAACACAAAGTTAATAGGGTCGTTGTTTCGATACGAAGTGCAATGATGTAACTTTTTCTCAAATGTTTTGGTTCGGTTGATTCGAAGGGGATAGATACGTGTTTGAAAACGTATACGACGTCGTTTGATTAATCCCAAGTGATGATGGAAGCACAACGTTGAGTTGTACATAATAGAGACAAATAATATAATATCATGTCCGTTGGTAGGATTTTCCATAAATGCTACAATGATATCTCCTGGAAGTACCGGTAGTACGGTGTATGGTTCCAATAACGATTCTTTCAAAGAATCCATGTATATAAAAAGATATGTATTTTATAAATAGTATGTTTTGTTCTATAAAGCGTTCACTACCTGAAACCCGTCACAACCCATATGTCGGTTATTTATTTCTTCAACATGTCAAGGTAAAAAAAGACGCGTCGACGCAGACCGATACGCGTCATTTGCGTGCGGAGGGTTCGAAGGTCTCGTCAACGACCCGTGTGTCCTCTTGGTTTGTTAAGAGTTGATAGAGACGGTTGGGGGTCGTTCGAAAGGATGCACAGGCAATTGGTTTGTCTTGTTTCATAACATCGGCAACAAATTCGGAACAAAAATACGCGTTTCGGTGTTGGTTGTCACGTAATCCAAAGGTAGGCATCCATGCGGTCAATGCGGACGAAGTAGCGTATGGTTTGCCAAGGTTTCGTAGCGCAAACAAACACATGTTATCAAAATGCTGACATTTGTATTCTAACAAGGTGATGTGTTTGTTGTTTAACTGTTTCCATGGATCCAACGTGTGTTCATCGGTAACAAAGCGTATTCGGATCTTGTCGCCCCATAGCAACGAGAAAGACATGAGGATGGTGGATTTGTTTTGTGCCAAGTGTTTAAATTCACTGTTTTCATAAAACTGTTTTTCTAATTCAGGTACCAATCGTTTCTGCGTCGCTTCGTCTTGACCATCGTGAACTTTTTTCAACAGTTGAATGACATGTCCTGGTGTCATCTTGAATACAATTTCACAGTGACAATAGTCCCCACCCGTCCACCAAGATACCAAATGATTAAACGACCCCTCAAACATACCCTCGGGTTTAAAAAAACTTACATAGATCGCCATTTAACATTGAACAAAATAACTATTTATAGTCTGTATTATATAGTAGTATGGGTTGTATATTTGTATCACCATTGACCGTGTCAGAAAGCATTCAAACACTAAAACGTGTAGAGAATGTCATCCAACAAACGATCGATAAAAACAATTTATTGGTCAAGGAGGAAAAGAGTCTGTTGCATGCACAGATACATACACATTCAAGGGCAAGTAATTTACAACGATTAAAAAAAATAAAGTTAATTGAGCATCATATTATAATGTATTTAAAACGTTTAAACGCGTGTGTGGAAAAACGTCTACAATTAGAGTCTTTACACATCTCTTACCAACACATCGAGGCAGTAAAGCTGACCTCGTACACCTTTAAGAAATATGTAAAAGCAAATGATATTGAAAAGATCGAAGCATTGCATGATTCGGTGACGGATATGATTCAACACGTCATGGAGATCCAAGAAACCCTTTCGGAAGAACATCAACCGTTGGTGGAAGACGACCTGGAAGCGGAACTTGACACGATGCTTAATGTGCCGGACGATCGCTTGCACCACACAAATGTAATTGGCGTGCATGAAACACTCGTCGAGCAGGTGGAAAACCTTGCACCGGCTCCAACACATCTGCCGGACGATCGACAACAACTGCTAACATATACTGAATGAAAAAAAATAACATCGTGGTTGTTTTATTGAATATGATTGTCTAATAATTTTAATAGATCGACCGCGTATAGATTGGCATCCAACAAGGATTGTATTTTGGGTCCATAGGATGTCAAATCACGCGTAACGTAATCATATCTACTTAATACTATTTCATGTTTTAATTGGTTGTCATATATAGTGGAATGTATATGTACAACCGAGACGTCGTCGACGCGTCCTAAACACAGTGAGGATACACGCATCACATCCAATGGAGACAAGCGAAGGGAGGTCATTGGCAACCATGAACCACCCATTGTGATTCGGTCGTTTGAGTAAATTAATGGGGCAGTGTACATAACATGTTTTTTTTTAATAAATGTAGACATACTTTATATAATTGTACAACAATTTATACTCTCCTCGACTTTTGGTTTGGATATACTTACAGGGGGGTGGACTGGTGCATATGTAATAAGCGTATCCAAACACTGTGTCAACGTCTTTTCGCGTATGTACATCGACGTCAAGAAAATATGGGCGAACGGTATATTCTTCACAAATACTGGAACATGCACTATCTTGTTAACATACAAATCTATTTTATTTATACATAATATAATAGGTGTATCTGGAACGATGGACATTACCGTATCGTACCAATACTGTGCTCTCCTTATATCTTTTATAGAAACGACCACGACAATAACATTTGCTTTTTTGTAATAGGATCCGATAAAGTCACGGAAATCGGATTGTCCCGAGGTATCCCAAAAACAAAGTTTGTACGTGCCATATTTATAGAAATCCACTTCTACACCGATCGTAGGAGGTATACTGTTCTTTTGTTTTTTTAGTGACGCGATAAGCGAGCTTTTTCCAACGGAAACATCTCCTACAACACATATATCAATTTTCTGCATCTTTTCAATCATAAAACGAGTATATATACAACTATTTTATCTTAAAAATGTATTCAAATGGAGATTTAATCAAGGTGTTGGGTGTGACAAATGACGGCACACATGAGTCATGGTATGCGGAGGTGGTCGGTGTGGTTTCGGAGACGCGTCAATTGGAAGTGTATTATTTGGAAGCGGGTTTGGATCGTGTGTATCGTTTTTCGAAAGACTGGTACGAGGTGTCGTATGACTCGGTGGAGGAGCATCTGACGATACCTTCCAAGTCGCGCAAAGCGTACATGGATGGGTGGAAAACGTTTGGGTTTGTTTGTGGTGGTGATGGACAAACGTTTTGTCGTCAAGAGGACGAACAGACGGTGATGTTACCATTGGGCGAGGTCGATACCGATGACGAATCGGAGGTGGAAGAGGGTTGTGCCGATTTAAACGGTTATATCTCCGACGATGGGTTTGTTGTGAACGACGATGAACCGTTTACATTTGCAGATGCAACCTCTGACTTTGTGAAGGAAACCCATCAGGCGGTTCGGGAGTATGAGGCATGGGCACCAACCACACCCTCGGCAAAAAAAATCAAACAATTTATTGACAAGATGGACACAAAAGCAACACACATTGAAGCAGATAAAACATTTGTAAAAGGTGTTAGTGCGTTACAGACGAATCGTCCACCTTTGTAAACACTATTTTGTGTACATCATGAGAAACCATCTTATACTGCGCCTCAAACGCGTCTTTACGCCGCGCAACACCGTGTAGAGGATACTCCTCACAAGATAAAAATGCTACATGATAAGACGGTAGAATAACACATATACTATTATTTTTCATAGATACAGACCCTACTTTATAAAAACCATTTTTTATATATATTGTTTTATACTCATTGTAAGGATACCGCTGCAACCCATAAGAATACACAACATGTTTTAACGTACATAGGATGTCGTTTGTATTGGATCCTACATATATTAATTGTTTTTCGTGGTTGTGTGTTTTTGCATAAATGGTTGGTTGGGACCCCATCTTTACACCATATGCTCGTAGTTATTTATATTATTTTTGTGTTTATGTTGAAAACAGGACATCATGGTTAGCACACTTACAAGAAATACCTCACTAATATAAAACAAGATAATGTGTTCCATGGTTTCGGTGGATTCGTCGTAAAATGGGCAACGTATGTCCGACGCACACGCGCCTGTAAAGCCAAGCACGTTGTCCATCATCACACAAGATGGGACAATGATAAATCCAATGGTAGATACCAATATTAATGTGGCGTTTTTAAAATCCATGACACAAGATCCCATCATAACAAGTAAATGCATAAACGGGTAAATAATAAATTGCAATACTAAATCGTCCATAACGGACAATGTATATCCAATGATCATCCAAAATAAAAACATGACAATGTACAGTTTTCTGGTACTGTCTTCATTGGCACGTATAGTAACCTTGAAATCTGTTTTACAAATTTCACATTCGGTACGACCGTCTTGGGACATCCATTCCGCCAAACAATGAGTATGTACATGTTCACAAGTACCCTTGCATTCACAAGGAGATATTAAACCATTTGGATCTTCCTCCAAACATATTCTGCAAAAAGCCATACGTATTTAGAAATACGATAAAATCATTTATACTTCGATTTTTTATTATAAAAAGGGATCTGTTGTATATAAATGTTGCCATACGTATCGATTGCGTTATTGGGCGTTGCCTCTGTTTTTACATCTTATTTGTTTATACAGTTGTTTACATCAAGTAAGAAGGACGATGCACTGGACCGCGACATCAATATGATGTTGTTGCAGGTGTTAAAGGGGACCGTGGAGCTGGTCCTCCAACCCCTCACCGAATTCTTTACCAGTGTCTATTCCACCACCATCTCCCTTTTACTAAACATCAAATATGTCGTGTTGCTTGCACTACTTGTTGGAGCAACCATTGCCATCCATCTGTACCACGAAAGCATCTTGCCGGACATCGACGACGCGTGGCGGTGTGTCGTTTATCCATTTGTTCGAACCTTTTTACTGTCGTTCGTTCAATTAATACGTGTTGTGTACGCATTGTTTATGCCTTTTATAAACTTTTTGTTGATCGTTGGTGGTCAATTGTTTGAAGGTACCATCAAGACGTTTATCAACTGTGCCAACTATGACAACAAATCCATGTTGGAAGAGATGATTCGTGCCTTTGCATTGTGCGGCAAATCGTTTTTAATGTTTTTTATGGAGATAGCAAGGTTTTTTGGCGACTCGACACAGAGCGTGTTTGAAAAGGATTTATTGTTAGAGGAACCTATACAAACCTTTACCAACGCCATTGCCATTTTTGAAACACCCTTTGTATGCTCCTGCAAACAATTTACCACACCCATACAAGCCTTTTTCAAAATTACCACGTCCAAATTCATACCGTTGATCATCTCTGGTGCAGTTGAATTTGTTGTACGGTCGTTGCAATCATTTATTAACACATTTCAGGGCGAGTTCCCAACCATGGAAAAAGTACACAACTCTGCCAAACGCCTCTTACTAAACATTGGGTTTTTTGTAGATGAAATTGCGTTTATCACGCTCGAAAAACTACTGCAAACATTTGACACGTCCATCCGCGTCCGAGTGTATCCCAAAGAATCCGTTGGCGCCATCATTGCAAGATACTTTGTAATGAACATTGATATACTACATCTAGTCTACAAAAACACGATTGTTATACTAGACAAGGGCATTGAAAGTATCTTTGGTACACGTTTGTTGCAAGGTGATCGTATTGATTACCTTCACATGCACAGTCTGATTTCCAGTTATGATTATTTCGTCTATGACCTTGCCAATAATATACAGTTTTTTATGTATGTGTCTGCCAACTTTAAGAAGAACCAAAACCCCTTTGACACCATCACAACACCGATCGAGTTGGATTGTGAACTGACGACGGTGAGCAATACGCGTAATATACCACTGTGGAAATCGGCTAGTTGTTTTATCTACGCATTTTCAAAATTACTGACACCGATTGCAATCGTACCAATACCAATAAACGGTTTGTACATCATGTACGAGCTAGTGTTGGAAGCGATTCATGGAGAAAGACAGAACGTTTGGTCGGTGTTGCAGCGGTATGCGGGAATGATGATTGATTTAGACACCGATGCATCTTGCCAATACCGTCTCGAATCCACGTCCATTGATTATTCCATTTCCGCACAAAATTGTCAATGTGAGAGACGCTTTGCCTATGCATACAGATACAACGAGCGTGAATACACACCAACTTGTTTACAACCAACCATCAATTATGACGTATTGAAACCGATGGACAAAGCAGCTGTTTATTTTTGGACATTGATATTTAATGCATTTACACTTATACCAAGTCTCTTTACAAATAATCAAGAACAAGTTATTAACTTTGGTAAACCATTTTCCGTTGCACACAAAGGCATTTTTAAATTAGTAAATTGGGTAAAAAAGGTAATAAAAAAAGTACAAAAATTAAAATCCGGTTCAGAACCAAACGAGGACGAAGAAGACGAAGAAACAAGTATTAATCCAGATGATTTCATTGTGTTTCCAGTGTTTCAACGAGCGTCGATTGAAATGATCCGTTTGTTTTTACGTTTTGTGCTGGCATTACCCGATATTGTGTTTGGACATTTTTTGGATTATCCTATTAATTGTGGTTGGGGACTCAACCAAACAAGAGCAAAAGCATTCTTCCAAGAATCCTTTCAACTTGCCCCAAACAGCTTTGATACATGCCAAGACGCCGAAACGGACGAACCCAATTGTATCACCTATGACATGATGCGCTTTTCCTACTGTGAATACAGAGAATACCGATCGTATAAATATGGGAGCTTCTCGATAGGTATAAACAATCCACGCGAAGAATATCTACACGAAACTGTACCCGCATTAAAATCCATCGGTATGTTGAAATACAAATATGGAAAAAATCCAAAATTATACAAATGCAGCAAAACCAACGACAACAACAATTGTATTTGCAATCCAGAATTGTATCTATCGTCTAATTCTCAATGCAGATGCATGAATCGTTACCCATACCTTGAAATGTTTAATAAGACAGAGAACGAAAACACTATTTTTAACAACCTTATCTACTCAAAATATACGTCTGTCCACTGGTGCAACTCGATGTCGTTTGAATACGCCATGAGTTTATACGACGACCAAATTGATCTTGTGCAATGGATATTGACGTTTTCATGGATCTTTAACATATTTTCTTCGGATGTCAACAAATGTGCAAACGAGCGTTTTGCATCGTTTGAAGACGATGACAATACTGCATTACAAAATAATCAGTTTTTACATCACCAATATACCAAACGAGATCATTCCGAAGAAACCTTTAAACATGCCATGAAACGAATGCGTGCGGACGAATACAAAACCGAACAAACACAAAAATACAACCAAGAACAAACATACAAAGAAGAAAAACGAAAGGTATTAATAGAAACAAGACGTATCACGGAAGAAGCCGTTGCAGGCTTGCCAAACGACGATACATTGGAACTCATTGATCAATCCATTCAACAATATATCCAACAAGAAACTGCTATGACCATTGCATATGAAACATTACAATATGACGAATACAAATTGTTTTACAACGGTGTCTGTACAGAATCCTATGACGTTGAAATAGCACTAACACCGTTTATTGGATCCTACAACATCACCAATACAATGACAATCAATCAAAGCAACTATCAAAACACCGTCGTGAACGAAACCGAATTGACACGCGTCACACTTGTAAACATTCCCAACAATGTCTTGTTTGTACAAGTAACCGACAAAAACTGCGTGTTAAACTGTATACGAAATATCACCTTCACCTACCAAGAATCAACAGGTGACATCACATTGAATTATATGCTTAATTATTATTATTATAAAGAGCATGACGTATTGACAATGACGTCTCGTGACAACTGTTGTGAATCATGCAAGGAACGAGATTGTGTTGCATGGACATTTAAAGACCCAAGTTGTACCTTGTTTTTTTACGAGATATTTGCGGACGAACTATCCAGTACGGTTGGGTGTTATTCAGGGTTTGTCGACAGGGTTGTACTAGATTTGGACATGCCGAAACCAACGATGTATGGACGTGCAACCTACATCATAGCACAGACACCAACCCTGTCGTCCCTCGCGGAACTAAACGATGACCCCGACAACCCCATCGATGTCTCCACACCCAAGTGTACCATTTCTGCATATTATGGACCATTTTGTAACATTGCGTTATTATTTAAACAGTCTCAGGAATCCATCAAAATGGGTATACGTTTGTCCATACACTTGTTTTTCAGTTTGGTAAGATTCGATTTTTCAACACTTTCGGAAGGTGTACTCCTAACCCTTTGCCAAACCGAAAAATCAGTTGGATCACTTGCAGGAATCATTGGGTCATTCATTGGTCTCTTTGTGAATGCAATATCCACTGCGACAGGCGGTTCCAGTACCACCTTTGTCGAACGATTGGTTGCCAAAATATCGTTTATCGTTGTAGAAGTATTGTTAGGTTCCTTTGCAGGAAAAAAAGTCGGTGCAGATGAACGTAAAAACCTGTATCTTGGCGCATTGATAACACAATTAGTTAGCAGTTTTTCCTCATTAAACACAGACGGAATCACTGATTTTATCTCACGTGTCTTGTTACAACTATTTAGTCTTATTGTATATGTGTTTCGACAAATAGGATTTGCCCTGCGAGACATACCTCCATGGACTGCTGCCATCGATATATACCTTGACAGTGTCAAAATCGTAGAAGACTTTTTCAACAGAGAAACCGTCGATTTTCTTATCTTCTTTATCCGTGCCGCTATAAAAGCAATAGCGTTCGACTTTTCTGACGTTTTAATAATATTTGACAAACTCATTGTGTTCATTTTGAACCTTGTCATTGGTCTCATTGAATCGGCGTTGAATATCATCGATTTTATAGACATTGAAATACCACGCGTCAACACCATTTTTAACTCGCCCCAAACACGTTTGGGAGGTCCTAATCCAGAATTATGGAGTGACAACACTGAATGTGCATACTTTATGCACTTTGTTGAAAACAAAACCATGTCACAATACACAACATATGAAAAGGTTACCTACATCAATTGTATTAATTACCGCAACATCGCTCAAAAAATACTTCAATGGGGTGCGTTAAAACATATCCCTGATGATTTTCTTTACAATTGGAAACGCAAATATATCATGTTATACCAACTTATTCACGGTATCGTATTATATATGACATCGTCCGATAAAACGTCCTACCAACTCATGATGGAACAATTTCAACTTGACCATAAAATGATCCATGAACTACAGCAGTTGTTCAAGAACATGTGGCATCGTATATCGACCGCGCTAGGATTCCAAAACATCTTTAAGAGCGTCTTGCAAGCATTGGACCCGCGATACAACGATTACAACAACCCGTCGGGTGCAGCACAAACGTATCGGTTTCAGCAGCGTCTTTCCAACACGGTTGGGAGTTTAAACAAGATTTGGGTCAAACATCATGTCACACAACGAATATACACATTTACCAACGACTTGTTTCACCACACAAAACATGCACTTCATCAAATAGTACTCATCAATGAAACACATTTTGATCATCTGAAACATCATTTAATGAACCAATACTACAACGCAAAAGAAACCATGTACTCGGATCAACCCATCGTACAAAAACTACAATCCATCAGTAGAACAAAAGAACAACCATGTGAAGACGCCAATTGTGTTGACTGTACACTCTTAAACAACGCCATTGACATCACATCCGAAACATCCACACACATGTCACAGTTTTATAATAAAACATACACCAATATTTCAGACGATGTCTCCTTGTACTTTGATACATTAAATCAAACCACCAGAGTATATGTCAACGACATCATTGACCGCCTTTTCGAACCTGAAAACCATACCAAATGGTATGACATCGTACAATACAATTGGATCGATCTGTACAACGATCCCAACACATACTCCACGGAACTATTGGACGCCCTCAAACTGTTTCTTGTCACCACCAACAAAACCATAACGATCACCAAAAATGAAGGCACCATATCATTGAACGATAAGCGTGCCACAGAAACATTTGTGCGGCACAACGAGATTGTTTGTGGCAACGATACATACACCTTGGAGCAGTTTCAAAAGAGTTCACAAACGTCGTGTGACACACACATACCATACCTAATGTATGGATTCCCATACATGCTGCAATATCCATTTATGGAATCATGTGACATTGGTACGATGATTTACCAGGGACGTGCGAACCGTGTCGAATTATTCGACAACGCCTTTTGGAACTGTCTGTATGCAAACATTGCCGTATTGACAAATGGATATTGGTCTGTTATCCCACTGTCACCTATTGTAAGCATTGCACTGTTGATACCAATCAATTACTTTTTGTTTTTGTATAGTGTGTATGGGTTTGTGCCACAATGTGCACCTGCACTCCCAGTCATGTTGGTCGAAGATACCTACGATTGGGTGATTAATCGATTAATTCCTGCATGTTTTTGTACTTACTTTCCAATATTGGCTTCCAAGTGTCCAGAAAACACATGTGAACGTTGTATACCAAAGAATTATACATATGGAAACTGTAACGAGTTGTTGACATTGAATGTGTCTTCCAGCGTATCCTACAACATTGTCGAGGAAACAAACATTTTTTGGAATTTGTTTTATGTTGCCAATCGAGATTTTCCAAATGAATATGCATTTTTTGTCAAAGAAGGGTATCTTAGTATGAATTCGGCGATTGGCGTCCTTGGGATGCGTGCATGGCAAAACACCACGCTAGACGCCGTCTGGGAAGATTGTCACCGTGCAACCTATCTCAACTTTCTTACAACGATTGTAGCTATTGTCATCGTCGTAGCATTCCTTCTACGGTTGTCTATCGCATTAATACGAACCATATTCAACTTGATATTTTTATCATGGAACGTATTACTATTTGTCTCCTACACGACACAAGCGCTTGACAAATCAACCGTTTCAAAAAAATAACGTATATATAATATTACTTTTTATATAAAATATGCTTGTATATAAGAATAAAAAACCACGTTTCCAACAGTCTGCTGCACCAACGGTGGTGGTACAAAATTCTACTGGTGGTGGTAAAAACACGTCCAAGAAACGCTCAGGGTCCTGTCAAAACTTTTTATTTTCTTTCAACGCATTGATCGTGTTTGGTATCATTGGAATTGGCATCTATTTCCATTATGCAGTGTATGTGCATTATGACCAAGTGTATACAAAAAAAGATTTGTATACAAAAAGTGTGTTGTACACCAAGGACGAGGTGGATGCATTGGTAGCGTCCAACACGGTGTTGCAACACAAACAGTTGGCAGCACCAATGGTGGTTAGGGGTCCAAAGGGCGATCCGGGTCCAAGAGGCGCCAAGGGGGAACGTGGGTTGCCTGGGTTTGGACTTCACTTTGAGGGTACATGGGATAACTTTCGTTCCTACCAAACATCCGATTACGTGGTCTACGAAGGTGTCATCTATGTTGCAAGAGAACCGATTCAAGTCTCTGTCGTTGGACATGGTTCACCCGACATTGACAAGCGATGGGTTGTCTTACACGCCCCACCCGGTCCAGAAGGTCCCGTTGGAAGTAGAGGAATCAAAGGTGACAAAGGTCCTAGAGGATACAATGGAATGAAAGGTGATATTGGTCCATCCGTCTTTAAAGGAATGTATGCACGTGATAAATTGTACAACATGGGTGATATTGTATACAAAGACCACCAATTTATGATTGCAAAAACAGTCGAACCATCCAAAGACGATTGGTTACCAATGCGTGGCGACAAGGGCGATACTGGGTTAAAGGGTCCAAGAGGGTATCGTGGATTCCCTGGTGAAAAAGGTGAACGCGGAAAAACAGGCTTGACCGGTCCGACTGGCAAACAAGGAACACAAGGAATCCATGGACGCTCTTGCTTCCAAGGACGCTTTCAAGACAACAAAGAATATCAACATGGTGACTTGGTACGCAACGGAACATCCTACTTTATATTATACGAAGAACATGATCAACAACATTGGTTAGAACTACCAACAAAAAAAAACATACAGGAATTAGAACAAAAACGCTTAAAACAACAATTGACCATGAACACGATTCTAAAACGATATCATTCCAATAAAAAAATGTCAATAACATTGGAAGAAACAAGTGCACGTTTGCAATATTTATACAAAGAAAATCAATTATTGCATAAACGCCTTAATAAATTAGAAGGATTAATAAAATAATATTATATAAGTAACTATACTATATACAAGTCAAATGCAAGTTTTATGTAGCACCCAAACGCATTACCGATTTCGAACCAACACGTCCGATAAACCTCCCACCAACAACACAAACAACACGACGGACACGTCCAACACGACTACCTTTTCTCATGTATCCAACCCACCCACCATCACACAACAAGACATCAAACGTTTTGAAAAAGCGGTCAAACGAAACGATATCAAATATATCGAGTATACACTGCAAGCTGGTATGCGTCCAACCACCAACATGATGTGCCTTATCACCCAAACATGTCACACACGCATTGTAGAAATGTGCATCGATGTCATGGAACACATTGATGTAAAAGTACTCAAACTTGCCATGAAACGCAGATACGAACCACTCTTTTGTAACATTGTACCAAAAGTCAAACACATCCATGGGTCCATCCTAGACATGTTTGTTGAATACAAACCCATCTTTCTATTCCACGCGTTGCAACATGCTTTAGACCCAAACACCACACTCAAAAACGGTGACACACTCATTGAACGATGCTACAAAAAACAAAAATACCAATCTGTATATGTATTACTACACTGCAAACAACTAAAGATACCCGCCTACCTCATGAAACAACTCATGCGACATCCTGAATACATACCATTATGTATCCAACATGGTGCCACACCATCCTTGCACATACTACTCATTGCATTGCGAGAAAACAATACAAGTTTGTTAACACAAATCATACAAGGCATGGACAAACATTACCAACATAGAGAAGCATGGGAGACCATCAAGGATCTTTTGACATGTCCTATCACACAAGAATTGACCACCAACGTCAACCGCACACCCGATGGACATTACTATGACAGAGACGCCATTAGAAAATGGGTCGAACAAAAACAAAACGACCCGATGACAAGAAACACCTTGCAACCATATCAACTAGAAGAACGTGTCAAATGTTTAGCAACACTTACACAAACATTACAACAACTGATTCAACAACTTATCACGTAACAACATAAAATACCGTTTACTATCTTCTGATATACCAAAACAACCATGAGTAATATTCACATACAATAACGTATTTGCATAATATTTTTTACCCCACGATATACGATTACGATACACACCATATATACCATCTGTTACATATATATTCTTGTACAACATTGGCAAATACATCATCCAACGCTTTTGATCCGACAAAGACATATTGGGACCTCCAAACATCCAATCGTGTGGTAACGCGCTACAAATCAACATAAACCCTGAACAAACACTCAATGCACCCGTATAAAATCCCTGAAAACGATATAAAAATTCCATGTACACGTCCACACGCACATGTAGGCGATTATCATCCAAACTACTCGGTGGACGAAACGTAAACACCTCTTTCTTACGCTTCGTTAATGTATATACATGACGACGTTGTGGAGTATCCAACGACATGTCGACCGACAATCGTTGACCACGTTGTTTACTTTCACGATCACTTATATGCCAGATAAACAATACCACATCCAACAACCAACGGTGATGACTACCCATCACCCACTTGACATCCAACACCTTTTCCACACCACACATCGCACACACACGATACACACTCTGACGTGCACGCATACTCAACAACACATCCTTCAACAAACCACTCTTAATATACACACCACCCAACACACACGATAAACGTTCCACGTCCACACACATACACGACACCGAACCATCATATACATGCAACACACGTGACACGTGACAAACATACAACTCGAACAACGTACGAGGCATACTCAACCAATCTATTTCCATACCATACACATAACCACTACCACCGTCCTCAAAGTACCGTAACGCCTTATGACAAACCACCTGATGACGTAACAATGCAATAAGCATTTGTGCGTCGTACAAGAGTAACCGGCGTTTCATTGGCATGTTGACCGTGTCCGCTACACTCCCCAAAAGACGAATACATTCATTCACACAACCTTCCACATCGTTCCATGGAAATGGAAACGAACCAAAAAAATAAGCACGATATGACATTATCAACGCCAACGTACCCTTCGAAAAATACATTCTATACAAAAGTCAAAATTGCCACTTTACCGTATAAATCAATGTGATCACTATCTTAAATGTATCACCAACACACACTACAACCATCCAACGGAGTCGTCGGTAACGTCTTCAAAGGAGTGAAACGTATCGCCGGGGGACTCGCCAGAGGGGGACTCGTCGGGAAACTCCTAACACGATCCATAACAAATACAAAGACGGGCGGGCTAAGCAAAAAAGCAATAAACAAACAAAAAAAAAAATTAAGCAGGTTCTTTCGAAACAAAGTAGCTGAAACAATTGCAAATAAAACACAAGGTAACAATGCGACACCAACAGGTAAGGATGCTACATTGAACAAGATATTGATCGCGTTACAAAATATACAACGGTTGTTGCAAACAGATACAAAGATAGCAAAATTTATTTTAGTAAAAAACGTTAATGAAAAATAGTATGGTATGTTTGACATGGAGGATGGTTCGTCCAACGTTTTTAGTCGATGGTCAACCTGTTCGTGCAGCAGGAATATTGTTTTATTATTTGTATCATGGTCGTCGATATTATTTGTTTCGTCGAGAGCGAGGTCGTTGGAGTGACATAGGTGGCAAGACTGAACAGGAGGATACGTCACCGTTGGACACCGCGATACGAGAGTGTGTGGAAGAAACGAATGGTCATATGTTTTCAGCGTGTCATACAAACAAGCAGTGTTTGGACCATGCCAAACAACTTGTAGCACGCCAACAACCGTCTTGGTACTACGACACACGTGCCAAGTACCTTGTATACATCGTATGTGTCCCAAGGACGTTGGGGCGCAACATGAAACGGTTTGGAAAACGAGAAACACATACCAACCAAACACATTATTACAAGTGGATGAGCGTTCCATACAATGTACACCCACGTTTACGGACCATAAAAAAACAACTATAAATATTATATATAATATATATAAAATGCTTTTAAAAGATATACTCATTGTTTCTTTTACCGTATTGTACTTTGCGATAGTAGCCATTTTATACTTGACCGACCGTTCCTCCGATTACACAGAGGCTGGTAGGTACACGACGGTCTTGACACATTTGGCGGCGATTCCCGTATTGGTCGAAGTTCGAAAGAAGCGTTACTTGGCATTGTATATATTAGGTGTCGTAGTGGTTTCATCTATCTACCATTTGTCACAAGTTGGTTGGTGGTGGTCGGTGCCCGAGGACAACCCATGGCGCCGGTTGGACCATGGGTTTTCCACCTTGTTATTGTTTGTTATTTCTGTTACATTGTGGTATGACAAGATACCATGGTCATGGGTGTTGTTGGTGTCCTTTACCATCATGGGTGTCAGTGCGGCGTTTATGCATACCAAACTTGCAGGGTTGCAACTAAACACATGGATTGGCGGTGCCATCGCAGTCATTAACGTGTTGTTTGTGTTTTATGAATCTTTCTCGAAGGATGCACGACCAAAACGAAATATTGCGTTCTTGTGGACGGCGATTGCACTGTTTGGTGTTGCTATCTTTTTTTACTTGTATCCTATACGACAACAATGGAATTGGTTTTTTCATTCGGCTTGGCACGTTGCTGTTTTTACAACCGCTTACCTCATTATACGGTCCGAAGAAACACCCAACAACATGCCAAACAACCGTGACACAGTTGAAAAAGAACCTCTTATACAATTCAAACGCCGGTCAACGGCTCCGCTTCGGTTTTAAAACACAATAAATTTGTTTCCTTTAATGAATTAAAATCAGTCTCTGTTACATCCCATTTTACTATCTGACCATTTATACACAACTCCAACGTCACATACTTGGTTGTTATCACACGTTGATCACCATGAAACAATGTTGACACTTCCAACGGCGTCTTTAACACACGAAACGCGCGACGACGTAAAATATTCTTACAACCCAAACGCTTTGATGTTTCATTCACCTGCTTTAAACGTACAGTCTCCAACGACATAACACACACATACACACATACTACATTTTCAACTAACGTTTACTTAACAAAAGTATACTATTTATAACATGCTGAGATTCCTAAAGATGTTAGACATACCAAAACAATTAGTGCTACGGAAAATATATCAAGAATTGTATATAGAGAACAAAGTGTCTATTATTAAAAAAAATGCAAAAACTATTAAATGTATAATAGAAAATGATAACGAAATACTTTGGACTAGTAGATCAGGGATAGAATATAATTTTCGGAGGTGTCTTTTAAGAATTATATATTCACATCATACAAAATACATCGATAAAGAAAATCGTGTTTCATTGCACGGATTAGCAGTAGAATTAAATTACGTATCGCCAGACACTAATTATTATAAAAAAAACAAAGTAGACACATTTTTTAAAGACACCGTTGCTAATATTTTGGTCGATCCTATATTTATGACTTTAGATATATCATCTGACATAAAAACATTTATAAACAAAAACACCGATATTTTGGAAGACAAACATATTATAAAAAGTATAGAAGGTACAACCCCAAACGTGTCGATAAAGAATGGCAAAATTGAGGTTGAAAATGCTGTCAAATATAAACAAAAATTGACATCGATAGAGGACATACAAACAACATTGGAAATCATAAAATATAGATTGACATTTTTTGAAAAAAACATAGACGTTAGGTTTGGTCAAGCTATTGAACAATCAATTGAACAGATAAATCTATTAACACTAAAAGGTGATAACGTCGATAGCGTTGTATCAGGCATCGTTGAATATTTATTACAATATTGTGAAATGTTTAAACCGGGTGGCATACATAGTACAGGTACGGAAAAAATAATTAACTTATATGACTCAACACGTAATAAAATATCAAATGTAAAAAGTGTTGTAGAAACAACACTTAAAATAACAATAAAAAATCAAATGGGTCCATTAATAACTAAATTTATAGCATCGGAAAAGAGAAAGGAAGCATCCAAACAATTGAAAAAACAAATGAAAGATGCTATATACAAATTTTTGACAAATGAGGCATCCTTAGAAGACTTGTTAACATTGGTAAGAGATGAAGATGGTGATGTTATAGATAATAAAGGATGTAAACCAGGTAATAAAGGATCAGGAGGTTTATTATGTTATCGTGAGATGTTTTTTTAGACGTGTTGTGCAAGCCATTCAAACCCTTGCATGATTTTGGAGTTGGATTTGGCGCAGCAAGGAACGACTGTCCATGTTTGTGTGTTGAATGACTCAAGTTTGAATATGTTTATAATTTCTTGTTTGTCAGCAGCGTTTGGTAGATCTTGTTTGTTTGCAAAAATAAGGAATGGTTTGGAGGATAAATCAGGATGTCGCATGAGTGCCTCCAACTCTTTTCGTGATTCCTCAAACCGTTGGCGATCCGCCGAGTCGATGATGTACACGACGGCGTTTGCAGATTCGTAATACGAGTGCCACAACGTCCGATACGTGGTTTGACCACCCAAATCCCATGCATTGATCGTCAACCCCTTGTACTCCACTTGTTCCACATTAAAACCCAACGTTGGAATAGTATAATCCATCGGTTCACCTAATTTTAAACAATATAAAATAACTGTTTTACCAGCATTGTCCAACCCTAATATCAATATAGTCGCAGATTTAAACACAAACGACATGACTGTATCATATATCGACATCATTAACCCCATAACAACCTTTAAATCCATACAAACACACTTTATATACTCTATATCATGGTGTGCAAAATGAAAACTGTCAATATGAAATTAAAAATAAAAGGTATATAAAGCGCATGTATGTGTAGTAAAAGAAAGAATATGTCTGACAAATACAACATGAGTAAAAACCACGAACTTGAACCTTATTTCGGTAAGGTAGACCCACAATACGAACGTATGCTTGCAGAAGATAAACTTGCACGTGAGACGGATACGTTGCCAGCAGCTTATTTGGGTAAAAACAAGCATTTAACAGATATCTTGGATTATATGATTACCAATGAAAACGAGTTTTACACGTCACGTTTGTTGCCATATTTACAAACAGACGACATCAACATTCAATGGGAAATTTTTAAATTCGACAAAACGCTTATGGACCTTGAACCTCATATGGGTGTGCCAAGATACGTCACCGCTGAACGTGAATCAAGGACCGATCGTTTAGTAAGACGAGGTTTGGGATTTATCATCGAACATGGTTTTTATAAAACAGATGTTGGAAGACAACATTATTTGATGAATCTACGTCAGATTGTAGATTCGGTATCCGAGACGGCGTACCACGGTGTCATACATGCCATCTTAACTGCCGACAATCATTACCGCGTCTGGCAATCCCAACATGGTCCACGTATCACACGACCAAATTACCTACAACAACAACAAAAAAGACGATGGGCAGCAATCCAAAAACAAGAACGTGGATTGTATTTAATTGATGCAGAAGTCAAAGATGAAATGCGTATGAACGGTGTACGACCTGACACATGGGTGTTACCACACAAAATGGGCATTTACGCAACCATGGTGCCAAACGCCGAAACCGAATACTACCGCAAAGGTCCAGGCGCCGCTGCCAACCTAGAACGCGGTCCAGACAACCTTACCACCTTCCGAGGGTCACAAGTGTACGAATGCAGACCATTCGATATCGATTTCATTGGTGAACCACGAGATCTATTGTCGCGCCAACGACAATGCGGTGAATGGTTCTACATACCAAAAGGAGAATCACGCAAAATATATTCCATGGACGCCGACGATTTTGTTGAAATTAGCACGACAGACAAACAGTATGTAGATGCCGCGAACAACTTTTGTGGTGGTGAGAATGAAGAAGATAAAAAAAAGGTTGTAGAGGATGCAGCGGGTATGTTGGTATTCCGCCCATTCCAAACCTACAACATGAGTTCCGCGGTATTGATGAAATCAGGTTCGGAAACTGGTTTCACGGCACATGGACACCACGACTTTATGTTGACCGACGACGTGATTCACAAATGCCACATTGGTCACTACACGATGTATCATAAATCCATCGTCAAACAACCAAAAAACATTCAGATTGTGGAAGACGTGTTTGCAACTGGGTATGTTGGCGGGGAAGGTGTCGAACCATTTAAAAACCCAGAAGAATTAATGTCACAAGCACAAGAAGAGCGTTTTGACAAAGATGTTATATGTATCTGGGTAACAAAAGAACCGTCCAACAAACCTATCGACTTGTCAGGAAAATACGAAAGAGAACTAATTGAAGGAGATCAAATTGACATTAATGCAGAGAAATTAAATGAAACACAATACGACGCAGATCTAAATAAAAACGCAAAAAACGCCTTTGACGGAATCCGTATGTCAAAACCAGCAAACGGTGGCAACCAATTCTTGACCGTCTTGAGATCCTTGAACACGCTTTGCTGGCGCGGTATGACCTTGAAAAAAGAGGGCAAAGATGATGATGATGGAAAATGGGTCGTAGAACACGTGAACACGGGTCATTGGGGTCCGAATGTGTATCCAGGGGTTCGCTCGGTGCGTATGGGTGAAAACACCTTTATGAAAGACATGGGGTACGAAAAAGTAAAAATGGGTCTACACTGCTAAAAAAAATATAACACAAACTTAACATTTTTATGATATTATATAATAATGTATAACTATTTTTTTATAATCTAACGTCAATGTTGGTGACTGTAACGTATTATACACACCATCGTACTTGTATATGATAAAATATTCCCTATCTTGTTGAAAAATGCAAGCGTATGCCCCTGGTATGTTCATAAGAGTCCTAATAAATTGTTTAAGGTGTAGATGTTGTGGTGTGTGTTGGTTGGTGATAATTTGTTTGATGATGTTTGGTATGTGTTGTAATCGTTCTTGTATGGTCCATAAACAGGTTGGTTTGTTTCCAACGACGTGTTTATGTATGAAATCAATTTGTTGACTTGTCATTTTCTATTATATATATCTGTATGTTAAATAGTAAATATGGACGACGATAGTTCATTGTATTGTTATGGTTTGTATGGTGTGCGAGAAGTAGATAAATTATCGTTTTATCAGTTGTTGTATGTGTTTTATGATGCGTATCAAAACAATACGATTGCTGTTATGAAAACAGCCAATGGTAAGGGAATATATTATGGAAATCGTATGGTATTATTGTTTCGCACAACATTTGACGATTATAAGGATATTGACAACATAAAGGTGTTATTGTCTGGAAAAAAAAAACCAGAGATGTTTTTGTACCTTGATAATCCTTTTCTGTATTATATGAGCGAGCCAGGTTTTATATCAACAGACGATGTAAAGAAACTGGTCCAACGCCACCATGTCGTATTAATAAATGAATTTTTATTTCATATAACATCTAAAAATCCATTTCAAGGTGATGAGTCTGGTCTTCCTAAATTGTTGTTGCGCCGTTATATTCGTCCACTGTTTATACAGTTTCACAACGACATTGAGATACAAACAAAGGCGTTTATAAAGTTGTACGATAACAACAACAACGTAGACGAGACATTTAAAAAAATAAAAGAATCGTTTAAACCTTTTTCTGTGAAAAATCCTGTATCCTTTAAATGCGATTGTCCTGGTAAAAACGGTATAGTGATACATAAAAACGTCAAAGCGTATGACCTGTTTATGTCACACTATAAAGACGTAAAAGATATGTATGACACGTTTCGAGAGGTGTTACAATGTACTGTGTGTATAAAAGAAAACATGGAATATGAAAACGAGGATAAGACTATTCATATTCAATTGGATGACCAAAAAGTATTTATTTATTTTGATAATGCGTTGTTGGAGAATCCTTTTGAACCGATAAACAGGTTGGAGGATCGTATGCGCGATATACAAAATGGCAGATGGAAAGTATCAACTCCCGAGATTCGTATAGGTGTTTCTATTTATTTGTTTTTGTATCGTCGAATGATGAACATGTTAAGCAACAAACATGCTCCTCCCCAATTGAATGATTATGTTTCTGTGTTGCATGTTCAGCGTTTGTGTGCCTTTGTGTTGAGTATGTATACATTTAATGACAACAAAGTGGAGATGAAAGACAGTCGGATAAAAACGTCAGAGTACTTTTTGGGTACCTACGACATGTGGGAGATGGTGAAGGATAGGCAGTATAATTTTCTTATCGAACTTAGTTTGAAAAAACACTTATCTGAATGTCGTAATAAGAATCCGTTTGCGTGTTTGACACATATCTTGAATGATAAAAACGAGTTAGCGTGCACACAAACAAGAAAAGACGTTAAATTAAAAAAAAAATATGTAATTTCATTGAATAACACGCTGTTACCCGAGAAGGACTATGAAAAACAATATGAATACAATGGTATCAATCTATTTGTAAAAAAGGGTGTGGTGTGGGAAGAGCGAGATATCAAGGTAGAGTATGCTCCTATATTTAATAAAAATTTCTATACGGTGATACGTATTTTGTGGCAACTTCCAAACGTGTTGCAGGGTCTACTAGACGCTGCGAAGGATGCCAATGATGCCGGGGAGGTTGGTGAGAGCAGTGAGGAGGAGGAGTATGGTGACGATGAAAGGAAAGTAGACGAGCCGGTGGGGAAGCGTCGACGGTATCGTATGTTGTGAGAAAAAGTATTTAGGTGTGTGTGTTTGGTTCGTAAAGATGGATTTTGGCAGTGCATTGGATACTCATGACCGTTCTTGTATTCTTCCATATGTTCATATGGATTCCGAGTTGTTGTTTTCGCATATGTTGACGTTTTTGTCTCGACGTCAGGTGGATCGTTTTTTGTTGTTGATAGAATATGGTTTTGACATAACGTTTTCAAACAAGTATCAAGAGACGTTGTTGCATGTGGCAGCGTACAAGGGGATGGAAGATATGTGTATTTTGTTGATTCGTTGGGGGTTGGACGTGAATGCAAAAAACAAAGACAGTGAGACTCCGTTGTGTATGGCATGTAAGCAGCGTAAGGCGTCGATAGTGTGGTTGTTGTTGCGTGGTGGTGCGGACCCCGAACCGTCGTTTGAGGAGCCCTTACCGATTGATATTGCCTATAAGAATCGTTATTATGACCATGTGCGCGCGTTGTTGTCGTTGCCTTTGTCAAAGGTGCCGATTCATAAGTATGTGAATGACCCAAAGATGTTGGAGATGTGTGTTCAGCGTTATCCTTTTTATTTGAATATGAAGGATCGTTTTGGGGACCCGTTGATTCATCGTGTGATTGAACGCGGTAGTCCGTCGACGTTAAAGATGTTAATGACGTATGGGATAGATGTAAGTATGTGTAATTATCACGGCGAGACACCGTTGGAATATGCAAGGGCAGAAAATAAAAAAAAGATGATAAAAATCCTCGAAAGTTATTAAAGTAGTATATATGTCTTTTGTGTGTGTGTAAAAGAATGCGTAAACGTACGTTTTCAAACGATTTGGAGAGTCAGGTGGCGTCTGAAAAGATAAAGCAGAGCGATGTGTATGATTTGATGCGACTTCGTGATACACAATCGTTTATTACAAAGATATATGCGTTGGTTTTGTTGGGTTTTGCTGCCGTGGGTGTGGTGATTGGCGTGGTGTTGTCAAAGGGGTTGTATCGTGATGTGTTTATGGCAGAGACGTTGTTGGTGTCTGTGGGCGTGTCCTCGTACATTGTGTTAACATTGTTGTTGTGTACCTTTCGTAATCATCAAGAGATGCGTGTTATGCTCTTGTTGACGATCACCCTCTTTATAGGTCTTATACTTGGCTTCGTATCTGCCTTGTATGTACTGGATGTGAGTATTTCATTGGTTCGAAAGAGTATTTAAGTATTTATTAACTTGTTTAAATGGAAGATAACAACGATTTACAACCTATACATATTTTTTCTTACCCGTTTATCTACCAACAAAAAGAAATATCGTTAATTCAATGGAAAACCGTTGTTACGTGTTATGCTATTTTGTTGTCTCTTGTGTCGATGTTATTGTCTGTGGATGGTTGGTTTTGGTCTATTTGGGCGTTGCAGCACAGTGTTGCGTTGTTGAATATCAAAACGGGCGGTTGGGGTCGTGAAACCTCTGTGTTTTGGTGTGATGTCAATATGATGTTTATGAAATCGTACAATACATTACGTCTTGTAAGTATTCCGTGTCAGTTGTTTTTGTGTGCCATGTTGTTTGTACCGTCGTTGTCATACGACCAGTTGGTGCTATTCGCGACGATTGGATGGTTATTAAACATTGCCGAACACGAAAATGCACATCCACTACCTGAACAAGCGCACGAAGAATGTGTTCACAGTGGAATACACAAAATACATCATGAACAACATCGCTTACAAGTACAACGAACCACCTACGGGATCACATGGAACGCCCTTGGGACATCCTTACTTTTATTTTTTTACACAAGTACCACCATGATTATACAATACAATATTACGATAATACCAGTATTGTATTGTATGATTATGTTATTGATAACATTAAAATACTTGTTGGGATACCATACCTTTATACAACATGAAATCACCATGGATATATATCAATCCATTTCCAAGACGATCCTATTTATATTATTATGTTTGTTGTAAAGATGTCGTTGGAATCGGTTGTGGGTGTGGATTATGCAAAGGGTTTAAATGAATGGAATCCGTCACCGTTGCAGCTTCGTCGTATTTGTCGTTGGTTTTCGATGTATCCCCCAAAGCGTTTACCGGACCCCCAACAGCTGTTGACATGGGACAACGACACGTTTATGATGGGTACACCGGTGTTGGATGATGTCAAACGTTGTTTGAATGAGCAAACAGTGGTAGAAGATTCAGAGACGGTGGAGGAGGAATCGGAATCGTTGTTGGAGTGTCATGGTTGTGGTAAACGTATGGTAGACATGTTTACGAGACAGACACGCTCTGCAGACGAACCAGAAACTATCTTTGCGCATTGTCGAAATTGTGGCAAGCGTTGGAGGCAGTAATTGTCATATTTGTGTATATATTGTGTTGTTATTGTGTCAAATGAAGCGTTCTCGTGAAGCATATAGTCGTCTAACGTATCGTCCGTTGTTTACAAAGGTGTTTGAGTATTTTCAGAAGGAGGCGTTGGGTACTATTTCGTCGTTGCGTCCAAAGCAGCATATGGAATGTTTGGTGGATACAGGTGCCGTGAAGAAGGAATGTAAGGGCGATCGTCGTTTGGCGTTTATTCGCAAGTATTTGGATTCTATTGAGGGTTATGAGCGTTCCGAGATGCAAAAGACGTTTCATGAGCGTTTTTTGCAATCGGTGGCGTTGCATATTTATCGTGAGGATGTGGACATTGATATGGATCAGATAAAGCAAATGAATGATTGGGATAATTTAAAGCAGCAGGTGTTGTGTTTGACTCCTAGACGTTTTGGAAAGACAACAGCGGTGTCTATGTTTGTGGGTGCATATGCGTTGGCGGTGGAGAAATCCAATCAATGTATTTTTTCAACTGGTAAGCGTGCATCGGATTCGTTGTTGGCAAAGGTGGTCGAGTTGATGAAGTTGACACCGTTTTACGATGCGTCTCGTGTGAAGCGAAAGGGTGAAATTTTGTATATTCAGGGAGACGACCCGGACGATGTTCGTAAGATTTGTTCGTATCCATCGGGTTCAAAGGCGTTGAGAGGTGTTGGGGGTGATGTCATCTACTTGGAGGAGGCGGCGTTCATGAGTGTGTCCATGTTTCACGAAGTAATATTACCATTGTTGGAAATGGAGACAACTAGTTTAATATGTATTTCAACGCCTCAAGATTCTACAAATTTTTATAGTGTAATGTTCAAGATGAAGGATCCATCCGGTGAGACGATGTTTAATACGGTAGAGATATCGATGGTGTGTGAGGATTGTAAACGGGGTGGTACGCCAGAAAAATGTACACATATGAAGCATTTGTTGCCCAAATGGAAATCGGGTGGTAAACAAGATATGATTAAACAAATTTATGGTGAAAACACAACAGATATGATGCGGGAAAGTATGGGTGTTACCACTTCAGAAAACAACAATGTGTTTGATCAGCGTTGGATTGATATGTTGCGTGATGGTGTTCCAAGGACGCTTCATAACACACCAATGTGGATTTTTTGTGCATGTGATCCAAATGGTGGTGGTTCATCTCAAATGGCAATTGTGACGTTGGCAGCGGAGCAGAATCAGTATGTGTTGTTGGGGTTGGAATCGCATGCGGTAAAAGGTCATGGGGAGATTCGAACCTTGTTGACGGAACATGTACGTTTTTTGGGTGCCAAGTATCCTTCGTCCAACATATTGTTTATACCGGAGAGTAATTTAGGTCACGAGGCATCTCACATGTCAAGTATGCTGCGTTCGTTTTCAAAAGTGATTTGTATACGTGAAAAGGGTCAACCAGGTGTTTTGACGACACACAAACGAAAAGAATTGTATGCCAACCACGCCATTGAATTATTCGCGGGTGGTGGAATACATTTTCACCGTGATGTGTTTTCCGCCAACCCGTTTTTGGATGCCAATGTACGTACCAACAAAATGAAAGACACCTTTTGTAAACAACTACAACAGTTTCAACGGTTGGTCATACCCAGGGCAAACACATACGATCTACCCAAAATCATTTACTCTGGAAAACAAAATGGAGAAGACGACTTTGTTATGACATTTCTAATAGGGTTATACTGGACAACTAAATTTTTAGCAGGTAAAACAACACCTAGTATAAAAGAATATTAAATTACCACACCATTATCTAATAC
>Ga0228674_1000529_pt1 | contig 26130 bp, 29 predicted proteins | sample 1D_rmetaG_FD_189054 | JGI IMG/M metagenome (GOLD analysis project Ga0228674, IMG submission 189054) | Seawater microbial communities from Monterey Bay, California, United States - 1D_r | ecosystem: Environmental > Aquatic > Marine > Coastal | place: USA: California | collected 2016-09-26
ACCTGTAACAGTCTTCTCAATAGTAGCATAATCACCTGTATCAGCATCAAAAAACTCAATCATTGATAGATGGTTTGGCTTCATAATATTGTTAATTTTGTCTGTTGCTTTTTGGTTTGTCATTTTGTAGTCTCCTGTTTTAACTTACTCTTACAATATAAAGTAAAACACATTGGTTGTCAAGCAAAATGTGAAACTAAGTTTCTAATGAAATCAATAGGTTATAATTTTTTATAAAATTAGTTGGACATCTTCCACATGAACAGTCTACGCTCTAGTTCACTACACCAATTCAAATGATCACCATCCACACGTATACTACCATCACTTGGGCTTGCGCCATAGCTTACTATTTCAGTTGTGTAATCACTCAGTATATCCACCAGTGATTCACAAGCACTCCTGAAGTCTTGTGGGTTGGTTTGGTTGGCATAGAAGGTCAATTGATTTTTTGACGTATTCCAATCAGTTGTGCTTGTTTTATAACTACTATATTGTTTCAATGTTTGATTACCTCAGTTGTCTGACTGTCCATGTAAGTGCCATTCTTAAAGAAGGTTCTTTTTACAGTCAATTTTTTTATTACGCCATTCACATCTGTATATCTAACTAACTCCTCCTGCAATAAACCATCACTTGGTTGGCTCAGGTGTTTGTCCCATAGATCACTATTAATATGTCTTCTTGATGTCATTTTTTTCTCCTTGTTGTCATCTTCATTACATGTCTGCTACGCATCCATGTGATCAAGTAATATAATACTAGTTCATTTCATTCACTAGTAGTTATATTTACTTGCTCTTATTGCTGCTTCTTCTGAAATACCAACATCATTACTTCCATCTACTGATATAATTTATTATTCAATTGATATAATCTATCACTCACAGATAGCCTTAAGCAAGGCTTGGGGTAATTTTTGCAAATGCAACGCTATATGGTATTAGGATCCTCACCTAACCTACAACCCAGGGAATTTTAAGAAGCAATCTCAGGCTATGCCATGCTTCATATACCTAGCGTGTGTTGGACTGCAACACCACAGGTTCTTGATAGTCAACAATCTATCTATAAAGTGTCTCCCTACGTAAATATCTTCAGGAGTTTTTCCACTGGCAGAATACAACTGGCCTGCTAACCTTATGTGTTGATTTTAATTTGCCTTTGTTAGCCATTGTGCAGAATATCTTCATTGAATCTATTTTTTCTGCGTCTTGAATTATATTTTTTATTGCCTGTTTTAGCCTTGGTGTATTTTTTTTGTTGTTGTTTGCCATCATCTATTTTTGTTTTTGTTAGCCTAGTTGTCCATGCCTGTAAGTCAGCCTCTGAATAATATTTGCCTGTGCGTGGGTCCTTGATGTTTTTGAGTGTTTTGGGGTTTATATACATTGTGTTTGCCTTTGTTTGCCAATATTAGTTTTATAACAGAACAAGGATAGCAGAAAACTGCTATCCTGTCAACTTGTTATTGTTTTTTAAGTAAGTGAAGTAGATTGCTGTATTCTTGACCTATCTTTTGTTTTGCAAAAGGGTCATCATCCTGTACTGTTTCCAGTGTAAACAAGTCATTAAACATTGTCTTGCTTGCTTTGTGTGGGAAATGTTCATGATGATCATACTGCTCAATAGCCATAACCACCAAGCCCCAACTTGCGCTATAGAATTGTTTAATAAGTTGTTTGTTTTGTTGTGTTACTGTGTACACAATATCAGTATAACTCAGGTCTGTAAAGCCATGGTTATCTACAAAATTATACCAATTTTGCACTTTCTTTTGTAGTTGTGCTTTATCAACCTTGTTCATGCTGCTATAACACTCAGCCAAGAACTGTAATACCTCATCCCACTGTGGATGAGTCATATGGTCTCTAAACCCTTGGTAAACTTCTAGATTGTTATTACAATCTCTTTTATCATTTATATATTGTTCATGCATAACCTGCACAACATTACTATAAGTTTTCATAGTTAGTTTCCTTTTCAGAATGGCACAGATACACTCTGTGAATCTTATAATACTATTACTATTGCCATTGTCTTTACTATACTATTATTTATAGAATAAGTCAAGAAATCACTGAATAATAGGCTCCTTTTGGGCATTTTGGTCAAATGAAAACCCTGTAAGTCCTTCTCACATAACTTACAGGGTGTCATAAAGGAGTCTATCTCATGAAAACATATATGAAATACGTCACATTTTCTAGAAGTGGATGAGTAGGATTTTTACTATTGGCAATAGGGTATATAAAAGATGTTCTTGAAGGAGAACTTAACTCTTTCTACTCATCCACATTATTATTTATGCAATTAAATCAATAGCTTGTTAAGTATTTTTTCTTCATCTGACTTAAATAACTTGCACTTATACCTAGCCTGCCTGCAAGTTCATACTGTGTAAGTCTTTTAGTTTTTTGATTGTGTCTGATTGCTTTAATAATTTGCAATTTTCTTTCAGTGTCAATAGTCTTCATTATTGTTCCAGGTTTTCTACCTGCTTTTTTCTTTACAGTGCCATCTTTATTCACACTTACTTTTGTTATTAGTATTGGTTCTTCAACAGGATCAGGATTTTCCCAGTGACTAATAATATAGTCATCCATGTATTCTATCCAATCAGCTAATTTGTGATTTTTTGCATCAGTTGCAACAATAATGCCATTAACGCCTTTGCTATACACATATTGACTTCTGTTTTTGTGAGGAACACCAAATTCTTTTATTCTCTTTATAAGGAATATATTTGTTGTTTCAGTACTCAACAAACCCTGATATTGACGTGCATAATAGTTTGTTATTGTGGGTAACTGCTCTACAGAAAGAGTTCTCTTCCTGGGGGCTTTCTTGGGTTTCATTTGTTTTCCTACTCTTTGCTTACTAGACTACCCTGTAGCTTTTTACATACTATATGTAGTCTTATAATGCTATTTAACTGGTTTCTTTTTAGCTGATCTTGTATTATTATCTGCCTGATTGCCAGAGGACATTTACCTTGTTTAATGCAATATTTCTCATACCAATTCTAAAACCTGTTGTATCTGTAACATCATCATCCACCAGTGGTGTTTCAATATTAGTAGACGTGTCTTCATCTTCTGCAAAGTCAATACTACTAAACAATGTTAGTGTTGGTAATTTAGCATTACTGTCCATGGCATTTTCTTCAATATCAGTTTCAATAGTATATCCTGTTGTGCTATATGATGCCTGTCTTGCACTAGCAGTGGACAGTGGATAAAATTGACCTGTGGATGCTTGTTTGCCTTCCACAGTCATGTCAGTAAACAAGTTTCTTGTTTTTGTTTTTAATGTACTTAAATTCATTGTGCTTCTTACACTTTGTGATTGAGCACGTAATATTGTTTTCATTTGAGCTGGCGTTGTATTTGGATTTTCTGCCAAATAACATGCAACTTGGCCTGTAATTTGAGGGGCTGCCATACTTGTGCCACTCTTTGCTATTTGTGTAAACTGTGTATTGGTGTTGCCAAAACGTGTAAAAGTAAAACCATAATTAAATTGCTGACTACTACTGTTGTCAACTGCCATAATATTCTGTCCAGCTGCATACACATCTATGCCTGGTCCAAAATTACTAAAATATGCTTTATAATCTTGGTATGTATTATCACTTGCCAATGCTCCTACAACTATAGCATTGCCTCCTACGCCATCTTCTCTGTTTATATATTTTGCTACGCCATTGCGTATTCTACTATCAGTAGCTGAAAGTCCATATTGATCAGGCTTATACTGTATAGTAGTATCATAATCAGTGTCATCTTTAGCTGCAAGATATACATTTGAATTTCCTGCTGCTTTAACAAAAAATATACCTGCATCTGTTGCTTGTTTTATTAAGGCACTTAATGCACTGCTATAACCACCCACTTTTTGCTTAATTGAACTTGCAAACTGAGCTCTTAAACTGTTTGGATAAAAAGATGCCCCCCATGTATATTCATAACAAACACCTGTGCCTGGTGTTGGTCCTGTTGAAGTAAAATGCAAACCACGTAGGTTAGCTGCTGCACCTGACTGTGTAAAATCACTTGTTCCTACAATGTCAATATAATATAGCTTGGGGGCATAACTTGGACCAGTTTGTAAATTACTTGAACTTATTGCTGTTGTGCTGTAAAATTGTTCTAGGGCTGTTGCCTGTCCAGTCAATTTTGGGTTGATCAAAACACCTTTGCTTATTGCTGTATTAAAGCTAATATCAAAATCACTACCATCATATGTGCCTTTGACTCCAAAATCACTATAATCATCAGGATATTTTCTATAATTAGGTGTGTAATCAGCATTACCAATATTGTTTATGGTATAATCTATTGCATCAACTCTACCCCAACTAGCATTTACAATTGTAGGTCTGTTGTTTGTTTTACTGTTGTGCCAATCAATTAATAATTCAAAAGATTCTTCTATAAAAAGGCCTTTATTATTGCCTCCCAGTCTTATGTGTAAATCAAATATTTGTGCATCTTTTGCCCAACCATGCCACCTACCAGCTGCTATACTTGCAACGTGTGTGCCATGACTGCTGCTTGGATTGTTATAAAAATCACTGGGTAAACTGCCAGTGTTGCTACTTGTTGCATACCAATCTATTTCTTGTATTCTACTGTTACCAGATGTGTCAGTGAATTCAGGATTTATGTTACCATTGGTGTCTTTGAAACTTATACCAGTGTCTTGTATAACAACATCTACACCATTGCCTACATTGTCAGTATCAATATCCAGTGTTATTTCTGTGTTCAGTCCAAAAGGATTTGCCTGACTGTGTCTAGCCAAACCCCAATTGGTATCATCACTACCTGTTGGATTTTTATTGAAAAATATGTCTCCATAATTTACATTTGGTTCATATTGTAGATTGAAATCTTCTGCTGGTATAACTTCTAAAACATTATTATTTTGTAGTAGTGCTTCAAGTGATGCTTCATTAAGTTTATATACTGTAACACAATCTAATGAAGGACGCTCATTTTTTACGCTACCTCCATTTGATAATACAACGTTCTTTATTTCTTCATGATAATCTTTGTGTTGAATAGTTACAATATAAACTGTCATTTTTAATAACTACCACCATCTATTTCCATATCTATATCACTAGCAATAATTGTAAGTGTATTTGTTACATCAATAGTAAGTGATTGTGTACTTTCAATGTGTGGTGATCCAGTGCCACCTATTTCTAATTCATCTGCAATTTCAACAGGCCCATTAGGATTGCTGATTTCATTGCCTGTTATAACCAAATCTCCCAGAACACCATTTGGACCACTTCTAACATCTCTGCCTTCTGGTATAAAATGGCTAACACTGCCTTTGTTCAAACTAATAATACTCATTTATAACTCCAATGCACTGTTGTATGTGGTGCAAGTTACTTCTACTGTATTTTCTTCACTTAATTTTAGTTCTTGCACTCTCCAAAACTTTTGTGTCTCACCTGCTCCAGTTCCCCAACCAAAGTCTGGGTGTCTTATTTCAATAATATCTCCACTTGTAAGCAACAAGCCATTGTGTGATACTTCCATTTTAACACTTTGTTCTTGACGTGATATATCCATCATTTGTGTAATTAAATCACTCACAATAGCTTCTTCAGTTATCATTGTGTAATCTTCTTGTGCTTCCAATACACTGCCATTGTCCTCTGTAATATATGCATCACTTTTTACAACAACCATATCATCATTGTATTTGGTTACTGGGTTGTTGAATACACCAGTAACTTTGTTTAATTTTTGTGATTTGTCTTGCATACCAAAGTTTATCTCACCAATAATTTTATCTCTTGTAAAGATTTTACTATCAGGCAGGCTTAGTTGTTGATCTTTCTTCTTGATGTGTAGTTCATACAGGCCATTCTTAAACAATATAATACCATTACATGTTTCCAATATCTCACCCACATTGTCAAAGATTTGTTTTTCAGTTTGTAGGAAGCCATTTATTTTATAACCACTACCACCACGTGATGCAGCACAATCAATTCTTGCTTGTTGGAAACTTGCCAAGTTTATGTGTAGTCCTGCCTGATAGTCTTCATTTTCATCTCTGTCCAAGCCCTTGCCAAACTCTCTGCTGATCAGCAAATCATACAGTACATCTGCTGGGTTTTGGTCTGCACCCACAGTATAATTACCACTGTTTAGGCTACTATCAGTATCTCCAGTCACCAGTGTGCTTACATCTAATATACGTTTACCAGCCAACACTGCTGTAAATGTTGGTAAGTTGCCTCCCCAATCAGCACTTGCGTTTAATACCATTGCCAAATAACTTATGCCACGTAATCTTGCTGTTGAAGGCCAAACACCACTGCCAACACTTGTTTGCATTCTGGTGTCTACAGTCTGTGTGGTTGTTCCTGGATACCAACTCATGGTGTAACTGGTGTTGCTAAACTTTGTGCCACTCTTAAAGCCACCCAAATCATAACCACCACTACTGTTTGCAGTGATTGTTCCACCATCAGCTGTTTCCCAAACTTTTGTATCATTAAACCAAAGTTCTTCTATGGTGTCTACTTCACCTTCACACATAGCCAACACCATGTTTAGGTGTGTTGTGTTTGTTACTTCTGTTTTATCTGGCTCTGCTGGATCTGGCACTGTTATTTGCTGAATATTACCTGCACCATCACTGGCTTCAATAAACACACGTGTGCCACCCATACGCTGTCTGCCATACAGTGGATATATTGGATCATTGTTTGATTGTTTGTTTACTAGAACATTAGAACGTGCTGCACGTGCTTGTCTTTCAGCTTTCTTTTGTGCTTTACGCTGTTGCATATAGCTGAATGCAGCAATAGCAATTCTAATAATAAATTTTGTTATTGGATCAAGACCCATGTTTATATCTCCAAATACTGTATTCTACTGTAGGAGCTTCAAGCTCATGTCTGGTCATCCTAGTTGCCTCATCCATTATACCCCATGCATAACCATTGCATACAATATAACTGCTGGGAAAGTATCTGTGGTTGTGAACCATAACTATATCCCCATCTAATGGCACTTTTACCTGCACATAACCATGTGCTGGAAACCATTCATGCACCTTGGGAAACTTCCTTGCCCATCTAATTGCACTCTTTAAGTCATTGTATTTACCCTTGAAGGTATCCAGCTGATTCTCACCAGTCATATGATCATGATATTCCAGGAATAAGGTGCAACAATCATTTTGACCACGCACCCAGGGTTGGTTTTGTTTTGCACCCAGCCACAGGCCAAGTTTAAGTAGATTAACTTGCTTCACGCCAAACAACCTCTTTTTGCACATCAACAGCATAAGCAAAACCTGTGTCAGTTGGATAAAACTCCTGCTGACTTTTGGTGTTTGTGTATCTACTGCTGACTCTGTCAAAGTCTGTCCAATGGCTGCTGGTTTGTATTTCTACCTGTGTGCTGTCACCTTCACTTACAAACGTTGCTGTAATGTTATCAATATAACCTTTGTATAACACAACTTGGTGTTCTACTGCGTGGTCTACAATAAAGGCTCTGTATATTGTAAGAGGTTTGTCTATATATTGTAGGCTTTGTATTGTAATTAAAGCACTGTCACTGCCCTGCATATCTACAATACCTGCTAAACCTACATTTAGTTTTTCAATACTAAAGTTTGCATTGTCAACAAACTCACTCATTTTTAATAAGCCACCTGCAGCAACGTATGTGTTGCCATCACTCAGTGTTAAGTTATAAGGTGCTTGTGTGTAATAATAATTGTGTGTGCTATCTATATTCACAGCAACACAATCATAATATTCAATTACTTCCTGTGCTACAATTTGGTCTAGTGTCATTGTCATTTGTAGTTGTCCAATTCAAATGATACGCTTACCAAATAATATCCCATGTGATCCACACTGTATGTAAAATCATCATTGTTGAGTGTTACTACACAACTATTTGGTTTTTTACGTGCTTGAGTTCCTTTGGTGTTGCCCTCTTTTACAGGATATGTAATACGTATTTTTGCTTCACCATATGCATTTGAATCAACATCAGTTAAAACTGTGTGCAAATCACCATTGTCATTTGCACCATTTAAACCTATAACTTCACCTCTGGCAAATGCTTGAGTTGTATCACTTGCAAAACCTTCAAACAATGCTGTTGTAGTTACTGCTGCCATATCTTCTTTAAACAGTGGTAGTATTGTGCCATCTGTGTTCTTGAACCATTCTTTCCACAATATGTTGTTACCATCTTTGTTGTTTAATTTGAACAAGAAGGGCACTGCTTGTCCTTGTGCTGCTTGTGCAATACCATGAAAGATCTGAAAATCTCCTTTTGTCATTGGTGGATATTCAACTTCCAGTGTCCATTTTGTAAAGCCACTTTTGCGTGAATACTTTATACCATTTTGACTTTTGTTTACAATAGTTGGTGAGTTCAGCGTAATTTGTGCAGTACTTGGTGTTACATGATCAGGCCATTCTTTTTTACCACTGCCACCCACATATGCTGTAGATGTCCAAGCATCATCCAAGTCCCAGTTGTCTTGTTGACTTGCAACACTTTGTGCTGGTGGTGTATATGTGTCTGGCACTGCTTCTACTTCAAACAAAACGTCATTTGCAGTAGGAAATGCTCCAGGAAATTCACTGTCATAACTAAAACCTGTTACATAGCCACTGCCATTTGTGCTAACAGTAGTTACTGGCCATTCACCATAGCTGTCTTCTGTGTTTTCATAACCTGCTATCTGATATCTTTCATCATTTAGTTCTGCATTATTGACATATGTGCTTGCACCAGTGCGTTGCATATATGTTAAATTACCTGGCATGAACAATCTTGGATTAGTCATTCTATACCTGTAAGTTTCATTGTCTTCAATTGTAAGTGTGCCTTGTGTTGCATCAGTTGTATCTAAAACTGGTATAATATTTTCTGTTGGTGGCGTATAAACTTCTATAAGTGTGCCTTGTGTTGCATCTGTCCAAACCTGTGCTACTGTGTCAAATGTAGTAACTTCATCATTAAATGTGCCATAAGGAATACCATATATCTTGTTGTCAGTAAGATTGACATCCAGTGAACCACTTACAAATAGTCTGTTATCTGCTGGAGGCTCATACCAAAATACATTGCTATTCCTTTGCCAAAAGTAGTCATTGTGTATTTCTATTTCAAGATAAAAGGGATCAGTAAAGTCACTTCCACTATAAGCCTGTCTACTGCCTGTGACTTCATTTGTAAAGTCAGTTATAGTTGGTGTTGTCTGATATGTGCCATCATCATTTAAGTTGAACAACCACATATACCTTGGATGTGTAAAAGTTGTATTGCTGCTTCCTGTAACTGCAGGATCATCATGACTATATCTAGCAGCATGTTTTGTTGTTCTTAAAACTGCGTTATCACTTGTTCTCTTTACACGTAGTGTAACATTTTGCCCTGCAGTCCAAGTTAAACTGTGACTGGTTCCCAAATCATATCTAGAACCACCTGGTGCAGTGCCACTGCCTGTGATGGAATCAAAATCTGTTGGCCATGTTAGTGTCACTGTGTTGCTGCCACTTGTGCCTTCTCTGTCATACATTGCCAAATTGTATGTTTTAAATCTTTTCTTACTACCTGATCCAAAAGTTATAGCCCATGTTTCATTTACCCATGGAGGAAATGTATTTGTATACTTTCTACGTGCAGTTGTTAAGCTGCCATCTGCGTTTGTTGCAAAAAGTTGAATACCAACTCTTTTTTCTGGGCCATGAACTGAAGATGCTGTGTATACTTTTGTTATACAATAATATCTTGTAGTTGCATGCGTAAAACTATTATAATCTGATCCTCTTCCACAGTCCATAACAAATACTTTACCTACAACATTTTGTGGATCAATATTATACTGTGTGTGAATCTCACGCACCCATGCGTCTTGGTCACTTGCGCCAAGGGGAGCTTCAATAACCTCAAAATGTCCAGCTACCTCAGGTTCCATGTTCCATAGACTATTGGATGTGCCTGATGCATCTAGTGTCTCATATGTTGTTAAGCCAGCAGTGCCAAAAGTTTGACTTACTTCATGGGGGGCACCACTACCACTGAGGTCAATAATACTATCACTTTGATATGTTGCTGTTCTTCTGGTATTGATTGCATAGCCATATGTGGGTAAATTATCTATATCACTAGCACGTGCTGTGGTCATTTGTCCAAGACATTTTGTGTTAATTTCTGTAACGTCACTGATAGTATCAGCATTTAGTATATAGCTAGTTGTTGTTATACTAACACCTGCACTGTCTTTAATATCATGAAAGAAGAATTTGTCATCAGATGGCTGTGTATATCTTACTTTTTTAGCGTTTAAAATATCATAATCAAGTTCTACTCTACCACTGTTGGGATTACCAAAAGATGTTGGGTGCAGTAATTCATATTCTGAGCCTGATTGATGATCTAACCTATATCCAGTATAACTGCCAGATGCTGGTACGCTATTCAAACTACTCATACTTAGTGGGTTTACGCTGTGAAAATTAAAAAGGTTGCCATCTAAATTACCTGAAATAGCATCATAAATGTAATATTTTAAGAAATACTTGTTGTTGACTAAGTTTAATTGTGTTGTGATACCTTTAGCTATTTCTAATTCATCTGGTCCTGTTACGTCTGTTATACTATAAACATATGCAGGATTATTACCTGCAGCATCAGTTGTTAAATCATAAAGATGTGTTGTGCCTGTATTTTGTAGATATACATTACTAAACCCATATGGATTACTAAGTGCAGTACTCAAACCAGTGTTAGCACCTTGAATACCAAACACTGTAGCGTTATTTGGATCAAAAGTTACTTCTGTACCATCTGGATTTTCAAGTGCAGTAGGATCTACCACCATTTGTAGTTGGCCATTAGCCAACACATTTATTTGTTCAATTGGCACATCAAATTGTTGTTGTGGAAACTCTATTAAATCATTACCAACATTATCATAACTTAGTTTGAAACCATTGGGACCTACTTGTCTTACATAAAAATCACTACCATTAAACTGTGCAAAGTCTCCATCAAAATTACTTGCACGTACAAGTGTGCCACCCTGTAGATCATGGTCAGCTATTGGTTTTTGAAATATTGCAGGGTTTGTTGCTGTTGCAGCATCTACATCACAATTTTCTAAATCATAAAATTGTATTGGAAGTGTTAAATTACTGTCAGTGCATAATTTAATTGTATCTGAATCTATTTTGTCAACGTATAAACTATCACTATTTAAACCACTCCAAGCGTTGTCAAAATTACTGAGTGTCATTTTTTGACCAGAATAAAAACCATGGTCACCACTGAACTCAATCAAACTATCTACACCATCTGTTGCTGTTGCACTGCTAATATCACTTTCAATAAGTTCCATATCTGTTGCTGTAAATGGTGTCTTCCAAAAAGCGTTTATAGTATTATTGCCACCTTCATTTTCCAACCAAGGTGCGTTGTTAAACTTACTTAAATCACTCATAATATTATCTACACTGCCACTGGGTGTTGCACCTTGCCAGGCCATGTATGTGCCATCTTTAAGTTCTTTAATACGTTTCTGAAAACCTACTGTATCATCACCAATTAAATCTGGATCAATATAATGGTCTGCTTCATTGTCTGGAAATGTAAATACTCTTTTCATGTTTAGTAGATTCCTTGTTTACCACGTCTGTTGTAGGCATTTTGTATAATGCCCTCAATTTGCTTTTTATTCTTTAGCAGGAACTCTGTGCCTGTTTGTGTGTCTATTGCTTGTATAGTTATATTTACTGCTGGAGCAGGACCACTGTTTCTCAAATCACTCATTGGTGTTATGCTGGCTGGTCCTGTAATAAGTTCTGGTCCTGCTTCACCTGCAATACCAAACTTGCCTGCACCCAGTGTACCACCATTTGCAAAGAAGCCACCAAATAAACTACCAATACCACTTGTTAAACTGCTGAATGCACTGCCTATTCCACCAAATAGTCCACCACCAGAAAATAAACTGCCAATACCACTGAAGAGGCCTCCACCTCCTCCACCACTGAAGAGACTACCAATACCACTGAAGAGGCCTCCACCTCCTCCACCACCACCAAATAGGTTGCTTATGCCACTGAATAGTCCACCACCACCTGAGCCACCACCCAGGAAGTTACTAAAGCCACTGAATATTTTACCTATAAAGCCACCACTGCCATTGTTGCCAAACAAACCACTGAATATTTGCTGTAGTTGGTTGCCACCACGTAGTGAGTCCATTACCAAGTCTTTCATTGTGTCTTTAAAGAAGCCACCAAAGTCTCCACTTGCAAGTTTACCATTTTTCATACTGCTGAGTATTTTTTCTTCTAAACTTTCAAATGCAGTCATTGTTTTACTGGTTGCTTGTTTAGTTTGTTTTGACATGCCTTTGTTCATGCGTATAAATTCTGCAATAATACCATTTACCATGTCAGGAACAATAGATCCACCAACAACTTTTTGATACATGTCACCAAACCAACCAGTAACACTACCAGTCATATCTTTGGTTGTATTTTTAACACTGTCAGCCATTCCACTGAATGTTCCTGTTACACCATCTTTTAATTGTATTGCTTTGTCATATATGCCTTGTAAACTATCTGCCACACCCTGGAAGAAACCTACAATTGATTTAACTATTTCCACAAGTGCGTCAAATGCGCCTTTTAGTCCTGGTATTGCACTCTCAACCAATGGTGCTATAGCTGTTGCAATTGTGCCCAATACTTCAAATACTTTTTGTAAAACTGGAAATACAAGATCAGTCAATACTGTGCCTATTAGACTAAACAATGGTTCTAAATTTTTAAGTGCTGTACTTACAGTGTCAATAATGGCTGGCATTTTGGCCAATAGATCTTCACTCAGTTTTACCAACACTGGCATCAATGGTGCAATGGCATCAGTCAATAACTGACCCATGCCTTCTTTCAATCTACCAATATTATCATTGAATATTTCTGCATTTTCTGCAGCTTCTAATGGCACAATGTTTGAGTTTTCTGCTACATCATTCAGTGTTGCTTGCAATGCTTCAGCACTGCCATTCATTTTACCAAACATTTCATTGATCATAGGACCAGCTCTACCACCAACAACTTTCTGGAACTCATCAGTGGATATTTTACCCTCATTAAGGGCGTTGATCATACTTTGTAATATTTCTGGTGAACTTTTTAATTCACCATTGCTGTCAGTAATAGCACCCTTCATTTTTTCAAAGGTTTCACCAAAGGCTTTACCACCTTCTGCACCTTCTTTCATGCGTTGTGATATGTTTAGGAATGCTCTATCTGCTGTGCCTGCATCAACACCTGCTTCATTTAGTGCTTGCTTCATAACTTGGAAGCCTTTGAAAGCATCCTCACCAGCAGCACTACCTGCAGCTCTGGCAGCCTTGGCCAAGTTATCCATTTGGTCAACTTTGTCAGTTATTACATTTATTGCACCAATTGCAGCAAATGCACCAGCTGCCAAACCAATGGCAGCCTTTACTTTGCCTGCGCTGGCTGTTAAGCCTCCAAGTCCACCACCAATTTTGGTAATATTGGCACTGGCATTGTCCTTGGCGTTAATGTTAATATTATAATCAGCCATTACTATTTCCTTTGCTTACTCTGCGTATGGAGGTAGCCATAATATTTAGCCCACCCTGCCAACTCTAGTGTGCTGACATTATGTAGGATCCATTCAACACTCTTACCCATTGACTCTGCCACTCTGAATAGAAATAGTGTATCAAGATCCTTTTCTAGTTTCCCAGGTCTTGTTCTACCTGTTCTTTACCACTGTTAATGGCTGTGCAAATTCTAATAATAACATTGGGATCCACTTCACGCATCAGGACATCTCTGTCAGCATTGCTGAACATACGCTTGCCTTCTTTTGTTAATGCTTTTTGGATCAGTGTCTCAACCAGTGCTGCTACCAATTCACCTTTGCCATGTAGTTCAATTACTTTTTGCTCTTGAACAAACGTGCTAATACTTTTCCAGTAAATGGTTGATTCCCACTCAGGAACTTCCATACTGTTTAATTCTCCAGCCAATTGATCTTTAAAATGGCCTCTTGCTTTTGTTAATACACTCATCTAAACTCTCCTTGTTGCTTTCTGTAGTGCAGGCTCAACAATGCCTAAGGGGGCTTGTTGGCTTGTTTTATTGCTGTCCAATACTCCAATGTATGGGACTTTGTTACTTGCTAATGGAATGGTTTTTATTTTACCATAACCACCATTGTATGTATTTACCCAACCACCTCTGGCTTGGCCAGTTCTGATTGGAGTTGTTGCACGTAATTCTTGTGATAATATTAGTGCAAACTTGGACAGATCTTTGCCTACTTCAGCATTTAGTTCTGTAATAAAACTTTGTTTTGAATCAGCCATTGATCTGTCCTTTCTTAGTTTGTGCTTATGATATGTTGCATGCACCATTACCAGTAAATGATAATGATGTTGTGATCATATCTTCAACGCCTGCTGAAGTTTCAACTGATGTTACTACAACGCTGCCATTGTAAGTTGTGGTTGAGCCTTCTTCATAAGCAACAATTTCTACAACACTACCCACTGTAGGGTATACTTCTGTTGTATCAAACAATGCTTCTGCTGTGCCTTCCCAACTCTGTGTGCCAGGTTTGACGCAACGCCAGTCCTCACCCATATATGAGCCTTCAATTGTTTCTGCGTTTTGTGTTATTGTCCAACTTGTTAGTTGTGCAATATTACTAGTGCCACCATCCATTGATAGCGCACCATTCTTTCCTGAAATACAAGCCATAATTTAGTTTCCTTCTAAGTTAATGGTGTAACAGTATTCACATGTGAATACCATTCTACACGTTGTAAAAGGTGCGCTTTCACCTATTACAACAGACTCTACTCTTGTGAGTCTACAATCTTCTACTGTGTTACCCAGTTTCCTGTCTGTCATTAATGTTTGTTCAGTTGCCTGGATTGCAATATTCTTTTGAGTATCACGTTCCTTGCCACCTATAACCATTACCACATTTACTTCCATTACGCCATGGCGCACTGGCTGACTACCACTATACATAGTGATGTCTTCAATATCCTCATCAGTTGTTTCTACATAAATTGCAGGGAAGGCAGTTTTTGGTAGCTCACTAGGGATAATTGGATCCCTTTGTACTCTACCAAATTTGACACTTCTCTGGTCTTTAAGTAATTCAACAATCTTGCTGGTAATTTGTTCTCTCATCTGTAAAGCCTTGACTGATCAAATTCATTTACGTCTGTGTTCAAATCAATTGTTCCATCATCATTATAGTCATATTCAATGCCTAGTCCAAACTGTAGATCAAATTCTTCCTCAAACCTGTTTTTATAAAATTCAAGTTGTTCTCTGAATGGATCCCCTTCTGGTCTGAAAGTGGACAACTTTGGAAGGATATAAGAAGCCATTGCTCTATATACAGTTGCTTTTGTCCACTGTGCTTCAACAAGTTTAGTTGCATTAAATTCACTGCGTGATTTCATTTTGTTCCACCACTTGAATTGGATCATGTTTGTAACATCATCCTGTGCTTCACTTAATTCATCACTCCAGTCATCAACGCCTTGTTCAAATACTTCTGGACAATATTTTTCTAAGTCTGTGTTTGTAGCAAATGCCATGTCATTCTCCTGGGTAATAGTGGGAGACTATTGCCCCCCACCAAGATATTAAATTATGCTGCATCCTTAAGTAGGATACCACGTGTTGCGTCTAGTGTATCAACACCAAATGCAATACTTGAAATTACGTCACTACCTACTGCAGCAGCTCTGCGTTCAATCTCTACTTTAACACCACCTTGTGTAGCACCACGTAGGGCGTCTGCACTGAAGATAGCTGCTTTAGTACCTGTTACACCAGTGTTGGTGTCATTTAGGTATGATGATACGTAGCAAGGAACGCCTGCAATTGTACCAATTTGACCTGTACGCATTGCTGCGTTTTGTACGTCTGCTGCTGCAAATGCACTTGAACCAATGTGTTGCATGAACTCATGGTATGCTGCTGCTGAGATAACTGCGTTTAGCTGTCCACCTTCACCTGCGTTTCTGATAGCACCAACTGCTTCATAAAACTCATGTAATAGGTTTGCGTCTGTGATCTCTTGTTGTGTTAGGTTAGCCATTTCTGCTGAAACTGCTGTGTCAACTGCTGTTGCAATTGCGTTACCCATAATGCGTGACATATTTTCTACATCAATTCCACCCAAGTCACGTAATACTGTACGTGCTGCAATTAAGTCTAGTGCAATTGTTTTCTTTGTGTCAGTTGGTAGTTTTGCGTCAAAGTCTACACCTTCTGATGCTTCTGATGTAATTGTTTGCGCTGCAACTGAGCCCATTACAGCAACTTGTGCTGATGCTGAACCTGCTGGTACGTCAACCATAGGAACTAGTGCTCCTGGTAAGTATAGTGATGCTTCCTGTGCTGCAAATACTGTTGCTGCTTGTACTGGAACCACCATTGCGTCAAGGTTTAACCCTGAACCATATGCTTCATTAGCCATTTTAAATTATCCTTATATTATAGTTTACCCTCAGCCTTCATCTTGGTATAGATTGCTCTGTGCTGTGGGTTATTCATATCAAGTTGTGATAAATCAAACTCTGTTTGATTCACTGTGTCTGTGTTGCCTTTACTGCCTGATCCACTTGGACCTGCAGCTTTGAAATATTGGTTACTTGCTAAAAACTCATCAACTAAATTATCAACAGTCATTGGGTCAGCATTATCTGTATACCTTGGTTGTCCATCTTTATCTGTAACAACCACTTGACCATTGTTGTCTAGCTTTAGTGAGCTACGCAATAGTTGAGCTACATGCTCAGGGCTTAGGGCTTTGGCTTTACTACTTGCATTGATGAGTGCACCATCAATTTTTATAGTTTCAAGTTCATTACGCAAGGATGTGATTTCACTTTCACTTTTCTCACGTTGTTTCTTGAGTAAACCATCAAAGTCCTGCTTCTTGATCATTTGCTCTTCCTCAACTTGCTCTTTCAAGCCTTTGAGTGCTTGGTATTCACTTACGTCAACACCTTCATATTTCTTGTTGACTTGTGCAACACGTTTGCCAATCAGTTCATTCACTTCTTCTTGTGAGAACATCTTGGTCTCAACCTGGGATTCATTTGTTTGGCCTGCTTCAGTTGCCCCAGTGTCAACTTCATCAGTAATACCATGAGTTTCAGTGGTCATGTCCATATCCTTTTTAGTTAGGGTTTCATCACACTATGGTGTGACACTTATATCTTTATTTAGTCTTCCTCTACTGGCACCCAGAAGTGCATACAGTTATAGCCTCCTCTGACAACAAATGGATCACCTGGCTCCTTGCCTGCCCAATGACTGCCATCCCAGAGGTCATATATTTCATCTTTTGTCATAGTCTCACCATCCAAACCCATACAAAATGGTCTTGATTTGTCTGTTGTTCCTCCAGCATATTCAAAACGTTCAATGCCTGCACGTTCTGCTCTGCCTGCTGTAAATGCTGCATCAAACTTCATTACAGTATCCTGAACACTTTTGGTGGTTAGATCTCTTAAACTTGCAGTTGTATTGATGCCCACAAGTCTATCTCTAATTACTCTAGTTGCGTCAGCAACTTCATTTTGTGTAGCCTTGTTGCTTCTCACAAGTTTTTTAAGTTTGCGTTGTGTTTTACGCACCAGTGGATCATTGCTTTCCATAAACACACCACTGATTCTACCACGCACCTGATTTACAATCATTTCACGTGCCATGCCTGCTGCTGTTCCCAACACAATAACTTCCATGATGTTTTCCATTCCACCATCCAGTGTGCCTGCTACAGTTCTACCAGTTTGATCAGCCAATGCACTGCTGGCACTGTCATCTGCAATTGTGACTGGAAGGCTACTTTGTGCCACAGTGTCAGCTGCAAGTTCACTCACAGGTTTTACACTGTCAACTATCTGTGCTTTGCTGTTTTCAAATGCTTGTGTTAAGGGTGATCTGATCTCTTGTGGATTTACGCCACTTGCAACCAGTTCAGCAATTCTGTTTTCCAAACTTTTAATGTCATCAAACACACCATCCTTTATGTCTTGCATGACGTTTTCAATCACACGTTCATGTTTAGCTGCATTGTAGGCCATTTACTGTGTGCCTACCTCAACATAACCAATTGAAAGTAAACTTACTCTTTCATCCACACTGGTTGCTGTTACACTGTCACCTGTTCTTGGTAATACCATTACTACTGGTTCAAATGTTTTTGCATCCATCTCTTGTAGGATCTCACTTTGTATTTCTGCATCATCCACTGTTAGTGCAACAATTTGTCTGTCCACTTCACGCTGGAATGCGTCTGTGCTTACGCCACTTGACCTTGCTTTCATTAGGAAGTCCAGTTCAAGATGTTCATCACGCATGTCAAAACTTTCTGGATAATCAATGTGGAAGTCTTCTGGTTTGTTTAGTGCTTGCCAATCTAACCAAATATGCCACATCTGTAGTTCTGTTTCCTTGAGTGTATCACTCATGTCACTCAGTTTAGCATTCAACATCTGGCGTTCAGTTTGTAGTGCAACGCCACTCATTGGTGCACCAGTTGTTGCTTGTATTGCACTGGTGTGAGTCATACGTTGTATAGCTTCTACAGATTTTTCAATTGTTTTAAGGATACCATCAATTGTGCTGCTGTTGGGTTGTAGCAAATATGGTTTTAGACCTGGCTCCATGTCTTCCTGTATACTTACAATACCACCTGCGCCTGCATTTGCATCTGTTGCTGGTGTTTTTACAAGTGTTGGGTGGCTGCTGATTCTAATAGTTTGCTCAATTTCTGAAAGGCAGTTATAGATCATTTTCTGTTGGTTTGCCACGTCTGCAACCAAACTTACGCCCACACCTTTGGTTGGTGATTTAAGTGGAGCATGAAATACAAATGGCACATAGCCCAGTGGATTTTCATATTCTTCATAACCAGTAATTTCTGTCAATGCACCCTGGCTATCTTTGCCCACAGTGTATTTGCAAATCTTGTCAGTATACCAACAGGTATAACACACGTATTCATTGTTCTCACTCTCACGCACTTTTAAATAATGAAGGATTGGCTTACCAGCAATGTTACGCTCATAATACCAGTCCAATACATTTTGTGGTGTATAGGTTGTTGCATAGGCTCTAATGCCCAGTGCAATTTCTTCTGCTTGTGTTTCAACTTTGTATGACGCTTTGTCTACAAGGATCCAACATGCTCCTGTAACCATAGCCAAATCATTGGCAGTTTTTAAGAAACTATCCATTGATTGACCTTCCTGGTCAGTGTCCATCATCCATTCATTCACCAATGGATTATTTATTAACAGTCCTAGCTCTCTTTTGGGTAATGTCCTGAATAAAAAACTTCTGTATATATCAATTGTTGTTTGCACATGGTTGTCCAGTGGTGTACTGTTCAGTCTTTTACCATACTGATCACCTGGAGCACCTTCTTCACCAATATACTTGGTTAAATAATTACCATGCTTGTATACTTCACCACCCATATAACTTTGGTAATGGTAGTTAGCCACCTTGGCCACATCCTTATATTTTGGGTGAACTTCTTCTAATTTTGCTAATGTTAACATGTCTTGTTCTTCCTATAGGTTTGAACTGGGTCTCAAATACTGATCAGGTATTATGTTTATTTATTCTAATAATGACCAAACAGTTCAGGGCCTTTGTGCTCTTGCACTGGGCGTTTAATTGGATTGATCCAGTGGACCAAATAACCCAATGCATCATTAAAGTGATCTAAGTCACTACTTTTGTCTGGAACTTGTGTTCCTTCTTTGTATGTTTGTTTGCTTACGCAATTGATCAAGTTTTTACACTTGGGCTCTACTGTTAGCCTTACATCACCAGTTGCAGATAGTAGACTTGCATTCATTGCTGCTATTCTATCTTTGACTGGTGGGTTTACGCCTTTTGCTTTTATAGTGAAGCCAGCTTGCCTCAGGATATTATGATCACTGGTATTACTGCTAGTCTTACGTGCCTGTCCACTGGCATCAGGGTAAACCCACAACCTATTGTTTGGGTATCTATGTTTTAGTTCATCTGCCATCTCATATGTGTTTGAACCATCCATTTTAATTTCATCAATTACGTGTATTTCATTTCCTGTAACTCTACAGATTGCTGCAACAAGAGGAGTCACATTAAAGTCCATTGCAACATGAAGTATTTCATTCCTGGGTATGTCATCAACTGGGCGTCTTTGTACATTAAGTTCTGGGCTCCAGTTGTAGTATATCATACCTGCATAAGTTTCAAACGTTGCTTCATATTCCTGTCTAAAACTTTTGTCATCCAATTCTGATTTGGCTGCTTCTATTTCTTCTTCTGATACCATACCACCTGCCAGTGTGGTAGATTGATATGGGAACCAATCATCCAAGTTGTGTGCTTGTTGGTACAAGTCATACACCCAGTTGTGGCCTTTGGGTGTTGTGATAAACATTGCATGGCCTTTTCTATCACTCAACGCTGGGCGTAATACTTCAGTCCATGTTTTGTGATCAATCATGGCACACTCATCCATGATCAAGTGGTCTATGGAAATTCCTCTGAGTGAATCAGGGTTATCAGCACTACGCAGGTGTATGATTGAATTGTTTACCAACCTAATAGTTAAATCACTTTCATTAATCTTCTTTGCCCATCTACAGGCTATCATCTTCTCTTTTAGGTCATCCCAGATAATCTGTTTTGCCTGTCTGTATGTGGGAGCAACATAGAAGATCTTCTTGTTGGGATAACGTGCAAACTTTGCCATCTGACTCATACTCAGATAACTTTTGCCCCAACGTCTTCCTGCAACCACTACCTTAAATCTGGCAGGATTGTCAGATACAATCTTCTGAACATCACTCAGTGGCACTACTTCTTTTTGCCTTTTTTCTTTTTATAAGCCATTTGTTATCATTCCTATCACTACACTGCTTACTAGCAGAATTAAGATGGCCCATAACCTCATGTCCATCTTTTCATAAATCTTTACTAACCTTGATATCTCATAACTTTGTATCTGCATATCTTTTTCAATATGGTGTAAATGATTATTTTTTATTGTTTCAATGCTTTGTTTGATTTCTGATATGTCAGCTGTGTTATCAGCTACAGTTTTCTTTAGCTCTTCCATTAGTCACTCCAAGGTAATATCTGGTTAGAGTCTTCATCAATTGGATTATCACTCTGTCCTAACATGTTTTTGCCCAACCATATTTGCATGGTGGTGTTATTCTCTTCTATGGCATTTCTCCACTGCGCCCTGCGTAGTTTTATTTTGCCTTCACTTTGTCCAGTGTGGACATCTTCCATGTATTTACGCTTGATGGTATCTGTGCTACAGCCCATCACATGCGCTATCTCCTTGACTGTGCATTGTATTTCAGCCAGACGTTTGACCTGCTCCAGTTCAACTTCATTAAACTTGTGGGCAGGCCTACCTCTGGTTTCTTTTTTGTCTGGCTCACTCATTACACAACTGAGCTGCTCAAGCTACGCCAGGTGCTGTCTATTCTCACCAACATTCTATCTTCAGTGTTGTCATAAAACTGTTGGCCATCTTCACTTATGTCTGTCCAGGCTGGTGTTGAACCTGTATACAGTTTAAGTTGCTTACTGGATGTATTGAAGAAGTAATCACCTTCATTTGGTGAACCAGGATCACTACTACCACTGTTAATTTTTGCAAACTGAAATGGTGCGTTTACCAATACCTGTTTGGGGCTTACCTCAACATAGTTCTGACCTTCCTGTTGTTCATCTTCAATATTCAATCTTATATAATGTTTTAGTGGTTCATTGTGAACATAACCTACTTCAATTCTACCCACCTGGTAATTACCACTGTTGGGTATTTCATCACCTTCAACTTTGAAGTTAAAGTTTTGTTTGTATTCAGTATCATCAGTAGGCGTATAGTCTTCAAAATCAATTGTATTCAATATCATGTCATGGTTGTTTCTGTTACCTGGATCCATAACAGTAATGTTTTCTAAGTTTCTATTCTGATCACCAATGTCTATTTTCAATGGTTGACTTATCTGATCTAAAACATTTACATCACCCTGTAGGCGTGTTTCAATACTTCCACCATCATTTCTAAATTCAATTGCTCTGGTAAATGCATTTGTAACTTCTGCAACTACGCCTGTTCCATCTCCACCATCACCATCTCTGTTTGCTACAAAGCGTGTGCCTGGATTATTATCATCTGCGCCAAAGTCAGTAAAGTCTGTATCACCACTGCTGATGATTTCATATTCAGTATCTTCAATTATGTTGGTTGCATCTTCATCATCACCTACTTCTGTGTTTGAAAGCCATACATAACCTCTGTTGTCATCTACACCATTGTGGTAGGTGCTGATTTGCATTGGTGTGGCTACTTTATTACTTGTAAAGAAACCATCTTTGAAGATTGTAAAGTCCATGGCTATGTCAGTTGCGTCTATGTCACTTAGTGCTACAACGCCTGTTCCATCTCCAGTGTCACCATCTCTGTTGGCAGTAAACACTGTGCCTGGGTTGTTGTCATCTGCACCCATGTCTGTAAAGTCAGTTGTGCCTGTAGAAATAATTTCATACTCTTCATCTTCCAGTATGCCAGTTGCATCTTCATCATCACCCAAACTTCTACCTTGTGATCCCACTGTTAAACTTGGATTAGGATATCCTGGATTGAATCTTAAGATTCTACTTTCATATCCCTCACTGGTGACAAATACACCAGTTGATACTACATCCTTTTCAAATGTTGTTTCATATTGGCCTGTTGTGATTTGTAGGTCACCATCATGATATAATTTAAGTGCACCATTGTCCACTTCCAATACATCATTGCCATCATTCTGAATGAAGTTGTTGTCCAGTTCTAAATCTCCACCCAGTTGTGGTGAGCTGTCTTCTGATAGTTCATTTATACTGACTGCTTCTACTCTAGCATCTGTATAATAAAGGTTATTTGAACCTTCTGATAAATCATTTGTATCTTTGCTGCTTAAATCTAGGTTGCTGCCAGTTTGTAGGTTTACTCTGGCATCTGCACGTGCATCTGTATAATAAAGGTTTGTTCCCTCTGCCAAGTCAGCTGTGTCTTTGGTAGCCAATCTTGTATCAAAGTCACTGTTGAAGTTTGTGTATTCACCATTGTCTACCCAAGCATAATCACTACCACTCCAGCTCAACACATAGCCTGCTGTTGGATTTGATTGATTAAGGTGACTGTCCACACGTGCATCTGTATAATATAAGTTTGTGCCTTCAGTTAGGTCACTGGTTGTATTGTTTACAATATTCTCTGCCAATACTATGGCGTTGGTGCCATCTGTTGAAACATAAAGTTTCTTTGCACTGGTGTCCATTGCTATTTCATTTGTTTCCAAATTGCCTGCTGGAGATCCACTGCCTCTTTTTGGTTTAATTTTTACTGTCATTAGTATGTTCCTCCATCACTGTCATAGTCCAATGCTTCTACGTTGGCTGTTGTTAAGTATTTGTTACTACCTTCAGCTACATCACTACTTGTTAGCACCACTGTTCCAGTTGCACCATTCACGCTGATAATATTGTTTATGGCACTTATATCTACAGTATTGCCATTTGATATGGTTAAGTTTGGATCACTGAAGCTCAATGTCTGGCTGTCAGTTTCACTTGTTATGTATCCTGCATCATTTGTCCACTGGCTGATGTTACCACTTTTGTTTGTTAGTGTAGCAGTTGAGTCTGCTGTAATGTATCCTGCACTGTTGGCATCAACCACAGTTTGCACTCTAGCATCAGTATAATAAAGGTTGTTATCACCTTCAGTTAGGTCATCTGTGTCTGCTGCTAAAAAGTTTGAGTCAAAGTTTATGGTTGCTCTTGACTCTGTATAATAAAGGTTACTACTGCCTTCATCTATGTCATCTGTATCTAAGGTTACATCACCCACAGCCCCATTGACTGATGTAACAGCACTGGTAATACTCACTGCTGCTGGCGTAATGTTTATTACTACTGGGTTTTCACTTTCCTGGACTACTACATCAAGATCACTGTCATCCTGCAATTCTGGGGCTAATGCTGGATCTGTTACAGTAACCTCTAGATTTAGATCATCCTGAGGTAATACTGTATATGTTGTCATGATCCTGTGACTCCTTGTTTTACAAAGGCACGTCCTTGAAACAGTCTGGTAATTTTACCAGTTGTGTCTGTCATGCGTAAGTCATACACCCAGTTGCCTGGATCAAGTGCACCAGTTTGTGCATCAGTCAGTGCCATGGTAAACAAACCATTGGTTGTATCTGTAATTGTACAGGTAAAGTCTACATCTGTAGATGCTTGAAAGTTTTCTTTTAGTGAAGCATCAAATGTAAAACCTGTGATGTCTAAAACTACATCATCTTCTTTTATCTCAAAGGTGCGTAGGAAGTCTGCGTATTTGTCTATTGTAATATTGTAGGTGGCTGCCATTATAATATCCCCATTATAAACTGAACCAACTGACTACCCCATGTTACTAATAGATAGATGAATGTCAGTTGCGCTATAGCTGTCAGTGTCTTTAGTAGGGTTTCAAGTTCTTTATGCATAAAAATTCTCCTTGTTTATTTTATTTATCCAACTGAGTGTGCCCACTGACCAAGGAGAGCCAGTGGGCTGAAACTGAACCTAGAAACCCCTTACAGGTAAAGTCTCTTTGTATTTACTCTTTTTGTTGGATCAGGGGGCTAAATAATTTTATAGTCCTGAGGACTATACTACATATAATAATATGTAATGAAATTTCTTTTTAACTACTTCAACTCCTGGCAATTCAGTCAGGAGTTTTTTTTGTCAATAAAAAGCCCCCTACACATAACCAGTATAGAGGGCGCTTACAGGTTGTCTTGACTAAAATTAAAACAGGAACGTTATTAAAGTGGTTATTCACTACCTGTAAGCAATGCTACACTATTAAAGCTCAGTTACTGCCCATATAGTAATCATATACTACACTGTTTTGGTGTATTTGTCAAACATTCTTTTGGCTTTTCTGTGAGATATTTCTCCTGTTTGCACCATTCTAATCAACATGTTTTTGTATGCAAGTATTGATAGTTTCATTACACTTTCCTTTTTGTTATGTGTAATACCATCTTAAAGGGCCATAAGATTGATGTCAAACATAATTTTGTAAAAAATACAAAAAAATGTAGTGTTGCTGACAAGATGAACAAGGGCCAAAAAACTATGGCCCCTATCAGATGTACAAACCAGATCCACATTACGCTGTCTCCTCTACTTTAATGTTTCTAAAAAAACCTCTTGCCTTCATATCATTGAATTCCTCTATATTCAATGAATTAGCATAATCTTTTTCATATCTATATTCATTACAACTAAAAGGTGCAACAAAATCTCCATTATCTGTATAGCATTCTTCAGCATAAAAATATTTGTTCCATCCTTTAGGTGCTCTTTTTCTGTAATCTCCAATAGTCCATTCTTCAAACCTCATATGACCATAACAATTAGTTGAGCCACTTATTTTGTGTGTAAATGTTTCCAACAACACACCTTTCTTATCATAGTAATGAACATTCACTGTTTTTTTATCAAACATTATGCTGTCTCCTCAAACAATTCAATAGCATCTTCAATGATGTCCCACATACGCACTTCACTTATATACCAGTTATCTTCACTGGTTTTCTTTTCAGGGAACGCTTTGAAACATTGCTCCCATACATCTTCAATAAAGTATTCACGCTCAAGTGATTGTGGCATTGCTACTAGTTGTTGCGCCATTTTTACAAGTTTTCTCTTTGCTTGGATATTTTTCATTACGCTGTCTCCTCTACTCTAATGTTTCTATCAAAGTAGCCCAAGTATGATATAGCATATTGACCTGTAACAGTCTTCTCAATAGTAGCATAATCACCTGTATCAGCATCAAAAAACTCAATCATTGATAGATGGTTTGGCTTCATAATATTGTTAATTTTGTCTGTTGCTTTTTGGTTTGTCATTTTAGTCTCCTGTTTTAACTTACTCTTACAATATAAAGTAAAACACATTGG
>Ga0228674_1000532_pt1 | contig 26102 bp, 26 predicted proteins | sample 1D_rmetaG_FD_189054 | JGI IMG/M metagenome (GOLD analysis project Ga0228674, IMG submission 189054) | Seawater microbial communities from Monterey Bay, California, United States - 1D_r | ecosystem: Environmental > Aquatic > Marine > Coastal | place: USA: California | collected 2016-09-26
ACGCAGTGATCTGCAGGGCGAGGTCACCCTGGGGAATCGGGTCTTCCTGTTCGTAGTCGTTCATCGGTTCGAGACTCGCGGCGCGGTTGTTGTTCTGGGCGCGGAACCCGCATGGCACACGGGCGCAACGAGTATACCGACTGTGCAGTCGACGGGCGACCACTCTGGCAGGGCGCAAAACGCCACATCCCATGCCCGGTCGGGCAAAACGCACGACCCGACAAACCTCATTCGGGCAGTATGCCTACCACAAAATGCCATCACTCAATTGTAAATGAATGATTTTAAAGGATTTTTAATAAACAAAAAGTCTGGCACGGGTGCTGCACTAGTCCCAGTACGCAACTGGTCATGTACCGGTTGCAATGCAGAAACAAGGAAGAGACGGATATGCCACAAACCCGAGCCATCCGCCTCCCACGCAACAGGAGAACCGCCGTATGGATAGTTGCTCTGGTGCTCGCCACCTTGCTGCTTCTGCTCAGTCTGACGCTCACCAGCGTTTTACTGATTGGCCAGACCCTGTGCGCAAGCCGCAATACCGCCGAGCTGGATCTGCCCACGGGCGCCGCGCCCTAGCCTTCGGTCCCGAGTAACGCGCAAGACCCCTGGCCTGCCTGGGCCATTACCCACTGATCCATCAAGGAGAAACATCATGCTTAGTTGGGCAGTCACTTTCCTGATCATCGCCATCATCGCCGCAGTACTGGGCTTCGGTGGTATCGCCGGCACCGCTGCAGGTATCGCCAAGATTCTATTCGTGGTGTTCCTGGTGCTGTTCATCGTCTCGTTTGTCATGGGCCGCCGCCCGCGCCTCTAGGGAGACATAGATGCAATCGATCCACGCCATTGCCGCCGCCCTGCTGATGGGCGGCGCCCTGGCGGCTCAGGCCGCCGACCGAGACGCCAGTTTCCATCCAGGCGAGCTGCTCACCAGCAACACCGAGTACCGTGAAGCCTGGCAGGATCTGGTAAAGAACGAAGAGCGCTTGCCGGACTGGCTGATCAACCTCAGCGGCCTGTCCACTCCCATGCAGGCAGTGGAAGCCGATAGTGATCGCTATCTGGTTGGCCAGATCTGCGAAGCGAACAGATGTTTCAATCAGCGCGCCTATGTCGCCTTCGAATGGGAAGACGACGATGCCTACGCGCTGTATGTGCAGGTACCGGATGGCCTGCCGGAAGACCGCGCGCCAAGCGAGCATGCCAGCCTGCGTTGGCTGGGCGAGCCGGACGAGGAAATCCAGCAGGTGCTGATGGAACAGCTGCGCAGCGATCCCAACTGGTATTGAGTGACGGCAGTTTGCCGGCTGTCCCACAGACACCGCCGGCACGTTATCATCCCCCGCCATAACGGCATGCCCTCCTTCATCTGGCGCTTTGTGCCATCTTCTTCCTCAGGGAGAAGGCAATCAGGGAAGGCGTCGCCTGCCAATCTAGGGGGATCGCAATGCTCAACGGCCTGTGGCTGAGCTTTTTTCTGCTGGGAGCCGCTGCCGCTCTGGCACGCTGGCTGATTGGCGGTGATGCAACCGTATTCGGCGCGATGGTCGAAAGCCTGTTCGCCATGGCCAAGCTCTCGGTGGAGCTGATGGTGGTGCTGTTCGGCACCCTGACACTCTGGCTGGGGCTACTGCGCATCGCCGAGAAGGCCGGGCTGGTCGATCTGCTCGCACGCATGCTGGGCCCATTGTTCGCCCGCCTGATGCCGGAAGTGCCACGCGGCCATCCAGCGTTGGGGCTGATCAGCATGAACTTCGCCGCCAACGGCTTGGGTCTGGACAATGCCGCCACGCCCATTGGCCTCAAGGCCATGCGCGCCTTGCAGGATCTCAACCCCAGCGCCACCACGGCGAGCAATGCACAGATCCTGTTCCTGGTACTCAATACCTCCTCGCTGACCCTGCTGCCGGTATCGATCTTCATGTACCGCGTGCAGCAAGGTGCTGAAGATCCCACCCTGGTATTTCTGCCGATCCTGCTGGCGACCAGCGCGTCGACCCTGGCAGGCCTGCTGGCGGTATCGGTGATGCAACGCTTGCGTTTGTGGGACCCGGTGGTGCTGGCCTACCTGATTCCCACCGCGCTGCTGCTCGGCGGCTTCATGGCCCTGCTCGCCGGCATGAGCGCCACGGCGCTGGCGGCGCTGTCATCGCTGCTCGGTAACCTCACCCTGTTCGGCTTGATCCTGATGTTTCTGGTGGTTGGCGCGCTGCGCAAGGTGGCGGTGTACGAGAGCTTCATCGACGGTGCCAAGGAAGGCTTCGACGTGGCCAAAAGCCTGCTGCCGTATCTGGTCGCCATGCTCTGCGCCATCGGCGTTCTGCGCGCATCCGGCGCGCTGGATTTCGGCCTCGACGGCATTCGCTGGCTGATCGAAGCGCTGGGCTGGGATACCCGCTTCGTCGATGCTCTGCCCACTGCGCTGATGAAACCCTTCTCCGGCGGTGCCGCGCGCGCCATGCTGATCGAAACCATGGAGAACTTCGGCGTCGACAGCTTCCCGGCGCTGGTTGCGGCGACGGTGCAGGGCAGTACAGAAACGACGTTCTACGTGCTGGCGGTGTACTTCGGGGCGGTCGGCCTGCAGCGCGCCCGCCATGCCGTGGGCTGCGCCCTGGTCGCCGATGCGGCCGGGATCATCGCCGCCATCGGCGTGTGCTACTGGTTCTTCGGCTGATCGCCGCGAAGTCAGGGCTGCTCAGTCGGCGCCAAACCCCAGTTTGTCGCTCGCCCAGCTCAACAACGGATCGCTGTGCTGGTATTCGCGCAACGCCAGCAGCTTGGGCGCGATGAATGCCTCGAAGTCCTCGGCCTGTTCGAAGTACACCCCGGTGAAAATGGTGAACATCGACTTGTTGCCGACCGTGGCATAGAACAGGTTGCCCACCGGCTCACCGTCCTGGGTCAGCAGCTTGAGGCTGGCGCGACTGGCCAGCTTGGTGTCCAGCGGCAGATCCTGTTGCACCAACCCGCTGTCACGCAGGCCGAACGAGGCGCCGAACGTCTCGGCGTAGCTGGTCATCAAGGCATCACCGGCGCGCGGGTAGAGAGAGACACCGCTGTAGAGGTAGAACCAGTCGCTGCCCTCGCTCTCGAAACTGAGGTCTATGCTGCGCGCAGCGTAGGTCACCAACTTCTCGTAGCGCCCCTCATCCGGGGCCTCGTAAGCGGCGAAATCCTCGCCACTGAGCAGCAGTCGGCGCTCCTCGGCGAGAGGCGGTTCGTTGTCGACGCAGCCCGCGAGTGCGAGCAGGCTGAGCAGCAGCACGAGTCTGAACATGGCATTCCTCCCTGAATTGACCCGCGCAGCTTGCCCGAACCGAGCACACCTCGCCAGCGACAGCCCTCGTCGCTGTGCGCGGCGGCACAGCCTTGCGCCTGAGTGCCTGTCAGCTACCGCTCAGGCGAAAGCCGACCTTGATCGTGACCTGGTAGTGCCCAACCTTGCCATTCTCGATGTGGCCACGGGTGTCGATCACCTCGAACCAATCCATGTTGCGCACGCTTTTGGCGCATTCGGCCAGGGCATTTTCGATGGCTTCCTCGATGCTGGTGCGCGACGAGCCGACGATCTCGATCTTCTTGTAGGTGTGGTGAGTGGACATGACTGACTCCTGAGTGGTGAAGGTTCTTGTTCAGACTAGCCCGCCCCGTAGAAGTGTCATCTGTCGCCCCCTTATCCGGCCTGCTGGAAAGCCGCCACGGGCTTTCCAGCGCCTGAGCTGGCGTTAGAAGTCCACCTGGTAGCCGAGGGTGAAGGTGCGCCCACGACCCTTGAAGTTGTAGTCGTTGGCGATACGTGCCGACTGCGAGTAGTAGGTGAAATAGTCCTCGTCGAGCAGGTTGTCGATGCCCAGCGACAGGCTACCCACCGGCAGGCGGCGGCTGACGCTAGCCGAGAGTAGGGCGTAGCCGTCGAATTCCAGGCGCGGGTCGTCGAAGCTGCGACTGACGTAGTAGTTGTATTGCAGGTAGCTCGACCAGTCGTCGTTCCAGTTGGCCTGCCAGCCCAGGCTGTACTGGTCCGGCGAGATGTTCAGGCCGGTCAGGCGAGTATCCACCTTGCCGTCGCCATCGGTGTCGGATTTACCCTGGCTGTGGGCGTAGCTGCCACGCAGGCTGTGGCGGTCATCGATATGCCAGTTGCCGGTCAGCTCATACCCCTGGATCTCCACTCGCTCGCGGTTGGCGATGTAGTTGCCGTCGCTGTTCACCGACAGGCGCTCGCCGACGCTGGAGAAGGACTCGTAATAGCTCAGTTCCATGTCCACGCGGTCGAAGTTCAGACGCAGGCCCACTTCACGCGAACGGGTGACGATTGGCTCCAGCGCCAGCAGGCTTTCCACCTCCAGCCCCGGTTCGTCCAGCCCGCGCAGCACACGACCGATGTCTGGCATGCCGAAACCTTCGGAGTAGCCGCCGTAGAGCTGTGCCCAGTCGGTGGCCTGGTAGGTGAAGCCGTAGTTGCTCAGGGTTTTGCCGAACGACACCTTGCCGCCGGTGACGCTGACCCCACCGGCGTTGTTGGTGCCCCACACGGTGCGGAAGTCATCCACGTCGAGCTCGGAATGCTCGCGGCGCACGCCAGCCATCAGGGTCAGCTTGTCGGTCAGGTGCAGGTCGCCCTGGAGGAAGCCGGCCTGGTTGTCGTAGGTAGACGGCGGCACGTAGCTACGATTGGTCTGCACCAGCACCTGCTCACCCTTGTCGCGCATCAGGTCGAGGCCACCGGTCAGATCCAGCAGACCGTCGAACAGGCCTTTGCGGCGCAGGGTCAGCTTGCCACCCCATTTCTCCGAGTCACTGCGGCTTTGCTCCCACAGGGTGCCGACCGGCGCGATGTTGGGGTCCTGGAAGGTCGCTGAGATCAACGCGCCGAACTGGCCACGGTAGCGCTGGTGATAGAGCTGCATATCGAGCACGTTGCCGTACAGGTCCTGATTGCTGTAGCTGAAGGTGTACTGGCGGTTCTCGTTGAACGCCGGGTCGCCCTGCGGATCACCCTTGCGCGCGGTGGTGGGAATACCGGCGGCGCGGTTACCGAGCACCGGCACGTAGTCGTTGTTGCCCTTGAGCTCGTAATGGTTGGCACTGAATTGCAGGTGCTGCACGTCGTCGATCCAGTAGCCGAGCTTGAACATCAGATCGTGGTCGCGGGTGTCCTGGATCTCGCCCGGGTAGGCGACGCCAATCAGCTCATCGTTGGCATCGTAGAACGCACCGCGCTCCTGCCAGGTGGCACCGAACAGCGTCTCCCAGTCACCCTGCTGGGCGCTGATCCGGTAGTTCATCTTGTAGCTCAGGCCATCCTTGCTGAAGCGGTCGTCACTCTCCAGGCTGACCCCGGCGTGCTGGCTGACGCCGTTACCTTCGGGCCGACGGCTGATGAAGTTGACGATGCCGCCGGTGGCGCCGCCGCCGTGCTCGGCCGAGGCGCCATGAATCACCTCGATACGCTCGATCTGTGCCAGATCGATGGTGTAGCTGCTGCGCCCGTCGTTGCGGATCGAACTGGCTTGCGGCACGCCGTCGACGAGAAATTGCGGGGTGCGCCCACGCAGCGTCTCACCGGCGTTGGACATCTTCTGCCGACTCGGCGAGTAGGACGGAATCAGGTTGCTCAGCACCTGGCCCGGGTCGCTGCTCAGCGCCAGCTGCTGCTCGATCTGCTGGCGATTGATGACGGTCACGCGCTGCGTGGTCTCGCCCACTGCACTGTCACTGCGCAGGGTGCTGACGGTCATCGCTTCCAGCTGCAGCACATCACTGCCCAGCTTACTTGGCGCGGGCAGCGCATCGAGGCCGTAGACTCCCTCGGCCTGGCGCACCGCGCGCAAGCCACTGCCCTGCAGCAGACGGGCAAAGCCGTCCTCGACCTGATAGGGGCCCTGCAGACCCGGGCTGCTTTGCCCCTGCAGCGCGCTGGCATCGAACGACAACGCCACACCGGCGGCGCTGGCATAACGGTTGAGCACCTCGGCCAGCGGGCCGGCAGCGATGTCGAAAACCTGTGTCTGCACGGCAGGCTCGGCGGGTGCAGCGCTGACCAGCGGCACGGCCAGCGCCAGGCCGGAACAGAGCAGGGCGGTTTGCACAGCGAGGGTTAGCGAATGCAGTTTGCAGCGAGGTTGACGCATGGATTTCCCCTGAGAACGAAAGGCCTGTAGCCGAGATGTCAGGAGGGCCGATCCAGTCGAGAAAAAAGTGCAAACGACAATGGATATTTTTGCTAATTAAACCTTTGGCACCAGCGTCACCCAGTAATCGCTGCGCCGCACCACACGCAGCGGGAAGCTGTGTTCCAGCGCCGCCAGGGCACGATCGGTATCGGCCAACGGGAAGTTGCCGGACACCTTCAACCCGGCCAGGGACGGGTCGATACGCAGCACGCCATGGCGATAGCGCGCCAGCTCGGCGATCACCTCACCCAGCGGCTGATCCAGCGCGATCAGGCTGCCCTGCGTCCAGGCCGTCGTGGCGGCATCATTGGCACGCGGCGCCCAGAGTCGTTCGGCATCGAAATGCAATTGCTGCCCGGCAAGCAGCGGCTGCATGGCTTGCAGATCCCGCAGCGGCGCGACCTCCACCCGCTGCTCCAGCACCGCGACGCGGCAGCCCTGCTCATCGCTGCGCACGCAGAACCGCGCGCCCTCGCTGCGCACCACGCCGTGACGGGTTTCCACCAGCAAGGGGCGGGCTTCGTCGAGGCTTTGGATCAGCGCCTCGCCGCTGACCAGGCGCAACAGGCGGCGCTGCCCATCGACATGCCATTGCGCGGCGCTGGCCGTGCCGAGCATCAGCTGGCTGCCATCGCTCAACTGCCATTGGCGGCGCTCACCCACGCCACTGCGGTAGTCGGCCAGCCAGTAGCGCCGCGTATCGCTGTGCCAGGCGAACCAACCCAGCGGCAGCGCCAAGCCGACCAACGCCAGGCTACCAAGCAGGCGGCGTCGGCCATGGTCGACGCCACGCAGGGTCGACGAAGCAATGGGGCCGGGCAACAGGCCCAGTTGTTCACGCAGTTGCTCGATCTGCTGCCAGGCCTGGCGATGAAGCTCGTCGGCGTCGTACCAGTGCTGCCAGGCCTGCTGCTCATGGGTATCGCTGTCACCGGCGCACAGCCGCGCGTACCAGCCGCTGGCGGCCTTGAGCGCCGCGCGCTGCGCCTCGGTCACGGCTGCCAGCCTGCCTGCAGCAGACAGCAATGCTCCACGGCGCGGGCCATGTAGGTGTTCACGCTGCGCAGGGAAATGCGCAGGCGCGCGGCAATCTGCGCGTATGTAAGGCCGTCGAGCTGGGACAGGATGAACACCTCGCGCACCGTGCGGCCGAGACCGGCGAGCAGACGGTCGACCTCCATCAGCGCTTCGAGGAGCAGCGCCTGATGCTCGGCGCTGGGGTGTTCGGCCTGCGGCTGATTGGCCAGCGCTTCGAGATAGGCTTGCTCCAGCGAACGCCGCCGCAGAAAGTCGACCATCAGCCCCCGCGCCACCGTGGCCAGGTAATCACGTGGCTCGCGAATGCTCGCCGCATTGCCGGCACGCAGCAGACGCACGAAGGTGTCCTGCGCCAGGTCTGCGGCATCGCAGCCATTGCCCAGGCGCCGACGCAGCCAGCCTTGCAGCCAGTTGTGATGGTCACGGTAGAGGGTGTGCAGCACCTGGGCGTCGGCGGGCATAGCGCGATTTCATATCAAATGACAATGAATTGCATTGTCATCCGTACCTTATCGACTTGGCAACACTGCCAGTGCTACGCCAGCTCGCGTCTCAGCCACTGCGCCAGGCGCTCGCTGCGCGGATCGGCGCGACGCGTCCACAGCGCCAGGCAGCCCGTGGTTGCGACGAAGCCCCAGGGCGCGACCAGGCGCCCGGCACGCAGGTCGTCGGCAACCAGCGTCTGCGGCGCAATGGCCACGCCGAGACCCGCAGCGGCAGCCTCCAGGAGATAGTAGAGATGCTCGAACCCCTGGCCCTGCTGCAGTCGCTCGGGCGCCAGCCCTTGGGCACGGGCCCATTGCGGCCAGGCCTGCGGGCGCGAGGTGGTGTGCAGCAGGGGCTCAGCGTATAGCGCATCGGCGGTGGCCGAACTCAACGGCGTGTGGTTGGCATAGCGCGGGCTGAGTACCGGGCCGATGCGTTCGGGCGCCAACTCGAATACCTGCATGTCGCTAGGCCACGGCGGGTCGGCAAACAGCAGGGTGGCGTCCACCTCGGCGCTGCGCGGGTCCAGCTCGCCCTGGCTGGCCGACAGTTGCAGGCGCAGTTCCGGCAGCTCGCGCTGCAGGCGATCCAGGCGTGGGATGAACCAGCGCGCCAGCAGGCTGCCCGGGCAGCCAAGCACGAAGGGCCGCTCTTCCTGCTGACGGCGCAGGTCGGCGCACACGCCACGCAAACGCTCGAAGCTCTCCGAGGTGACATCGCGCAGGCGCAAGCCGGCATCGGTGAGTTTTACGCCACGCCCATCCTTGTCAAACAAACTGACCCCGAGCTGTTCCTCCAGCGTACGAATCTGCCGGCTGATCGCGCCGTGGGTGACATGCAGCTCATCGCCGGCGCGGCTGACGCTCTGTAGGCGAGCAGCGGCCTCGAAAGCACGCAGGGCATTGAGTGGCGGAAGGTCTCGGTTCATATCGAGTGAATTTTCCTGACAAGTCGGAAAACTCTAATGATTTTTCTGCTGCCTGACCATGGCCGCCTGAATAGTCGATGCATCAGCCTCGATCAGAAGGTGACGGGCGTATTGACCCAGAGAATGCGGGCCTCGCTATCGCCAGCGTTGCGGTAACCATGAGGCAGGTTACTGGGAAAATGGAAGGCATCACCGGCCGTCAGGCTGTAGGTCTGCTCACCGACGGTAAGCTCGATACTTCCGGTGAGCACGTAGCCCATTTCCTCGCCTGGGTGCTCGATCAAACCATCACTGGCCACACCGGGCGCCACAATGTGGATGTTGCCCTGCAGCAGGCCACCCTTCTGCAGATGAGTGATGCGCTCCAGGCCGATATCGCCGTCCTTGTTGCGTTTGACGAAACGCTTTACTGGGCGCTCCCCGGCGCGCAGTACCGGCTCATCGGACTCCCATTCTTCCGACGTCAGGGTCGAGACATTGCTGCCCAGCGCCCCGGCCAGGCGGTGCAGCATGGCCAGCGAAGGCGATGCTGCATCGTTTTCCAGCTTGGAGATCAGGCTCTCCGAGCAACCAGCGGCACTTGCCACCTGCTTGAGCGTCAGCCCGGCGACTTTGCGCGCATGGCGCAGGCGTACGCCAAGGCTGGGCAGGCCGTCGGTGTGTTGGGCTTTGGCAATGGACTTGAGCATGTTGTTCTCGGCAGACGATAGGGGCAGGGCTGCAGTGACACATCCTATGGAGGCCGATACCGGTCGTCCATAACCCCTGTAGTGAAGTGCGGGCAACGCCCCATTCAGGGCGATATCCGCAGAAAATGTGAAGCTCATTCAATCTTATTGAATCTGATTAGCAGCATGCATGCCAGCACTGCCAATCAGGTATACCTCCCTGAGAATACGCATCGGCAATCGCCTGCTGCGCTTAGATTTGGCTCATGACCTGTATTCACGCACCAATCTGAGGCGAATCTAACCAAGGCCTGTGGCGTATTTCGGCATGTGCTGGATAAGCCTGGAGGTGGCCAGAACTATCTGCGGATACCTTGTGGCACTGGCGCTCTGCCATGTTTTGCACCACTGACCTGCAGAGCCTTCCCTGAACATATTCAACTCTAGGCACGGCTATTGCTAAAACATTATTCAAGTAACTTGAATTAATTGACAGCGGCTTAACCCAGAGGAAACAGAATGCGCTCATCCAGTGTTTTTGCCCGTTCCACGCTCACTCGTCTTTGCATGGCGGCCTCCCTCTCCTTCGCGGCCGTGTTAGCCCAGGCAGAGCCATTGAAAGTAGCCATCGTGCTGGCCGGCAATATCACCGACCGCTCCTTCAACCAGTCCGGTTACGAAGGCGTGATGAAGGCCCGTGACGAACTGAAGATCGACGTGGCGTACAGCGAAAAGGTGCCACAGCCGGATCAGGCTCAAGCGCTGTCCGACTACGCCCGTCGCGGCTACGACGTGGTCATCGGCCACGGTGGCGAGTTCCAGGATGCCGTTGACCGCGTAGCCAAACGCAACACCAAGACCACCTTCATCGTGGTCAACGGCACGCAAAGCGGCGGCAATGTCGCCACTCTGTCGTTCGACATGAAGGATATGGGCTACGTAATCGGTTACATCGGCGGCAAACAATCCACAACCGGTGTCGGCGCCTACATCGGTGCGCAGAAGATCAAGGCCTACACCGACCTCGGCGACGGTTACGCCGAAGGCTTCAAGGCTGCGCGCCCGGACGGTAACGTGCTGAGCGCCTGGACCAACGACTGGGACGACGTCGCCAAGGGCAAGGAGGCAGCCAGCAACCTGATCGGCCAGAAAGCCGACGTGGTGTTCCCGACCATGGACAACGCGGTGCTTGGTAGCCTGCAAGCAGTGAAAGAGAAGAACAAACAAGGTTTCGGCATCTATTACGACGCCCTCGCCGACTGGCCGGACAACCTGCTGCAATCCGCCGTACTGGACATGCGCGGCGCGCTGGTTTCCGTGCTGACCGAAGCGAAGAACGGCACGCTGACCGGCACATCCTACGTTTACGGTTTCGAGACCCCTGCCGCTTTCCGCCTGGGCAGCTATGGCAAAGGGGTAACCGAGCAAACGCAGACCGAAGTAGCCGCACTGATCGAAGAGATCAAGCAGCGTCGTGCAGGCGAAAAGGCCGAGTGATCGCATGAGCTATCTGCAACTCGACGGCATCATCAAGCGCTTTGGATCGTTCACCGCGCTCGATGAGGTCTCGCTCAGCGTACAGCAGGGCAGCATTCATGCCCTGCTCGGCGAGAACGGTGCCGGTAAGACCACGCTGATGAACATCCTCTACGGGTTCTATCAAGCGGATCATGGCTCCCTGCAACTGGCCGGCAAGCCGTTGAACGTGGCGTCGCCACGCCAGGCACTGGATGCCGGTGTCGGTATGATCCACCAGCACTTCATGCTGGTGGACAACCTCAGTGTGCTGGAGAACGTCATCCTCGGTTTGCCGGGTGGCCTGCGCCTGAAGCTGGCCGAGCACCGTCGGCGCTTGCTCGAACTCTGTGAACGCGTCGAGTTCACCATCGACCCCGATGCAGTCATCGCGCACCTGCCGATCGGTACGCGCCAGCAGGTGGAAATCCTCAAGGCCTTATACCGCGATGTCGACCTGCTGATTCTCGACGAGCCGAGCAGCGTGCTCGGCCCCGGCGAGATCGATGCCTTCCTGCGCATGCTCAATCGCTTGAAGGCGATGGGCAAGACCATGCTGTTCATCACTCACAAACTCGACGAAGTGTTCCAGGTCTGCGATCGCGTCACCGTGATGCGCCAGGGGCGCGTCGTCGGCAATGTGGAAATCGGCGACACCACACCAGCCAAGGTTTCCCGGCTGATGGTCGGCCGTGAACTTGCACCGCCACCACAGCGCGTTGGTAACGCGCCCGGCAGGCAGGTACTGCAACTCGAGCGGCTAAGTGCGCTGAACGACCGCGGCATACAGGCGCTGCACCAGGTCAGCCTGGAGATTCGCGCGGGAGAAGTGCTGGGTATCGCCGGCGTCGACGGTAACGGACAGGCCGAACTCGCCGAATGTATCGCCGGGCTGCGCGCACCCAGCAGCGGTGACATTCGTGTGTGCAATGAGAGCGTACTCGAACACGATGTCGCCACGCGCCGCACGCGCAACAAGATCGGTTACGTGCCGGAAGATCGCCATAGCACCGGCCTGATCCTCGACTTCAGCCTCTGGGAAAACGCCATGCTGCGCGATTCGCGGCGGGCGCCGTTCTCGATCAGAGGCCTGCTACGTCGCGCCGCAGCCTTTGCCCGCACCGAAGACTGGTGCGCACGTTACGACGTGCGCATGCACTCCATCCAGCAGAAGATCCGCTTCCTCTCCGGTGGCAACCAGCAGAAGCTGATCTTCGCCCGCGAGGTCGAGTGCAATCCCGATCTGCTGGTGGTGATGCAGCCCTGCAAGGGCCTGGACGTCGGCGCCATCGAAGCGCTACAGCGCACGGTGATGGAGCAACGGGCCAAGGGCAAGGCAGTGCTGTACATCTCCACCGAGCTGGACGAAGTGCTCGCCGTTTCCGACCGCATCGGCGTGATGTGCGCCGGTCACCTCACCGGTGTACTGGAACGTGCCAACGCCAATGCCGAGCGTATCGCCCTGCTCATGACCAGCACCGTGGCAACAGGAGCCTCGCTGTGAATACCTTACTCCGCGCGGTCTACGGGCTGCGCATGCTGTGGGCCGTGCTGGCCGCGTTTCTGGTCGGCTCCGGGCTGATCCTGGCGACGGGACACAATCCGCTGAGGGCCTACGCCGCGCTATTCGAAGGCGCCTTCTTCGACTACTACGGCCTGGCCGACACGTTGGTGAAGATGTGTCCGATGTTGCTGGCCGGGTTGGCGGTGATCATCCCCATGCGCTGCGGCCTGTTCAACGTCGGCGCCGAAGGGCAGATCTACATCGGTGCGCTGGCCAGTGCCGCCGTCGCGCTCTACCTGCCGGAGATTCATTGGCTGCCACATTTGCTGCTGTGCCTGGTGGCCGGCATGCTCGGCGGTGGCCTGTGGGCGCTGGTACCGGGCTACCTGCGCGCCTGCCGGGGCATCAACGAGGTGATCGTCACACTGCTGATGAACTACGTCGGCATCAACGTGGTGAGCTACTTCGTCAGCGGCCCGATGATGCAGCCTGGCGCGCCCTATCCCTATTCGCCGGAAATCCCGGCCGGCCTGCAGCTACCGCTGCTGCTCGGCGATGCCGACACCCACGCCGGCGTGCTGATCGCGCTGGCGCTGTGTCTGGTGCTGTTCCTGGTACTGCGTTACACCACCCTCGGTTTCTCCATGAACGCGGTGGGCAAGAACCCGCAGGCGGCACGTTATGCCGGGATGTCGATCAAGAGGCACCTGATGTTGAGCATGGTGGTCGGCGGCAGCGTCGCCGGGCTGGCCGGCGCCATCGAGGTGTTGGGGGTGAAGTACCGCCTGTATCACCTGTTCAGCCCGGGTTACGGCTATGACGGCATCGTCGTCGCGTTCATGTCCGGCCTCAACCCGTTGCTGGCGTCCGTCTCGGCGTTCTTCCTGGCGGGGCTAAGCACCGGCGCACAATTCATGCAGCGCGAGATCGGTCTGGACGTGACGGTCATCGACGCCCTGCGTGGGTTGATCGTGATCTTTGTCGCCGCCGGGCTGGCCTGGAAATACGTGGTTCCACCGAAGGCCGTCAGGCAGGCGGCACGAGCCAACCCAACAGCCCTGACAGGAGAGCTGCGATGATCGATGCCAGCCATCTGGATATTCTCGACACCGGCCTGCGCCTGGCGGTGCCGCTGATTTTCGCCGCCCTGGGGGGCATCTGGTGCGAACGTGCCGGGGTATTCAACATTGCCCTGGAAGGCAGCATTCTCGGCGGGGCCTTCGGTGCTGCGCTGGGCGCGATCATCTGGCAAAGCCCCTGGGCGGGGTTGCTGGTCGGCCTGGGATCGGCTGCGCTGGTCGGCGTGCTGCTCGCGCTGATGACCGTGCACCTGGCGATCAACCAGATGGTCGCCGGCATTGCCGCCAACATGTTCGTGCTCGGGCTTACCTCGTTTTTGGCGCGCATCGCCTTCGCCGGTGGCAGTGCGTCGGCAACCGTACCCGGCTTCAGCAAGCTGGCGATTCCCGGTCTGTCGTCACTGCCGCTGGTGGGAGAAATATTCTTCAAGCAGGACGTCCTGCTCTACGCCCTGTATCTGATGGTGCCGCTGGCCTGGTGGCTGTTGTTCAAGACCACCTGGGGCCTCAATCTGCGGGCCACGGGCGAGTACCCGCGGGCCGTGGACAGTGCAGGGCTCAGCGTATACCGCATCCGTTTTCTCAGCGTTATCGGCTCATGCATGGTGGCGGGACTGGGTGGCTGCTACCTGGTGCTGTCGCAGGTGTTCCTGTTCACCGAGCACATGAGTGCGGGCAAAGGTTTCATCGCTCTGGCCGCGCTGATTCTCGGCCGCTGGAACCCGATTGGCGCAGTGGCAGCCTGCCTGCTGTTCGGCCTCTCGGACGCCCTGCAACTGCGCATGCAGTTCGGTAACCCTGACGTGCCTTATCAGTTCTTCGTCGTCTTGCCCTACGTGGCCTCCATCGTCGCGCTGGTGGTATTCGCAGGCAAGATCAAGCCACCGGCCGCGACCGGCCAGCATTACCAACGCGGCGGCAAGTAGCCGACGCCTCTGGAGGTTCAGACATGATCGACAATCCTATTCCCTGGCCGGGCGGCGCGCGCTGCGCGGTCGCCATCACTTTCGACATGGACGCCGACAGCTTTCTGCACTTGCATCGCCCGCAGGACAGCTACCGGCGCATCAGCACCATTTCCACCCTGCAGTACGGCCCCAAGGTCGGAGTGCCGCGCATTCTGCAGAGCTACCGAGACCTGGGCCTGAAGCAGACGTTCTTCGTCCCGGCCTGGTGCATCGAGCAGTACCCGCAGGCAGTGGAAGCGATGGTCGCCGACGGTCACGAGATCGGTCATCACGGCTATATCCACGAGCACATGAACGAGATTTCCACGGAGGAGGAAGCCTTCTGGCTGCGCAAATCCAGCGACATCATCGAACGCTATACCGGGCGCCGCCCCCGTGGCTTTCGCGCGCCGCTGTACAACTTCTCGCCGACCACCACCGACCTGCTGATCGACGAAGGCTTCCTCTACGATGCCTCTCTGATGGGCAGTGACATTCCCTATCTGCTCAAGGGCGAACGCGGCACCCTGGTCGAGCTGCCGACTCACTGGGCCATGGACGACTGGCCGCCCTACGTGCACATGAGCGATATCGACTACAGCATGCCGATCCGTTCGCCGCAGGAAGCAGTGTCGGTGTACAAAGCCGAATTCGATGCGATCTGGGAGCACGGCGGCCTGATGGTCGCGGTCTGGCATCCCTTCGTTTCCGGTCGCCTGGCGCGCTGGCAGGAGGCCGTGCGTTTCATTGAATACATGCAGAACCGCGGCGGCGTATGGTTCGCCACCATGGAAGAGATTGCGCTGCACGTGCGCGAGGTACAGAAGCGCGGCGACGTGCCACTGCGCGAGGATCGCATGCCGCCTTATGACGGGCCGGTGACGTTCAGCTAGGCCTGTGAGCAGGGTGGATCGGGGCGCGTAGCTGAGGCTCTTTTCATCCACCCTCACAACAACCGGGTGGCCCTTGAGGACGCGGAGCGTCCTCGGATGCGTTGCCACGCAGAGCGTGGGAACGATCAGTCTTTGTGGGCATGCATATGGGCAACTACAAGGCAGGAGTGGACATCGTGCTGCGATTTCAAACCTGCTCATATTGGTGGGCTGAAGCCCACCCTACGAGGCTGGCACGATCTGTAGGGTGGGCTTTAGCCCACCACTGCGAACGGCCGCTTGCGCGACGCTGCAGTCAAAATAGACAAAGCCCGGTATGAAGATCGTAACCAGGCGTTAAGAACGCGGAGCGTGTCCGAACAGTGCGGCCTAAGCCGCACGCGTCGTTATCAGGCATTGACCACGAAGTGCACTTCGACCGGGTTCAGGTCGTTGATCGGCACGATGTCCTGTGGGCAGGCAGACATCACCACCACACAGTCCATGGCAGCCTGGATCTCCACGTAGTCACCGGCCTTGGAAACCGGTGGCAGCCACTCGATGCTGTAGTCTGCCTTGACCGGGATGTTCATCCACAGGTTGAACGGCTGTGGCACTTCGCGGGCGCGCAGGCCAATGGCCTGCAGGGCCAGGCGCATGTTGTCGGCGCAGCTGTCGTGATACCCCTCAACACCGAGGTTGGTGTAGCGATGCAGGTCGCAGGCGGCGATCAGGGTGTCGTGCACGCCCGGCGAGGTGTCGGTCAGCAAGGTGCCGATGGTGCGGCGGCGGTTGCTGAACAGCTCGTCACCCGCCTTGGGGATGATGCGGTCGATATGCGCACGGGCGTGTTCCATGGAAAGGAATTCGCTGAGGTCTTCGCTGTTGAACAGCCAGGTGTCGCAGACCTGGGTGCCGTGGGTGTTGATGATCTTGATTACCTCACCCGCCTTCAGGCGCACGGCACGGCCGCAGCGCGCCGGCACGGTGTAGGTCTTGCCCAGCTCCGGCGTGCCGTCGGCCGACAACGGCTCGTTGAGGGTGGCATTGCTGCCCAGGGAGGCACCGTTATCGGGCTGGCAGCAGCTGGGGTAGTCGTGGGCGTGGTTGGAATGGCTCATGGTGGCTCCTAGATGGGCAATGGCAGGTCAGGCTTGTTCAGCCAGTTGGACGAGGCTCCAGGCCAGCGCACGGGCGCCGGCTTCGAGCTGGGAGGATTCGGTGTATTCCTTGGGGTTGTGGCTGATGCCATCGCGGCTGGGCACGAACAGCATGCCGGTCGGGCAATGCGTGGCCAGGTACATGGCATCGTGGAAGGCACCCGAGCGCAGGCTCAGGGACGCCTCGCCCGTAGCATCGGCGGCCTGCTGCAGCACCTCGATGATGCCGGCTTCGAAGGCCACCGGCGGATGACTGAACAGTGGCTGCAGCTCGGCGCCTTCGGGCAGGCAGTTCGGCAATTCGGCATCGAAGGCCTCCAGCACAGCCGGGTCGGCATGGCGGAAGTCGATGCTGAAGGTTACGTCGCCCGCCACGGTATTGATCGAATTGGGTTTCACCTGCCAGCGGCCGAAGGTCAGGCGCTGTTCGGCACCGGCCAGGCGCTCGGCCAAGGCCTCGATGGCCGGCAGGCAGCGCGTGGCCTGCAGCATGGCGTCACGGCGCATGTCCATGGGCGTGGTACCGGCGTGGGCTGAGGCGCCCTGGCAGCGAATCTGATACCAGCGCACGCCCTGGATGCCGGACACCACCCCCAGTGGCACCTCGGCTCGCTCCAGCACCGGGCCCTGCTCGATATGCAGCTCGACGAAGGCATGGGCGGCGATCTTCTCGCGCAGCGGCAGGTCGACGAAACGCTCGGCATGGGCGTCCAGCGCTTGCGCCACACTGATGCCATCGGCATCGCGGCTGTCGCGGTAGGCACTCATGCGCTGTGGCTCGACGAAGGCACTGGAGCCCATGGCCCCCGGGCTGAAACGGCTGCCTTCCTCGTTGGTCCAGACCACCAGTTCGATAGGGCGGCGCGTACGCAGGTTCTGGTCATGCAGGGCCAGCAGGCATTCCAACCCGGCCATCACGCCGTAGCAGCCGTCATAACGGCCACCGTTGGGCTGGGTATCGATATGGCTGCCGGTCATCACCGGCGGCAGGTCTTCCAGGCCGTCGCGGCGAATGAACAGGTTGGCGCAGGCATCCGTCCATACCTGGCAGCCGATGTGCCGGGCTTGTTCGATCAGCCAGGCTCGGGCATCGAAATCCTCTGCCGACAGTGCCTGGCGATTCATGCCGCCACCTGCAAGGCCACCGAAATCAGCCAGGGTTTCCAGCAGGCCATGCAGACGTTCGCCACGCACAGCATTCATCACCCGTACAGCCTTCATGCCGTCACCTCCGCACGCGGGCTGAGGCTGCGGTTGAACCAGGGTTTGAGGAACTGTTTCAGGCGCTCGGTGGCCGGTTGCTGGAACATCTCGCCCGGCGCACCGGTCTCGACGACGCGTCCGGCCTCCATGAACACCACCTGGCTGGAAATCTGCGCGGCAAAGCTCATCTCGTGGGTGACCATGACCATGGTCATGCCATCGTCGGCCAGGCTGCGGATCACCTGCAGCACCTCTTCGACCAGTTCCGGATCGAGTGCCGAAGTCGGCTCGTCGAGCAACATCAGCCGCGGTTTCACCGCCAGCGCCCGGGCGATACCGACACGTTGCTGCTGACCACCGGAAAGCCGCGCGGGGTAGGCATCGGCCTTGGCCGCCAGGCCTACACGCTGCAACGCGCTTTCGGCCAGGGCACACGCTTCGCCCTTGTTCATGCCCTTGCCCAGCAGCAGGGGCGCCATGACGTTCTCCAGCACGGTCATGTGCGGCCACAGGTTGAATTGCTGGAACACCATGGACAGCGGCCGGCGCACCTCGGCGATGGCCGCGGGGCTGTCCTGATCCCGTGGTTTGCGGCCCGGGCCGCTGTACCCGAGCAGTTGTCCGTCGATCCACACCTCGCCTTCGTCATAGGCTTCGAGAAAATTCATGCAACGCAGCGCGGTGGTCTTACCCGAACCGGACGGGCCGATCAGCGAGACGATCTCGCCCGCGTGCACACTGAGGTCGAACCCCTGCAGCACGCGGTTGGCGCCGTAGGACTTGCCCACGCCGCGCAGTTCAAGAAGGGGGAGGTTGCTCATCGATTCATCCTCGCAGGTAGCGCGTGGCGCGCCGGCCAAGCCCGGCGGCAACGAAACCGACCAGCAGCGTCAGCAGCCAGTACGAAAGCACCAGCAGCACATAGGGCACGACATAGGAAAAGGTGCTGGACACGATCTGTCCGGCGGTCATGGTCAGTTCCGGCACGGTGATGATCGATGCCACCGCGCTTTCCTTGATGGTCAGGATCACCTGGTTGCCCAGCAGCGGCAGGGCGAAGGCCATGGCCTGCGGCGCCTGGATATGCCAGAAGGTCTGCACGCCACTGAGGCCATGCACGCGCGCCGCCTCCAGCTGCCCGTTGGGCACGCTGGCCCAGGCCGAGCGCAGCAGTTCGGCGAAATAGGCCGCGCTGTACAACCCCAGCGCCAGGATGCTGGCCTGCACCGCATCGAGGGTCAGGCCCAGCACCGGCAGGCCAAAGTAGATCAGCAGCAGCTGGGCCAGGAACGGTGTTCCGCGCACCAGCCAGACGTAAAGCCGATACAGGCCGATGAAACCGGGCACGGCCAGGCGCAGGGCATTGAGCACGAAGCCCAGCAGCAGACCGAAGGCCGCGCCGGCAAAGCTGATACCCAGGGTGACCAGCAGCGCCTGACCGAAATCGGGGAGGTAGTTCATCCAGTTCTCCATCAGCTGCGTGCCTGCCAGCGTCGTTCCAGCTCACGCCCAAGCAGGGCCAGCAGGCTGGTCAACGCCAGGTAGAACAGCGCCGCGACCAGGTAGACCTCGAGCGGTCGATAGGTCTGCGACACCAGTTGCTGGCTGACTCGCATCAGGTCGGTGATGGAGATCACCGAGACCACCGCCGACACCTTGATCACGTCGATCAATTCGGAGATCAGCGCCGGCAGGGTCAGGCGCAGCACCTGCGGCAACTGGATATGCAGCAACATGCGCCAGCGGCCGATGCTGAACACCGCCGCAGCCTCCAGTTGCCCGGCCGGAATGGCGGCGAAACCGCTGCGCAGAATCTGCGACTGGTAGGCCGCGGTATTCATCGCCAAGGCCAGGCCTGCCGCGACCAGCGCGGGAACATCCAGCCCCAGCCCAGCGGGCAGATAGAACAGCAACAGCAACTGCGCCAGCATCGGCGTGCCACGAAAGAAACTGACGTAGACCCTGGCGAACGCCACGCAGCCACGGCTGCGACTATTGCCCAGCAGGTAGATCAGCACGCCGAGCACGAAGCCCAGCAGCATGCCGGCCAGGCACAACCACAAGGTCGTCAGCGCACCATCGAGCAAAGCTGGCCAGTAGAGTGCGAAGCGAGCGCCAAAATCATTCATCAGCGGCGACTCAGATGCTCGGCTCAGGCATGGCGTCAGCAGGCACATCCATGCTGAAACCGAACCATTTTTCCTGCAGGGCCTTCATCGTGCCGTCGCGGTTGGCGCGGCCGATCCCGTCGCTGAACAGCTTGACCAGGCTGGCGCTGTCTTCGCCCTTGCGGCCGACCCAGCCGTAGTAGGTCTTCGGCCCGAGCATTTCATTCAGGGTGACGAACAGGCCCGGTCGCGACTTGATCAGCGGCCCCAGGTTGGACAGTGACTGCGCCACGCCATCCAGGCGGCCGAGCGCGAGGTCGGCATAGGCTTCGTCGAAGCTGACGTACTCACGAATACCTGTGAGGCCCGGCTGACCTTCGGCCTTGAGCTTGGCGTCATAGGCCATCAACACCTGCAGCTGGCCAGAACCGCTCTGCGAACCGACGATCTTGCCATTAAGGTCGCTCAGGCTGCTGACCGAAGCATCGTCGGCACGCTTGAGCAGCGCCACGGTGGACTCCGCAATCGGCGCGGTGAAGGCGAACTGATCGAAACGCGCCTTGTTCACCGTGACCGAGGTGACCACGAAATCGAACTTGCCGGCATCCAGGCCCGGCAGAATGCCCTGGAAGGGCAGATCCAGTTGCTTGACCTTGACGTCGGGCAGATCCTTGAGCACGTAGTTCATCAGATCGACGCCATAACCTACGATCTTGCCGTTCTCCACCGACTCGAACGGTGCGAAGCGAGCTTCGGTAGCGATGGTGATCTGTTTGGCCTGCTGGATACGTTGCAGCAGGTCATCGGCCTGGGCCAAGGAGCTGGCAAGCAGGGTGGCCAAGGCGAATGTCAGGTTTTTCACGGCACGGCGATGCATGGTGAGGCCTCTTCTTGAAGAGATGGATATTTGTTCAAGTAACTTGAATGAAGTTACAAAAGCATGAAGCATGCCAACCCTTCAAAAGGCCGCCAGACGCAAGAAATACACAGCACGGGAGGGTCATTGCGCACCATCGGCGAGCAAAGGAGTGCATGCATGGACTGCCATGGTGCGCGCCACCGCCAATCGGCTGCGGCATCAATTCGTGATATTTCCTCACAGGTCAGGACGAAGCTATCGCTTTTCTCACGTCCCCCGTGGCGCTAGTCTGCGGCCATCGACAGACGCTTCGGCCTTGTCCGTCAACCGACGGCCAGCCCATCAAACCTCAGGAGCACGCCATGACCTCATTTCGCACCGGCCCCGACGCTCGCGGCCTGTTCGGCCGCTTCGGCGGTCAGTTCGTCGCCGAAACCCTGATGCCGCTGATCAACTCGCTGGCCGCCGAATACGAGAAGGCCAAGAGCGATCCGGCCTTCCTCGAAGAACTGGCCTACTTCCAGCGCGACTACATCGGCCGCGCCAGCCCGCTGTATTTCGCCGAGCGCCTGAGCGAGCACTTCGGCGGGGCGAAGATCTACCTCAAGCGCGAAGACCTGAACCACACCGGCGCGCACAAGATCAATAACTGCATCGGCCAGATCCTGCTGGCCAAGCGCATGGGCAAGCAGCGCATCATCGCCGAGACCGGCGCCGGCATGCACGGCGTGGCCACCGCCACCGTGGCTGCGCGCTTCGGCATGCAGTGCGTGGTGTACATGGGCACCACCGACATCGATCGCCAACAGGCCAACGTCTTCCGCATGAAACTGCTCGGCGCCGAGGTGATCCCGGTCACCGCCGGCACCGGTACCCTCAAGGACGCCATGAACGAGGCCCTGCGCGACTGGGTGACCAACGTCCACAACACCTTCTACCTGATCGGCACCGCCGCCGGCCCGCATCCGTACCCGGCCATGGTGCGCGACTTCCAGTCGGTGATCGGCAACGAAGTGCGTGAGCAGATCCTGGAGAAGGAAGGGCGCCTGCCCGACTCCCTGGTGGCCTGCATCGGCGGCGGCTCCAACGCCATCGGCCTGTTCCACCCCTTCCTCGATGACCAAGGCGTGCAGATCGTCGGCGTCGAAGCAGCCGGTCACGGCGTCGACACCGGCAAGCATGCGGCGAGCATGGCCGGTGGCGCGCCGGGCGTGCTGCACGGCAACCGCACCTTCCTGCTGCAGGACGAGGACGGCCAGATCACCGACGCCCACTCGATTTCCGCCGGCCTCGACTACCCCGGCGTTGGCCCGGAACACGCCTGGTTGCACGAGATCAAGCGCGTCGAATACGTGCCGATCAGCGATGACGAAGCCCTCGAAGCCTTCCACCACTGCTGCCGCCTGGAAGGCATCATCCCGGCCCTGGAAAGCGCCCACGCACTGGCCGAAGCCTTCAAACGCGCACCGAAGCTGCCCAAGGATCACCTGATGGTGATCAACCTGTCCGGTCGTGGCGACAAGGACATGCAGACCGTGATGCACCACATGCAGGACAACCAGGAGAAGCACGCATGAGCCGCCTGCAGAATCGTTTCGCCGAACTGAAAGCGGAAAACCGCGCCGCACTGGTCACCTTCATCACCGCTGGTGACCCCGACTACGCCACCTCGCTGAGCATCCTCAAGGGCCTGCCGGACGCCGGCGCCGACGTGATCGAGCTGGGCATGCCGTTCACCGACCCGATGGCCGACGGCCCGGCCATTCAGCTCGCCAACATCCGCGCGCTGGCTGGCAAGCAGGGCATGCAGCAGACGCTGCAGATGGTTCGTGAATTCCGCCAAGGCAACCAGAGTACGCCGCTGGTGCTGATGGGCTACTACAACCCGATCTTCGTCTACGGCGTCGAGCGCTTCATCGCCGACGCAAAAGAGGCCGGCGTCGACGGCCTGATCGTGGTCGACCTGCCGCCGGAGCATAACGACGAGCTGTGCGAGCCGGCGCAGAGCGCGGGTATCGACTTCATCCGTCTGACCACGCCGACCACCGACGATGACCGCCTGCCCACCGTGCTGGCTGGCAGCTCCGGCTTCGTCTACTACGTATCGGTCGCGGGTGTCACCGGCGCTGGTGCGGCGACCATGGATCATGTCGAGGAAGCCGTGGCGCGCCTGCGTCGCCACACCGACCTGCCCGTGTGCATCGGCTTCGGCATCCGCACCCCGCAGCACGCCGCCGAAGTGGCCAAGCGCGCCGAAGGCGCGGTGGTTGGCTCGGCGCTGATCGACAAGATTGCCGAGGCGAAGAGTCCGCAGCAGGCCATCGACGGCGTGCTCGGCCTGTGCCGCGAGCTGGCCGAAGGGGTGCGTGGCGCGCGTCGCTGATACCCTCTCTGGCATACGCGAAAGCCGCTGACGGAGCGATCCGTCAGCGGCTTTTTCATGGCTTTGTAGCCTGAGTTGAGCGTAGCGATACCTGGGGAATTGTTTGATGGATTTCGCGAGGATCAACGCATCCTAGGTGCTCGTGTAGATTACGCCATCGCCATGGCTTTCCGTACGTCAGGCAGAAGTGCATCGGCCGCCGCAATCAACTCGGCCAGCAGTGGCTCATCCACATCCATATAACCTTCGTACTCGGCCAGGTTGCCTCGGTCATGGCATAGCGCAAACAGGCGCACTTGCGCCTTGCTGACTGCAAGCGTGTGCGCCAGGCACTGGGACACCAGATAGCGGCGGTCGGAACGATAGCCCTGTAGGCGCAATGCAGTCAGAGCCAGTGCGTGAGCAGCGTTGTAGGCGAGGTCGAAGCGGCTGGCGAATGACAGCGCAGGGTTGTGGGCGTCCTGCAGGCGGTCGACGGCCGAACGCAGCAGTCCTTGGCATTCCTTGCGGTCTGGCGGTTCGGCCTTAAGGCCGCCCGTGCGCAGCAGGTTGTCCAGATTGTCGTTATTGCCCATGTTCGGTTCCCTCCGGATCGTGGCCGATCAGCTCGATCTTGTCCTGCTGCGCCACCCGCAGCACGAAACTGTTGCCAGCGACTTTCCTGGCTTGCCACTCGTGCGGAGTATAGAGCGTCGGGTTGATGGTGCGTCCCAGTTGCGCCTCCACCGGCAACAAGCGCTCCATCACTTCGGCATAGCTGAGTCCGTTGCCGATCAGCATCAGGTCGATATCGCTGTCGGCATGTTCACTGCCCTTGGCCAGCGAACCGTAGACGAATGCCCACGTCAGTTGTCCAGCCAATGGCGCAAGTGCTTCACGCAGCGGTGCACCTATACCGAAGGTCTTGCGCACGATGCCTTGCAGCTCGGTATAGATCGGGCAGTGCGGGTTGGCTTGGTAATGGGTCTGGTTGCCCTGACGGGTCATGCTCAGGATACCCACCTGCTGCAGACGCTCCAGCTCACGCATCAGGCTGCCTTTGCCAACTTGCGCATGGCGAGCGATTTCATTGGCATAGAAGCTCTGTTGTGGCTTGCCGTAAAGCAGCCCCAACACCTTGCGCTGGGTACCGGTGAACAGCACTTCGCCTAATGAAAGAGTTTGCATGGTCGGCCCAGAGAGTCCCTAAAAGGGAACGATAGTTCCCTTTTAGGGACTCATCAATGGCCTCTTCACGAAATAGCCTACCTTAGCCACTGGCAAGGCCCTCAGTCACAGTTGTGACCCTATTCGCCCGCCCGCTTGAGCAACTGCTTGCAACGCTCGGACAGATGCACCACGCGCAGGTGCTTGCCGGCACGCTCGTAGCGTTCACGCAGGGTCTTCAGCGCGGCGATGGCGGAGTAATCGACGAAGCTCAGGTGGCGGCAGTCCAGGGTTACCTGCTGCGGGTCATCGGCCGGCTCGAATTGCGCCAGGAAGGTGGTGCAGGAAGCGAAGAACAGCGTGCCGTGCACGCGGTACAGCTTGCTGCCGTCGGCCTGCATATCGCTGTCGGCATACAGCTCGCGGGCATGCTGCCAGGCGAAGTTGAGCGCGGCGATGACGATGCCGCAGAGCACCGCCGTGGCCAGGTCGGTGGCGACGGTGATGGCGGTCACCGCGACGATTACCAGCACGTCATTGGCCGGTACCTTGCCGGCCACGCGCAGCGAGCCCCAGGCGAAGGTCTGCTGCGCCACCACGAACATCACGCCCACCAGCGCCGCCAGCGGGATGCGCTCGATCAGCGGCGAGAGGAACAACACGAAGAGCAGGATCATCACCCCGGCGACCACCCCGGACAGCCGCCCGCGGCCGCCGGAGCCGAGGTTGATCACGGTCTGACCGATCATCGCGCAGCCGCCCATGCCGCCGAACAGGCCGGAGGTCATGTTGGCCACACCGAGCGCCACGCACTCGCGATCCGGGTGGCCACGGGTGGCGGTAATCTCGTCGGTGAGGTTGAGCGTCAGCAGGGTTTCCAGCAGGCCGACCAGCGCCATCAACACCGCGTAAGGGGCGATGATGGAGAGGGTTTCCAGATTCCAGGGAATGTCCGGCAGCATCAGGCTCGGCAGGCCGCCGGCAATCTGCGCCATGTCGCCGAGGGTATGGGTCGGCAGCTCCAGCAGGTAGACCAACGCGCCAATACCAAGGATCGCCACCAATGCTGGCGGCACGGCGCGGGTCAGGCGCGGCAGCAGGTAGACGATGCCCATGGTCAGTGCCACCAGGCCGAGCATCAGGTATAGCGCCTTGCCCTGCAGCCAGTGGCCGTCATGTTGGAAGTGCTCGAGCTGGGCCAGGGCGATGATGATGGCCAGGCCGTTGACGAAACCGAGCATCACCGGGTGCGGCACCATGCGGATCAGTTTGCCCAGACGCAGCAGGCCGAACGCCAGCATGATCAGGCCGCCCAGCAGCACCGTGGCCAGCAGGTACTGCACGCCGTGCTGCACCACCAGGGCGACGATCACCACCGCCATCGAGCCGGCTGCGCCGGAGATCATCCCCGGTCGGCCGCCGAACAGCGCGGTGAGGGTACAGATGATGAAGGCGCCATACAGGCCCATCAGTGGATTGACCTGAGCCACCAGGGCGAAGGCGATGCACTCGGGCACCAGGGCGAAGGATGAGGTCAGGCCGGCCAGCAGGTCGGCGCGAAGGCGTGCGGGTTTCATGGCGTCTCGGCAAGCCGGCGGGGCCGGGCGATGGCAGCGGAACGAAAAGGGGCGCGCATGGTAGCGCCCGAGCGCTCGTCCGTCATGCCCGATGCCGACTGTTCAGACGATAGTTGCCACACCTACGGATATGAAGCAGCCGCTGCTGGATCGCTCCAGCAGCAGCTCGTTCATCGCGGTCTCAATGGCTGTGTGTCGGACTCTGCCCCGCATTTGCCTGAGCCGGGGCGAACTTGGAAAGGACGTGGTCCTTCATCCCGCGCGCCAGTTCTTCCTCGTCGAAGAACACCTCGCCAAAACCTTCGCGGCGGAAGATTTCCACCGCATCAGCGCTGTGGGTGCGGATCACGACTTCCACCTGCGGGTTCAGCGCCCGCGCGGTTTCGACCATGCGCTGCACGTTCAACGGATCGGGCGTGGCGATCACCAGCATCGACGCCTTGGCGA
>Ga0228674_1000535_pt1 | contig 26026 bp, 9 predicted proteins | sample 1D_rmetaG_FD_189054 | JGI IMG/M metagenome (GOLD analysis project Ga0228674, IMG submission 189054) | Seawater microbial communities from Monterey Bay, California, United States - 1D_r | ecosystem: Environmental > Aquatic > Marine > Coastal | place: USA: California | collected 2016-09-26
CATTGGCTATTGAACCTGTATTCGTTCCATCAAAATTCATATATGGTTGTACTACAGTTGATGTAACTTATAATCCTAAGCTTACAAGTAAATCAGAAGGTGACTTAGATGTATTGATAAGAGATGCTATTAAATTATATAGTGATACTTATTTAGATGACTTTAATACTTTTGCAAGGATTTCTAAAATAGCTACATCTATTGACGCTTTAGAAACAGCAATCATTGGTACATCAATTAGTATTATGCCTTACATTGAATATTCACCAGCATTAGGTATTGCTCTTAATCCATCGTTTAAATTTGAAGCAGCTCTTGTTAAGCCATATCCTTTTGATACTGCTGACGGATTTAATGATTATAAACCAGCAATTAAGAGTGGTGTATATACACTTGACGGTACTGATGTATATTTACAAGACGATGGCCGTGGAAATATCCAAGTCATTGCTAATGATATTGCAAATCCTAAAGTTATCAAACCAATTGTTGGAAGCGTAAATTATACAACTGGTGAAGTTAACTTAGTTGGGTTTATTGCTAACGGCTTTGTCGGATCAGGTATTAAAATTCAGGCCAATACAATATCAAATGATATTAAAGCACCAGCAGGAAGAATATTTGGAATTAAAAATTCTGATGTAACAATTAAACTTACAGGTTCACAAACAAATGCCCGTTAGCAATACAAAAGAAGTAGAAAAACAAATATCCTTTAAAATTGCTCAGCAATTTCCTGCGATTTATAGAGAAAATAACGATGAGTTGGTTTCGCTTGTTACCGATTATTATAAATTTTTAGAGACAACACCTAACCAATCAATATATAATGCAAGAAGGATGTTTGAATACCGCGATATTACTACAACATTATCGAGTATGATTTTATTCTTTCAGAAAAAGTTTTTAGCGGACCTACCTTTACTAAACGATACAAGTGTACGATTAGTTGTTAAAAACATATTGGATTTATATAGACGTAAAGGTTCAGCGTCCAGTGTTATTTTATTCTTTAGAATGTTTTACCAAGAAGATGTTGAAATATTTAATCCTTCTAAATACATTTTAAAACCATCTACCTCTAAATGGCAGACTGGTAATTATCTACAGATGATACCAAACAACGGGTTGTTTTACGATTCAACCAGTGAAAATTATTACGAATATTTTGATTTATTAAGCAAAACAATTATTGGATCTGTATCAAAGGCAACGGCTGCAGTTGATAAAATTAACTTTATTCTTTTAAATAATACTCTTACGCCAATCTTATATTTGTCTGATGTAAAGGGTACGTTTAAAAGGTATGACGATATTGTAGCCCGCGTGGATGGTAAAGATATATCCTTCGGCGTATTAAATGGCTCAGCTTCTGACATTGTTGTCGACCTTGACTTTGGTGGTACCATAGGTAATGTAGTTGGCGATGAAGTTTATATTAAAAGTGATTATGGTGTTGGAGGTGTAGCCCTCGTTACTGATACGGAAGACCAGTTTACAGGTATAGTCGATTATAAAGTAACTGATGGCGGATTTGGATATACGATAGCTAATACAAGACTCGAAGTTTCAAACCAAGTTATTATTTTAAATAACGCAGACTTATCATTTGTTCCAATGGAAAGAATAACTGATAGTGGTGGTAATACGGGAACAGTCATTGGCCAAAATTCTTCAGCCGTTGGTATTAAGATGGATGTTGGCAATACTTTAAATATAATACGAGATATTACAACACTAGACAGAACACCAAACGTTACAATCACTGGAATATTTACTATATCTGATAAGAATGAAAGTTCACCTGGTGCTTTATATCCGGATACAAATGATGTAACAGACGTTAAGGTTGAGTCTCTTTCTAATATCGAAAATATTTCTTTAATTACTGACCCTATTTTGCCATTCCTCGCTGTCACTTTAAATGCGGCAAACTATAACGCTGCACCTGCTACACAACCTATGTCAGGTTTAGTAGACCCCGTAACATTAAGTACTGTTATTGAAGACGCATTTACGTTGACGCCATTAGAAATTGGAACAATAAATGATTTTGAAAATATTGATCCAGGCATAGATTACTTAAACGATGTGTTTACATTAGTTAGAGATGAAGTAATGATTGCGTTTGATAGATACGAACAACGATTAATTATAAATCCATTCAGTGCTGCGTTTTCAGTAGGCGATGATATTACTCAGCCATCAACAGGTGTAGCTGGTATTATAACGGCTATTAATGTAGACAGAGGATTTATTCAAGTTCGTCCATATGCATACTACGGATTTGTAACTGCTGACATTATGCATGAAGGTACATCATATACAGTTATAGCAACTGAAAGAGATTATTCATCTGAATTACTTGGAGCAAACGCCGATGTACGATCGCGTACTCAATTTGCCACAGGTAGAATATCTGAAGTAAAAGTTACAAACTCTGGCTTTGGTTATTTAAACGAAGAAATAGTATTCCTTACAAACAAAGCTGGTACAGTATTAGCTAAGGGTCAATTATTTGCAGACACTCAAGGTATTACCGCAGGGTTTTGGGGAAGTGAAACATCACATGTAAATGGTTATAAAACTGATAATACATATTATGATAGCCAAAATAGAATACATGACTCTGATTTTTATCAGGAATATTCGTATCAAATTAAATCAACTGTTGACTTTGATTCATATAAGGATACACTTAAACAGAATGTGCACCTAGCAGGTACTAGAATATTTGGTGCATTTGCATATAAAAAGAAACAAGTAGTTGGAGTTACTGCCAAGTTTGGTAGAACAATTAAGAATGATCCATTAATTGGCGGAGATCCAATTGTTGGACCAGATCAGTTACCATCTATTCCACGATACAGTTCAGACAGAACAACGATTACAGTAGACACTATCAACTTAAAGGTTGACACAGTTTAATAAATAGATAGAAAAGACTTAGGAGCAAAATAATGGTAAAGCAAACGATTGGCGTTGGATTGGTTGGTAACGATGGTCTCGGCGATCCATTACGTAACGCATTTGTTAAAGTTAACGAAAACTTTACTGAATTATACAACGACGCATTTGATGGTGCATTTACATCATTAACTGGTAGACCAACGAGTTTATTATTCTACGTGAATGATGGAGCAAATAACCAAGTTCTTACAACTGACGGTAATGGTAATATAACATTCCAAAGTGGATATGGAAACACTAATGTTGATACTCATTTAAATATAGGCTCTGCGGCAGCGGATCAAGTATTAGCTTGGTCAGGAACTGATTACGAATGGGTTCCTCAAGCTAGTGGTTCAGGCGGCGGTGGCGGTTTATCAAATAATGAAGTGATTAGCGTTATAACTGGTTCTGATTTAGATATGGCCGGTAATAAAGTATTATTTGGTAACGTATATCAAGCAGAAGGCGATTTACCCGCAGCCGCTAGTTATCACGGTATGTTTGCTCACGTACATGGAACAGGTAAAGCATATTATGCTCATAATGGTGCTTGGGTTCGATTAGCAGACTTTTCTGAAGTTGGTTCAGGTGGCGGCGGTGGTTTACCAAGTCGTTCATCTCCTTCGGCTGCTACGGCATCAATCGCTGATGGAGTATCAACAGACATTGATATTACTGGGTTTAAAGGATACGCATTATATTCAATCACAACATCGCATCCTGCTTGGGTAACACTTTATGCAACTAACGCAGCAAGAACAGCAGATAATTCTAGGCTTGAAACAGAAGATCCTTCACCAGATGCCGGTATTATTTCTGAGGTAATTACATCAACTGGTAATTTAAAAGTGTTAATAGCGCCAGGAGCAATTGGTTATAATTTAGAATCAACACCAACCGCGAATATACCGGTAAAGGTAAGAAGCAAAAACGGTAGTGCTGCTGCGATTACAGTAGCTATAGAAATACTTCAGTTAGAGGCATAACATGCAAAAAGAATGGATTGTTACACTTCATAATAAAGAGGATTTAGATTCTTTTTACGAAGACATGGAAACTGAAGGTGGAGCATTATACATTCCGGGACGAGAAATACCTGTTGTTCATAGAAGAAGCATAAGCCGTAATACTCATTATATGTTAACTAATGAAGAAGCAAACCAATTAAAAAACGATCCTAGAGTTTGGGATTGTGATTTAGTAGAATTAATTGATTTGACTACCAAACCTCAAGGATGGTCAGTCACTAATCAAAAGTTTTCAAAAGATTGGTTTACAGACACGACAGATTTTAACTGGGGTTTGCTTAGACACTCTGAAGCTGCCAACAGATCCAATTGGGGCGACAATGGAGTTTCAAATGTAAACTCGGATCTTACCGTAACTGCATCAGGTAAAAACGTTGACGTTGTTATTATTGATGGTCACATTGATCCTGGGCATCCAGAGTTTGCAAAAGTTGGAACTGAGACAGATTATTCAGATGGTGCACTTGTAAGTGACTCATCTAACGGAGCAGTATTTGATAGATCAATCACAGTTCGTGGAGTTAAATGTGTTATTGCTGGCGCAGTAGGTGGACAAACTACAGTACCAGACGATTGGGCATATAAAACTGCAAAATTTATTACATTACTTATTAATCCACAAGATCCTTTAATTAATTTAGAACACCAAGCCAATTTAATTAAAACATTAAAAGGTGATTCAGGAACTACACATGCAGGCTTACCTACGGCACAAAGAGTTGCTTGGGGTGGTGGTTCTTCATATACACCAAACTTTTTAACAGACTCAGGTGCGGCACAATATTCAGGTTATCAAAACTTTTTAGATACCCATGTCTTAGATGATATGGTATGGTATAGAAATACATCAGGACCAAACCCACCGACAAGTGATAGAGATATTGAAGAGTTAGCAGAACATTTGTTCCATACAATTCATAACTTTGGTATTCCAGGCGCAGTTCCCGGAAGTGCTACAGAAGTTCCTATGCAATCTTTAGGACCGATCCTTCAAAATAATCCTAGTTTTTCTTGGACAACTACAGAATTACACCTTGCAATGAAAGAAGCAATTGATGCATCTTTATATGATCCAACTGGTTATTCAACAGATTGGGCTACAGATGCTGAAGCAGCTACGGTTGCATATAAAGAATATACTTATTTAGTTAATTGGTCAATGTGGGATATGAGTCAATTCTGGGATGGAGGAAGTCTTTCACCAGAATGGGACGACACTTTAAAAACACCGGCAGGTATGTTGGCAAATAACCCATTGGGTCATGCCTTGTTTAAAAAATACTTTGAACCAGTTTTAAGTAAACCTGATTTTGCTAAGATGCAAGATATGCTTCAGGATAATGATGCAGGCGAACATTATTATGAAGAGTCTGCAAACGGCGCTTCCAGAATTAATCAATTTAATTGGTTTTCCTTAACAAACGCTGTTACCGGTGGTTCAAATGGAACTTATACATATGATCGTTCAGGTTCATATACGAATGTTGCAGATGAAGCAGATAACAATCATGGTTGCCACTGCGCAGGAACGGTTGCTGGTAATACTCAAGGCTGGGCAAGAGGCGCAAACATCTATAACATTAGCCCTTATGGTTCAAATCCAAATAGCTTATCAAGTACAAGGATGTGGGATTACATTAGGGAATGGCATAATACAAAAGCAGTTAACGCTGTAACAGGTAGACGAAATCCTACTATTACAAATAATAGTTATGGTAGTTCTATACCTGTTGGTTCAGCCGCAGATAATTTTGGTAACATTACAAGTATTACATACAGAGGTACAGAGTTTAGTCCAGGACGTGATTTAACTACCGCTGAATTAAGAGCTCGTGGTTGTTATGCACCATCTTTACAAATGGATATTCCATATTATTTTACTTCACGTCAAGCTGACCAACAAGATGCTATTGACGATGGAATTATTATTGTATGTTCAGCAGGTAATGATAGTTGGAAAACTGTTAACGAGTCCGACCAAGATTGGAATAATACATATCAAGTTCAATATTATGGATTTGACCAAACTTATTGGTTAAACCGTGGTACAGGTTCGGCTGCAGGATTTAATGCAAATATTAACGTTGGCGCTACATCAAATAATGTTAATGAAGTTAAAGCAACGTTTAGTAACTGCGGTAACCAAGTTGATATTTACGCAGCTGGTGAAGCAATTCAAAGTAGTTTGCACTCAGGTGGTACTAATGATGCTAGAAATAGTTCATACCAATTAGGTAAGTATCAAGGAACAAGTATGTCTGGCCCTCAGGTGGCAGGAGTTGTTGCATTGCTTGCAGAGTCTTGGCCAAGGATAACTCAGGAAGAGGCAGAGGATTGGTTACTTAATAACGCAACTATGAATGCCATGTATGACTCTGGTACAGACGATGCGTATGATAGAAATAGTTTACAAGGCGCGGCAAACAAATATTTAAGATGGATTAATCAGCGACCAATAGATGGAAATACACTTCCAAAACAAAATTTTAAAACAAGACCTGCATCTGGGAAAGTTTACCCAAGACCTAATATACGTAGAAGAGGTTAGTAAATTGTTTATAAATATTACAAAGAGGCAGGCTAGGTGACATGGCAGAAGTACTTACTACAAAATTAAAAAATGATACAACTAGAATGTTTATGACAGACATTCAGAATAACGACTTTTATGTATTCGTTTCTTCTATTACAACTGATACACGCCAAAGCGCGACCAATGCACAGTATAGTAAAAATGAGTTTTTAGAAAATACAGTGTTCGGTAAAAAGGTTCTTGGATCTGATACTAAGTTTATGATTAAATACCATCCTTGGCAGAAAGACGCTACTTACGTTCAATACGATGATAGGATTGATTTAGATGGTGAAAAGTTTTACGCTGTTGTAGGTCCAAACGATAACGATACTGGTGACTATCGAGTATTTAAATGTTTATATAACAATAATGGCGGCGCTTCATCTGCTCCACCAAACTGGAATGCATTTACAACAGACCAAATATATAGAACAGCTGATAAATACGTATGGAAATTTATGTATGCTATTGAATCAAATGAGTTTGAAGCATATAACGCAATCGGTTATATCCCTTTACCTGTTGATTTTGAAATAAATCCAGACCCATATGCAAACTCTGCTGCTGTTGTATATGGCTCAGAGTTATCAGACATCTTTATTGAAAACCCAGTTGATAACAATGGTTATCCTTCTTTAGATGGTTTTATGGCAGCATCACCTTCAAACTCTGGTGATATGTTATTAAGAGCTTCTAATATTAACCAAATTCAAAATTTTTATGCAGGTATGACAATATATGCTACCAATCCAGACGGCGTATCCTACCTATATAAAATTGATACATATGAATATGAGCCAAATTCAGGACTTGGAAGAGCAAGAGTTATTGGTGATCCACGCGGTGACGGTGTTTCAAACATTGCAACATTTTCAATTATCCCAACTGTTGAATTACAGGGAGACGGTAGTGGCTGCATTGCTAAGTCAGAGGTAATTAATGGACAAATAACAAATATTATTATCCTTAACCCAGGAAGTGGTTATACTAATTTAACTGCATCAGTTAAAGATCCTGAGTTTGATTTTGCTCCAGAAGATCCTAACTCTGTTGATGTTAGAGTAGAATTAAGACCAGTTCTTTCACCATTCGGTGGACACGGTTATAACTTTATTGATGAATTATATTGTAGTCATATTCTTTTATATGGATATATTACAGAAACTGATAATAATCAAATTGGTTCAGAAAGCAGTTACTCTAATATTGGTATTGTTAAAAATCCAGAATTTGTGAGTGCTTCAGCCAATACCGCAAATACACCAGACGTATTTGATAATAGAATTAAAATTGTAACAAACGACATCATATATGCTATTGAAGGTGATGTTGTTACTCAATTAGACTCATCAAATAAAATTACATTTACTGGTAAAATACACGAGGTTGACGATACAGCTAACACAGCGTATATCTCAAACTATATGGGTCCATTTACTAACCAAGCAAATAACGATATATCATTTGACCCAACTGCTGCAATTGTTAATTCTACGGGTCAGAGAATTATAATAAATAGTCCACAAGCCAATAATACGATAGAATCAGATTACATCCAAAGAAGTGGGCAAGTATACTTCATGGAAGATTTTGTTCCTCTCGTTCGTACAAGAACCTCACGGGAAGAATACAAATTAGTATTAGAATTTTAAGGAAACATGATAGATGCCTATTAATAAAAATTTAAATATTGCTCCATATTTTGACGATTTTAATATAGAGAAGCAGTTTTATAAAATTCTGTTTAAACCTGCTTACGCTGTCCAAGCTCGAGAGCTTACTCAGTTACAAACTATTCTTCAAAATCAAGTTGAGCAATTTGGTGATAATATCTACCAAGAGGGTAGTATTGTTAAAGGGTGTAACTTTACAAGCCTAGATGGATTAGAATTTGTTAAACTAACAAACTCAATACCAGATCCTGAGGCTTATATTCCTGTTATCCAAGATGAAGTAATTAGTGGAACTACAAAGTCTATTGAAACTAAATACGAGGTTGAGGGTGATAACACTGGATTGATAGCTTCAATCATATCTGCTGCCCGAGGTTTTGAAACACGTCCACCAAATCTTAATACATTCTTTATTAATTACTTAAATACAAACTCATCAGATGTTAAAAGCTTTGAGTCTGGTGAACCTTTAACTATCAATAAGTATCGTTATGACGGTTCAACTCTTATTGAAACTCAGCTTAACGTGGCAACAGCACAGGTAACTAATTTACCTGACTCAACTGGTAAATCATTTGGTATTCAAGCTGCGGCAGGTGTTGTATTCCAAAAAGGTCATTTCTTATTCGCTGCTGACCAAACTCTTATCGTAGCTCCATATACTAATTTACCTAATGACTTATCAGTTGGTTATGAAGTTACTGAATCAATCATAAGCTCATTACAAGATACAAGTCTATTCGATAATGCGAACGGTTCAGAAAACGAAAACGCTCCTGGCGCAGACAGATTTAAAATGGTTCCAGTATTAAGTGCTAAATCAACTGCTGTTGCTGATATTGATGCAGGGTTCTTTACACTAATCAGATACCAAAATGGATCAGCAGTCACACTTAGAGACGTTGCACAGTTTAATTCTATTAATGAAGAATTAGCCAAACGTACATATGAAACCAATGGTGATTATATCGTTGATGATTTCAAAGTATTGGTAGAGCGAAGAGGATCAGATTTAACGGCATTAGTTGGAAAAGGCTCAGCTTATATCAAAGGTTATAAAGTTGAAAACAAAGGTTTCCAAGATACTATAATTTCTGATGTATCAACTTCTACCTTACAAACTAATGAGTCAACATCTCTTAATTATGGATCATATGTTGATGTTACCACTATTGCTGGTACTATCGGATTAAATTACGAAACATTAGAATTACAACGCGCAAACGGTACAAAAATTGGTGAGGCATTTGCTAAAAATATTACTCCTACAAGACTGTACTTATTTGGTGTTAAACTATTATATCCATCATATTCATTTGCCAATGTTGAAAAAATCGTTGGTACAGCCGGTGAAATTACAATTCCAGCAGGTTCACAAATCAAAGGTACAAACGATGCACCAATGATATTTGACACAGGCTCAAGAAGCATTAAGGCATTAACTGATTTGGTTATTCCTATTCGTACTCTTGCAACCAGCGTATCAGTTTCAAGTAATGAAATTGTTATTAACGCGGCTAACGGAAATGAAGACTTCGCGGTTGACCAAACAGATATCGTTGTAGTTGATGCGTCAAATACTCGCATTAATGTTTTAAGTTACGTAACATCATTAAATAATTCAGTTCTTACAATTAGTTTAGACCCTGCAGACAATTCAGATCCTGTGGCCGATGTCTACTATAATAAAAGAATATTTAATAATACAGATGTAACAGCATATAATAAATCATTGGTTAATCCATATATTAAATTTACATATGCAACTAATAAATCTCAATATAGTTTAGGTTTCCCTGATGTATATAGTATTACAAGTATTGAAGACATTAATGGCGATGATTTTACTGATAGCTTTAGATTAAATACAAACCAAAAAGATAATTTTTATGATATATCATTTATAGAACTTATCCCAGGTCGACCAGTACCAGCAGCAGGTACATGTACTGTACAACTTAAGGTATTTAAAATTAGCGGTTCTCAAACCGGTTCAAATTTCTTTACTGTTGCAAGTTATCCAGTTGATGATACAACAGTTATTTTACCTTCTGAAAAAATACGAACATCAGACATGGGTATATTTAAATCAACTACAGGTACAACATATAGGTTGAGAGAATGTATTGATTTTAGACCATATGCTGATCTTGGTGCAGGTGCTAGTTACACAGCTTTGACAGCTGGAGCTGCCTCAGTTATTTCTGCTAATGTTGGAGCATCACAACCAACCTTTAGTTCTAATGATTATGTTATACCACAAATTAATGGTGATGTATCATCTGATGTTGAAACTTGGAACTCTCGTATTGATGCAGTTATTATTGACTCATACGGTAAAGTTACCACCGTTCAAGGTAAGGAAGAAACATTCCCTTCACCTCCAAAGGTTGGTTCTGACCAATTCCTAGTTGCTCATATTACAATTCCAGGATATCCGGCATTATCACCAGCAGAAGCGCTTAATCAAAGTAAATCATATTATGCGGTAACATCAAAACCAGCTGGTACAAAAACATACACCATGAATGATATTTCAGACGTTGAAAAACGAGTAGAAAATTTAGAGTATTATGTTAGCTTAAGTCAGCTTGAACAAGAAACTCAAAATATGAATATCGTTGACGAGAATGGTTTAACAAGGTTTAAAAATGGTATCCTAGTAGATCCATTTAATGATACTAATATTTCTAATTTGGAAAACCCTAACTTTAATGCGGCAATCAGAGGTGATACAAAAACTCTTACTCCTGCGTTAAGAACATTCCCATTAGATTTAAAATATAAATCAACTTCATCGGCGTCAATATTCCCAACAACGAATGATGCAGACGTAGCTTCTATTGTAAGAAATGATAATAAATCTGTATTAGCTCAAACATACGCTACTAACTTTAGAAACTGTGTATCAAACTATTGGTCATATGACGGTGTTGGTCAATTATCACCAGACCACGATATGGCTCACGATGTTGAAACTAATCCAATGAGATTAGACATTGATATAGCAACGCCATTTAATAACTTCGTCGACGATTTACAATCATTTATTCCAATGACACGTGACGTAGTTACAGGTACAAATAGAATACGTAGGAATATTAGAAATAATATTTGGCAAGATATTACATCAACTACAACACAGAATACGTCTCTTAATGTTTCAACATCTACACAAAATCAATCGGTTGGTGATTTTGTATCTGATATTCAATTTGAACCATATATGAGAGCAAGAGATATTAAAGTTTATATGTCAGGCTTACGCCCTAATACTCGACATTACTTCTTCTTTGATAAAGTCAAGGTCGACAACAATGTACGTCCTGGAACTACCGAGGCAACAAGAGCAAGAGATGTTGAAAAATTTGGCGCACTTGGAGCACCAATTAGTACTGACGCTAACGGTGTAATAAGAGCCGTGTTTGAATTACCAGCAGGTACATTCTTCGTGGGTGAAAGACAATTAACGGTAGTTGATGTTGATACATATGGTAACATTGACTCTTCAAAAACATCACGCGGTGATTTATCGTATAATGCATATAACATTAATATTGATAAAGTTAGTTTAACATCATCAGTAAGAATGCCTGAAACTTCAATTATACGAGCGTCAACTACTCGAACAGTTGTTGGAAGACCATTCGCAATTGACCCTCTCGCTCAAACATTCTTTATTAAAGAAGGAATGGGTAAAGGAGCAACGTCAATATTTGCATCAAAGGTTGACTTATTCTTCAAACGTAAAAGTGATTATAATGGTGTAACTGTTATGTTACGTGAGGTTATCAATGGGTATCCTTCACCAGTTATTATACCATTTACTAAAACTCATTTAGACTCATCTGATGTTAATGTTTCAGATGACGCGTCATTAGTTACAGCAATTAACTTTGCAGTTCCAATACGTTTAGATGTTGAAAAAGAATATGCAATCGTTATTCAACCTGATGCAAACGATCCTAATTATTTAGCGTTTACATCTAAAGTTGGTGGAACTGATTTGACACCAGGCCAAACAAACGGCCAAGCAGTTGTACAAGACTGGGGTGACGGTGTTCTCTTTACATCGACAAATAACAGAGCTTGGAAATCAGTACAAGATGAAGATTTGAAATTTACTTTATATCGTCACCAGTTTAGTGCATCCTCAGGTGAGGTTACTCTAACAAATAATAATCACGAGTTCCTTACACTTTCAAATTGGACTGGTCGATTTATTCAAGGCGAAGAAGTTTATCAAAACATAGCATTCTCAGGTTCAACCTCTGCTTCGATTACAATGGTTAATGGCACAGCAGAAATTAATGGTACATCACTTAGTGACACGTTTGCCGCAGGTGATAAAATATTAATTACCAACTCAGGTGGATCAACATCAGAAATATTTACGATTGCAAGTGTTGATAGCGCAACTCTTATGACTACAACTAAACCAGTATCATTTGAAGTAGGTGCTGGTACTGCACTACCAATTGTTTCAGGTCAAATCTCTTACTATAACGGATTTAACAGATCGGTAATGCACTTACAAGATAGTTCGGCTACATCAGCAAAAACATTCAGCTCAGGTGGTACCATTACTGGTAAAAGAAGTGGTATTACAGGTACTATCGGATCAGTTGACAACATTAACCTAAGTTATATACAACCATTGATTAACAAATCAAGTGATAGTGGAACGACTGTTTCATTAAAAGGTACATTTGTTCCAACGGCTAACGTATTAAATACATATGATAAACCTATGAAATTTGGTTCTTCAAATTACTTTGCTGAAGACGGGGTTGTGGTTTATTCTAAATCAAACGATCCATCTGATGTAAAACCTTTTGAGTTTAAATTAAATATGACAAACGGTTCTAGTGATACAACGTCGCCAATCATTGATTTAGAAACAGCTAACATAATGGCATATCAATGGTTAGTAACTAATAACGCTGATACAACATCAAGGTATATATCTAAAACAGTAGAACTTGCTGAAGACTTAGATGCTGAAGATATTAATGTTATCCTAACTGCGAACCGTCCGACTGGTACTGATATTAAAGTTTATATTCGTCCACAAAATGTATATGACGCCGCAGCGTTTGATACTATTCCTTGGATTGAATTAGAATTATATAAAGGCATTAACATGTTTACTGCCGCAAACCAAACTGATTACAGAGAATATTATTGGAAATTACCTGATGCTAATAAAGACTCTGCTGGTTCTCTTGTTTATACAAGCACTGGCGGAACTCATGTTGGTTACAGAAAATACTCAATTAAAATTGAAATGACTTCAAATAGTATTTCCAAGACTTCATCAGTACGAGATATGAGAGCGATAGCCTTAACATGACAAACGTCGTTCGCCACCCATCTTCAAAAGCTGTATTAAGTACAGACGCGGCTGCTTTGAATAAATATAAACAAGAAAGAGCTTTACACCGTAAGCTTACCAGATTAGGTAATGAAGTTCAGGAAATTAAAGAATTATTATCGACCGTATGCGATAGATTAGATCAGATAGAGAAGTAGAGTTAAATGGCAAAACCAAATATTCAAAACATTACAACGACTCAAACATTTCAGAACTGGTTTGATAAGACCAACGAAATGGTTGATATTATGCGTGAACAAACAGTCACGGCAAGTGTTCTTGGTGATACAACCACCGGGAACGTAAACATAGCCGGCGACCTTCAAGCCAATACTGTCTTGGCTGATACATTACTCAGAACAGATGCAATTACAGCTTTTACCGCGAGTTCTCCGGTATCATTTACATCACCATTAAATGTTACTGGTGCAAACGATCAAGTGGTGGCTACATTTGCTTATGGCGCATCAGGTGGTAGAACTAGATATACTGATAATGTAATATCCTGGGATATAGGTATTGATAATTCAACCAATGCCAATTTCATTATTGATACTGGTACAGGTACTCCAAAATTATCTTTATCACCTGCAGGTACGTTAAGTGTACTTAATTTTAGCGTAGAAGAAAATATGACAATCACCGGTGATTTAACAGTTAATGATGTTACTGGTATTGAAATGACTGCCAACACTGTTACTGCTAATGTATTTACTGGTGGAAATTTTGTAGGTAAACTTATTGGTGACGTATATAAAGTAAATGATGGTATAGCAAACAAAGTACTTGAAAGCGGTCAGTCTGGTATCCCTGCTCAATTTACAGGTAACGTACTCGGTACAGTATCTGATTTATCAAATCATACTACAAATTCTTTAACTGAAGGTACTAATAATTTATATTATACTACGGAAAGAGTATTAGGAGAATTGTCTGCAGGAACTGGTGTATCATTTAACGATGAAACAGGCCAAATAAGTATTGGTCAAATTGTTGGTACAAGTTCAAACGTAACATTTGGATCAGTATTTTCAACTGGTGAGGTTACAGCCTTTGGTACTGTTTCTGATATAAGACAAAAAGAAAATATTAAACCGATTGATAACGCGTTAGATAAAGTTTCACAACTCGGCGGTTATACATTTAATTATAAATCAAAGCCAGAAGAACCAATGACTGGTGTAATGGCACAAGAACTTATGGAAGTTTTACCTGAAGCTGTTTACGAAACGACAGACCCAGATACTGGCGAGGCCATTTATGCGGTCAGGCATGGTAACGTAATTGGTTTGTTAATTGAAGCTATCAAGGAATTGAACGAAAAAGTAGGAAAGTAAGCTATGACTATTAAGAGCAGCGGACAACTTACGTTCACAGAAATCCACGATGAGTTTAGCACTCTTGGTGGTACATATGCAAATAAACCTTATACACTCGATGAATATCGTAACCTACCTCCAGGTATGGATTTACCTTCAAGCGGTGCAATTAAATTCAGTGACTTTTATGGCAAATCAAGTATAAGATTTGTTGCTGAAGTCGATTGGATTGCTATATCCGATACTCAAATTAATGGAAAATATAATATTAAAGAATGTAACCTATGGGAAGCATTACAAGCGTTTGGCTTTAATGACCCAGGTGGCTTTTATGATATTTCATTACCAGCAGATTATTGGTTATGGTCAGATAGTACTGCCAAAGGTGGATTAATTATTCCTAGCAATTTAACTGGTACTATAATCTTTAGAAATAAAGGTAACATTTTAGGTAAGGGTGGTGCAGGTGGAACAGTTGGCGATGCAACTGCTAACCGAGGAAAAGATGGCGGCCCTGCTGTACAAATTGATAACGACCACGTATTTAATTTCTTCAATGAAACTGGTGCTTATGTCGCTGCTGGCGGCGGAGGTGGAGCTTCAGGTGGAGGAGGCGCTGGTGCTGGTGCCGGCGGTGGTGCAGGTGGTGGATTAGGCGGAACTGGATATCGCGAAGGTAGCGGTGGCGGTGGAGCTGGCGGATCTTTGAATGCTGTTGGTGGTAATGGTAGTGGCGGTAGTGACTCTGGCGGTGGTTCAGGTGGTGGCGCTGGTGGCGGCGGAGGCGGCTGGGACAATGGTTCTGGTAAATTAAATAAGACTGACTCTGGTGCAGGTGGCGGCGGAGGTCGACAATTCCCAGGAACCGGTGGTGCTGGTGGTGGCGGTAGTAGAGATACTAATGGTAGAAATGGTGGTGCAGCAAATGCAGTTGGTGACGGCGGTGGTTCAGGCCATGGAGCTGGAGGCGGCGGCTGGGGCGCGCGTGGTGGAAATGGAACCACAATACAGGGTGGTGCAGGTGGACGTGCATTTACTACAGGAAATAGTTTTTTGAATGTGACTAATAATGGAACAATCTGGGGAGCTATATAATGGATATTAGAAAAATGCTGAACGATCCCGATATGGGTTGGTGTGATGTTGGTCGAGCATATTACGAAAGATATGTCTTTGCAAATAATATTCAAGGTTTTAAAGCTATTTGTTCATACGTCAAAAATGATGAATTATTTGATGCTAGAGTAAGAGAGCTATGTACTGAGTTCGAAGATGAATATGATATTGGTATGGACCGTAGAAATTCTGTTAAAACTCTTTATATGGTTTATAGGAACCCAAGCATCCTAGAAAGAAACGCAGAATTTAATCCAACAGATGTATATAGATTAACAAAAAACGGCAATGTTTTAATTGAAGGAACTTTGTCTCAAATAGAATTATTTAAAGCTGTTAAATATGATGGCAATGAATGGTGGTTCGCCAAAAGTGCTCAAGGCACCGTATTAAATAACGAACAAGAAGTAAACGATTATCAGTCTAGTATTTTACGCGAAAGAAAATATGTTGATAAAGACGATGTAGACGATTTTGTACTCTGGAAAACAGAGTAAATAAAATAGAATTAGACACGAATAATCATACTATTTTTTTATAAATAAAAAGAAATAGTAGATACTAAGAAGGTACTCAATAATGTCATTGATTTCAGAACTCGGTCCGATAACAGGCGCCAATACAAGATCTGAGGATCTTTTCGTTATTGTTAACTTGATCCAAGGTGATGATGGAACAAAAAACATCACACGTAAGGAACTGGTTCAAGCATTACAATTCGAAATTTTCAACAATATCAAAATTACCGGCGGTTCAATTCAAAACGTCGTTATGTCAGTATCAACTCTCAACGATGTTGAAATAAACGACTCTGTTATTAGTAACGGAACAATGACTGGAACTGCTCTTAGCACGGTATCTATTGAAGAGTCAACTGCCAATAACATGACAATGACGAATTCAGTAATTACTGATTCTGAGTTTAATGATGGTACTGGTAATAATGTTGTTCTAACAAATTCAACTATTGACGATTCAACAATCACTGATAGTTCTGCCAATAACATGGCGATTGATAATTCCGATTTCTCTAATGGAACTGGCAATAATAATATCTTTACCAATTCGCAGATTGATGATTCATCTTTTGCAAATGTTGCTATTGAACAAGGTACTGCGAACGGATTAATTCTTACTAATATTACGATTGATGAAATTGTTTTAGAAGACGCATTAATGTCAAACTCAGTAATCATTACTACTGACTTTAGCAATGGTACGATCCGAGACACTGCAGTATCAAATGTTACTATCGTTGATACAGACATTTCTAATTCCGATATACGTGATACTGATTTAGACAATGTAACAATTACAAACTCAAGATTTGCTAACGGTTTAATTTGGGATACTACAACAAGTAACTCATCTATCATTGACTCAACTGCAAATAATATTGTTATTACTAACTCAGTATTAAATGATAGCACTGCAAATAACGTTCAAATTACTAACTCAGATTTCTCTGATGGAACTGGTAATAATAACGTATTTACTAATACTACAATCCAAGATGGTACACTTGCTAATAACGTTATTACTGACTCATCATTCCAAGGTACACTTGATAATGTAACTGCTCAGAATATGACAATTACAAGTTCATCAACTGAAGGTCTTGGTCAACAAAAATCAGTTATTGAAAATTCAGAATTTAAAGATGGTGTCGTAGCTAATTCTACAATCGAGGATAGTACTCTTGTAGACTTTGATATGAATATCACTAAAGAGTTTGAGCCAATGCTCGACGAAGATAGTTACTTTGCATTGAAAAATGTTAAGACTGGTGAAACAGAGAAGATGACTTATCGTCAGTTATATAACGAATTCTCTAAACAAACAGAAAAATCACTTAAGATCCACGTTGCTTCTGATGGTGACGACAAATACCCAGGAACTATTTTACAACCAGTTAAAACACTAAAACGTGCTGGGTTACTTGCTTTAGAAAAAGCTGGTGGTTCATATGATCGTAACGATATTAATAACGCGGTTCACATCTCAGTAGGTCCTGGTACTTACTACGTTGATGAACCAGTTATGTTACCTGATGATACATCAATGACTTCAACCAGTGGTCAGTATGCTACACTTATTCAAAAGAAAAAGGGTTGGGAAAGAACAAACGGTATCTTAGTTGGATCTGGTTGTTATGTCCAAGGTTTCTCTTACATGAACTTCGAAGTTGATAACTTTGACCAACCTGAAGGTGGTTTTGCTATCGCCTACAGACCGGGTGCTCTACTAAGACGTTCTCCATATCTTCGTGACTCTACACAGCTTTCAAACTTTAATAGACTTGATGTTGAACCTCCGTTAAATCCATTTAACTCAAAAGGTACCATCCTTGATTTAGGTCAGGAATTCTATTTAGTTGCAGGTCACTCTGCTCAAACTCAATTTGAAGTTGATGATGAAGTAACATTCTCATCTGGTGCATCAGGTTATATTTCATATATTGCTGATATTGATGCTAACAGACAAATCTACGTTCGTAACCTTAAGGGTAATGTTGAAGTTGGCGATGTACTATACGCACAACGTGGTGGTACAGGTACTATCGAGTCAATCGGTATTGATGATTTCCCTAACAGACTAGTTGGTCGTGGCGGTGGTTGTCTATTGGCAGATAGAGCGGTACTAGATACAGACTCACTATACACATACGTATTATGTTTTGGTTTCACACCTCGTACTCAAAACGGTACAGGTTATGTTGCTAAAAACGGTGCTGGTGTTAACGGTATTGGTTCATTATCAATCTTTACTCGCCAAGCGTTCTTTGCTCTTGATGGTGGCCAAATGACATTGAACAACTCAGGTTCTCAGTTTGGTGACATATCAATGAGAGCAAGAGGTTCAACAGTTATTATTAGACCAGCTGAAGGTACTGCTGGAAACTTAATTGCTAACTCTGCGTTTGCCGACGTACTAGAAACAAAATCAGATGAAATAATTGATGACATGGTTTACTACTTAACATCACCTACTTCTGATGGTGGTTTAGGTTATCAAGGTTATAATGCTGATAAGTGTTTCAGAGATACAGGAATTATTGTTGACAATACTGGTTTCGATGTTGCTACAAAAGGTAACTATTGGGGCCGCTTAAATGGTATTTCATATCGTTCACCAATTTCATACCTTGTTGTTAACGAACAATTAACAGAAACTACTGGATCTATTAATCACCTTAAAGACTCTATTGTTAGTACAAATGGTGGTATCTTTGGTAACGCAGGTTCTGAATTAATATCTCGAGTTAACTCTTCACTTGATGAAACATTAAACATCTTAGAAAATGGTGAAGAAGCAGCGAACCCTATTATATTCTCAGACACTGGTAAGTCAGATCAGACTGCTGCTAGAGAACTTGTTCAGTCTAACAGAGAATTAATCATCAACGACTTTGTTGATTGGATTGATAATAACGATGATTTCTACGCTTACGATAGTGCTAAGTGTGAAAGAGACGTTCAGGAATATATCTTACCTGCTGTCAAATTTGACATGATGTTAGATACAAATTATAATACTGAAAACGCTGGATTAGCATATTATGTTAACACTGCAAGAACAAGCCTTGAAAACCAAAGAAATGAAACAGTTGCTTCGTTTAAGAGATTACGAAAAACAACTGATGAATTAATTCAAGCTAACTCTGCTCCTGCGGCATCATCTGCTTACTCTGCATTTAATAACGTTATTGATACGATTGCAGGTTCAGGTGACAAATATACACCAACTAAAGCAACGTACGAACCAACAACTGGTATGATGGTTATTACTATCGGTACACACGACTTGACAGTTGGACGTTACGTTAACCTTCAGGAAGAATCATTTACATTCACATGTTCAAGTGATAACTTTAAAACAAAAATTAGCCATCCACGTAAATCAGAAAAAGCTTACTTGGCTGCGTTACCAATTGTTGCGGTATCAGCAAAAACTATTACAGTTAACCCAGGATTAACCGCCGCAAACTTCGAACACAGATTTGTTGAAGCGGCTGATAATGCTGTATCAGTAATTGGTTCGCTATTGACATACTCTGATAACACTGGTATATCAGTTGATAAGCGTAACGCGCGTAAAATTCTACAAGCAAATAAAGAATACATCCAAGACTACATGATGGAATGGGCAGACAACGAATGGTATTTCTATGATAGCAAAAAATGTCACAGAGATACTGAAGAGTATATTTTACCTGCAGTACAACGTGATTTAATTCTTGGTACAAACTATAACGCTATTCAAACTGGCGCTGCTTACCGTACTAAATCTGGTGAGGTAAGTGTTACTGAACAGTTAGAGCAAACCGTTGGTTCGATTGATTATTTAAAAGCAAGAGCTGCTACGTTTATTGGTGATAACCCAATTGCAGTTGACAGAACAAATGCTTCTTTTGACGAAATGTCGAGATTGCTAAATAACAATGGTAAAAAATATACACCAACTAACGCTGTATATGATCCTGCAATAGGTTCAGTTGTTATGACGATTGGTTCTAATGACTTTAACATTGGTGATGAAATTTACATTGAACCAAATAGTTTAGTATTTACATGTGCATTAGATAATAACACAACTGAGCATTCATATCCTTCTACTCAATTCTTAAACTTTACTCCAACTGACGCTTCATACGATGTTGCTACTGGAGAGTTTAGTGCAACTATAGGTACACACACCTTGAAGGTTGGTGATAAGGTTGAATTTAAACCAAGTTCAATTATCTTTACTTGCCAGCTTGACGGTGATATAACAAACCACCCTGCACCAGAATCACATCACCCATTCTATAAGAAACAAATCACTATTGAAAAAGTTGATGCAACAAAAATCTATATGAATGTAGGTGGAATTGTTGACGGTGGTGGTGCTCATACATTCGTATCTGCATCAGATAATTGTATCCAAGCTGAAAAAATGCACCCTGCATATAAAAAGCCAGTTACAATTTCTGCAAGAACTTCAACAACTATTACTGTTAATGTTGGTGAGTCAAGCGATACATCAGTACATACTTTCGTATCAGCAACTAACAACGCAATACGTGAAGCGGGAATGTGGACTGGTAAGTTTACTCCTCAAACAGCAACATACAGCCCAGTAACTGGCGAGTTAGAAATTACTATCGGACAACACGATTTACCGGTTGGTAAATGGATCCAAATCGCACCTGAGTCAATGGTATTCAGTTGTGATGTTGGTGGTGTAACAGGTACAGACCTTTCACCATTAAACGATCACCCTGCATATAAAGAACCAGTAAGAGTTACTGGAGTAACATCAAATACAATTACTGTTAATGTTGGTAATGCTGGCGGACATGCTAATAACCACACATTCGTATCGGCAACTGAAGACTCAATCGACTCAAACGCATTATTCTTCTCAGACTCTGCTAGAGTTATAAAAGCCTTTACACCAGAAACTGCTACATACGACCCAGTAACTGGTATCATGGTTATTACTATTACTGACCACGGTATGACAACTGGCGACCATATTGAATTACAGCCATTAAGCTTTGCATTCAGTTGTGCTCACAATGGTGGCGGTACTGATTACTCACCACGTATTGGTGATAAGGCTTATCAATTACCATTAGAAATTACTTCAACAACATCAAATACAATCACAGTAAACTGCGGAGATGCAGGATCTAACACTGATCCACATACATTTGTAAGTGCTGATGAAGGTGCGGTTGTACAGGTTGGGGCTAAAGAGCAAGGTACATATGCTTCTCGTATCCTACAGAAAAATAAAGCTTATCTTCAAAATGAAGTTAAAGAATGGATGGAAAATACTTACTTCGTCTATGACAATGCTAAATGCTCTAGGGATACAGGTTTAATTTTAGATGCGGTTGCTAGAGATATTTTAACAGACTCAACTGTTAACGCTTACTATGTAGGTAAAGGTTATACAATTGGTACGGTTGGCGCTAATGCAGTAATCAACGATCAGTTAACTCAAACTGTTGGTGCTATCACTTGGCTCAAAGGTAAAATCGCAACTGACGTATTAACTGATGCTACAGCAATTACAAGGTCAAACACTGCATTTGATACTATCATTGATATTATGTCAAATGGTATTGCTTCTGCAGATGATCCAGTATATGGTGACTTAACAATATCACCAGAACATCGTCAAGCAGGTAAAGCGATACATACTAACAAATCGTTTATCCAAAAAGAAATCATCGCGTTTATCACAGCTAACTATCCAAACTTCGTATATAACACTGCTGCATGTGAAAGAGATATGGGTATCTTCGTTGACCTGATTGCATGGGATGTACAAAATGGTTCGAATGCATTAAGTGCAACTAACTCGAAACTATATTTTGAAAATGCTATCCCAGTATTAGATGATGAAGAAGTTGTTCCAACATCGGAAGCATTCTTCTTTGCATCAGATCTAGTTGGTCAAATTGTTAGAAACGAAGTTGTTACTCCACTTCAAGGTGTGGTAACTCAAACTATTGTTGAAACAACAACATATACACCAACAACTGCGTCATACGATCCTGCAAATGGTGACTTCGTAATGACTATGCCGGGGCACAGTGTTTCTCTTAATGATAGAGTTACATTGGAACCAAATAGCTTTACATTCACATGTACAATGGATGGTGACGATGCAGCCAAAACATATCCTCGAGCAGGACTTGATCCATACGCATTGAAAACATATTTGGTTAAAGAAGTAACATCAAGCACAGTTACACTAGACGCCGGGGCATCAGGTCCTAACAAATACTTTACACCAACATCTGCAAACTATGATGCGGCAACCGGTGAAATGATTGTTAATGTTGGTCAACATGGTTTAAGAGTTGGTAACGGTATTGTTTTAGAAAATAACTCATTCACATTTACTTGTGACCAAGACGGTAATGCAACTCAACATACATATCCAAGAGTTGGTGATCCATTAACTGGTAAATCATTATCAATTACTGCAGTTGGTGAAACTCAACATACTCCAACAAATGCAGTTCATAGCCCATCAAGTGGTGATACAACAATCACAGTAGCTGGACACGGATTTAGTAATGGTGATTATGTAATGATTGCAGATTACGGATTAGTATATACATGCGTACTTGATGGTAACACAGTTGAAAAAGGTTATCCAAGAGATACTGATTTCGCATCAAACCGTTGGTTGGAAATCTCAGATGTTACAACTGATACATTCAAATTAAATGTTGGACCATCACCTTATAATGGTGCTCATATATTTGTAAGCGCGACGGCTAATTCAATCAGACGTCAAACTGGTACAATGACATTCAATGTTGGTGACGCAGGATCAGCTTCTGGATCAGTACATACATTCGTAAGTGCAACAGCTAATGCAATGAAACATGAGCCACAAACTGTACATACATTCGTATCGGTTACTGCTGATGCAGTTAATGTAGCAAATATGGCAGAAGCTTATACACCAACAGGTGTTGTATACGATCATAACTCTGGCGTTATGACAATGACATTGGGTACTCACTCATTTACTGAAAAGGATTATGTAATCTTTGCAGAGAATGCAATTACATTATCTTGCGCATCAGGACCAACTGAAATTCCAACTAACATATCACACCCTAGACCAACTGATCCAATTTATAACAAACCAGTTAGAATTGACTCAGTTACTCCAACAACTATTACATTACAAGTTGGTGAAGCTAGAGTTGATAAGGTTCATTCATTCGTAAGCGCATTAACTGACGGTGTACGAAGGTCTATTAAACCTGCAGTTGCTCAACACGCTGAAAAATTATTCCACGATGTTGGCGCGGTTATCAGAGAAAATGATGGTACAATCCCAGCGATCGTTGAACCAGCATTTGATACTTTCACTGCAAACTATACATTAGGCGCAGAATTTGAGTCAATCAAAGGTCAAGCTGTTAAGTATCAAACTGAAATCAATGAATATATCGCAGACACATATAATGGCTTAGCATATAGCTTAGAGAAATGCCCAAGAGATACGGGTTACATTGTTGACGCGATTTCAGAAGACTTAGAATATGGCGGAGACTCTGCTACAATATTCAATGCAAGATATTATTTTGAAGGTGCTATTAACGTATTACCTCAATATCAGAGAGAACCAACAAGATTGGCATTCACTCACCTTGCAAGTGTAATGGAAAAAGTTGTTAAGAATGAAGTACAAGAACCAATCTTTGGAGCAAGATTTACTCCAACTGGCGCAACATACGATCCTGTTACAGGTATCATGGTTGCTACTATCGGTACTCACACATTAACAACAGCCGATCACGTCTGGTTCAAACCAGGAGCAATTACATTCTCTTGTGATAATGGTAGCGGTCCAGAAAATCATGCAAGCCCTGAGTCACATCATCGCTTCTTTAACAAAGCGTGTCCAATTATTGGTGCTGATGCAACAACGATTACAATGTGGGTAGGTAATGCTGGAGCATATACTGGTGCTCATACATTCGTATCTGCATTAACTGACGCTATTTCAGAAATTAATGGTAACCTTCTATATCAAAACGTATCACTACAAGCTGCTGATACTGCAACAGGAACTATCGCATCTGACCTAGCAATGGTTATAGCGAATATTGTTGACGACAGATTGGTAATCCCAGATTACAGAGGTTCATTAGATATTAGTCAAAGAACTCCTAAGCCACTGCCTACGGAGAACTTATTAACTAAACCAAAAGCAGATCCTGCTAGAACATTCGCACGTAAATCTCTACAATGGAACAGAACGTTTATCCAAGAAGAGCTTATTCAATTCGTACGAGATAATAACTATACATTCGATGAAGCAAAATGTGCTAGAGATGCAGGCTTCATTATCGATGCGGTTAGAAGAGATGTTCAAACAGGTTCAACATACAATGGTAAGTATATCGGTAAATCATATCGTATTGGTACTGTAGGTGCTGATAAGGTTATTGAGGACCAACTTGCCGAAACAATTGAAGGAATCAGATATGTACAAAAAGACATCGAAGCACAGCTTTCCGGTGTAGCACTTACTAGAGCTCAGGATTCCTTCAATAACATTATTACATCTATGATTAATGATTACACACCAGATGGTACAAACTATAACTACGGTGATGGTCAAATTTCTGATAACCACGTATTTGCTCGTCAAGCGCTTCAACTTAATAGAGAATTTTTAAAAGAAGAAGCAACAGCATGGGTCAACGCAAACTACGGCGGATTATCATATGATGTAAATAAATGTAAACGTGACACAGGTATTATGGTTGACGCGGTATCATACGATACACAACACGAGTCAAATACTGCGATGCTTGATGTTGCTAAACTATATTTTGAGAATGGTCTATCCACATTGAGTTCAGCTCAAAGGGCACCGACCGCTGCATTATATACTCACTTAAGTTCAGTAGCAAGTCAAATTGTTCTGAAACAAACAGTAGGTAGATCAGCTGGTAATACCGTTACTCAAAATACCTCATTCGGTGTAGTTACTGTTCCAATCGCACAGCATATTACATCATTATGGAAAATAGTTGGAGACTTAATTGCTGACGACTCATTAATCAATATGCCTGATGTTTCAGAAATTGCTACAAATACTGTTGGCGCTGAAAACTACTTATACGATCCTGAAGCTACATTAATCAAAGGACGTAAAAATAATCTACAAGGTACGATTACTCAATACCTAAGAGATAACTTCGATTACCTTGAGTATGATGAAGCACGATGCAGAAGAGATACAGGTTATATTGTTGATGCAATTTCTCACGATATTCAATATGGTGGTAACTCTGCAATGCATGGTACTGCTGAACTTTACTTCAAAAATGCGGTAAATATTCTACCAATTGACCAACGTCAATCAACAAGAGAAGCATTTGAATATCTTGGTAAGGTAGTTCGTTGGGTAACTCGTAACGAAATGGTACCACGTAAAGAAGGTCGTAAGTTTACACCATC
>Ga0228674_1000537_pt1 | contig 25961 bp, 19 predicted proteins | sample 1D_rmetaG_FD_189054 | JGI IMG/M metagenome (GOLD analysis project Ga0228674, IMG submission 189054) | Seawater microbial communities from Monterey Bay, California, United States - 1D_r | ecosystem: Environmental > Aquatic > Marine > Coastal | place: USA: California | collected 2016-09-26
TTCGAAGATGATAACTTCGCCCGGACCCCTTCGGGGAGTGTTCACAGCAGGTGGTGACAAGGTCAGGTGTGAACTCCTTAAGTACACATAGTAAAAAAGATGTCGTGTAACGGTTTTGTGACAAGGTCCGATTTCGCACGTTGCGTGTACTGCTACTGGGGTGACATACACACAACGTCCAACATCTCTCTTAATCTGACGTACCGTGTGGTTAGAGGGTTGCAGGGAAATTCGCCGAGGCTATTTTTAGCTGTACCCCCCTCGGATGCTCGACTTTTGACTATTAGCGTGTACCATGTAAATAACTACGAAAAACGCGCTCGTGCCCTAAAACCCGAGCGTTGTTGTGTAAAACCCGAGCACACCACTAACAAAACCCGAGCGTTTATTTTCGTGTACCGTGTGTGCGCGCTTCAAGCTCGGCGTGCATTCGAGCGGAGATGGCGGGAATGTTGGTGTTGGGTGAGAGGCGCGCTGTTTGCAGAGCTTGTAAGAGCACGCGCCCCAAATCGTACGCCAACATGGGTGGAACGGCGTTGCCCAGCATGTGTCCTTGCGCGCGGTAGCTGCCGTAGAGCACAAACTCGGGCGGGAAGCTTTGTAACAGTTGCAAGTGCCGCGGCTGCAGCGCGCGCAGCGCGCCGTAAGACACGCAATTGGCGTCTAAGTCGTCAAATTCGTCCCACGCCGATTCGGAGCATGGAACTAAGGCCATTCGATGCCAGCTGTTGCCGCTGGTGCACGTCGTCACAACTGTGTTGCAGACGCGATTCGCCACGACCAAGCCGCTCGTTTGGGTTCGCGTCGAGATGCGCTGTCGCGATCGGAGGCTGATGGGTTCCATTTGCAACGACGGCGGAGTCGGACCGTACCAAAACGAGGTGTCTTCCTCGCACCAAGCGTCCCATGGCGTGTACATACCGTGCGGATGCGTTGGAGTGGTCGCCCATTTGTCAAGCTGCGCGGCGCGATGGTAGCCGATGATGGAGACACGCTTCCGCTGTTGCGGAACGCGATGGTTTTCGCACTGATGCGACGCAATACGCACGTCGTAAAACTCGCGAACCGTCTCTAGCGCTTGGTCCGACCAGTTGAAAAACGCCTCGTTCTCCATCATCTCGGGCACATTCTCCACCAAGAACACCACCGGACGCGCCCCGTTTACAACCTTTAAGAAGTTGGTGAAGCCTTCGCGCTCGTCGGCGCAGCCCATGCGGATGCCACGCTTGCTAAACGGTTGACATGGCGGGCCTCCGACCAAGACTAACGGTAAATATGGCAAAGAGGGGTTGGTGGCATCGTCGGCGTCATCAAAGGCAGCACGGATGCCGTCGATCCATGCGTTAACGTTGTCCGGACGTAGCTTGCGCAGCAAGCCCCATGAGCCGCACTCGTTGTGAATGTACGAGCCGACGGCCGTTTTCCAACAGTCGACGCCGGCACAATGGTGGAAGCCGCTCGCGCGCAGCCCCAGCGAAAGACCGCCGATGCCGCAGTACAAGTCCAGAACCATCACGCGTTTTCCAACGCCGAGCGGGTCGTTGTCCAACACATCAAAACTGTCCTCTGAATCGTGAACCGAGAGCACACGTCGCAACAGGGAAGGGTACGGCTTCGGTGGACGCGGGGCGGATCGCGCTTCGCATAACTGTGCCCCCAACACGAACGTGCTCTCCAAGGCCGTCTCGTGCTCTTCCCGTTCAAACAGCGCCGCGCTCATACGGTCGTATTCCGAACGAGGCAGCTCCAGTTGCCCAGCGTGCGCCAACGCCGTCATGCGACTTCCGATCGCTTGGCCATACGCGTCGCGATAAAGCAGGAAGCCGGTACCATCCAAGGCTTGCGCGCGCTCCACGGTAAAATTTGGCAAATCCGCGCCCGCGGGCACCCGACCAATCGCCGGAACACGCACGTCGCACGACCGACGTGCAAACTCCGCCTCCGGCACGTCGTCCATATTGGTCCGTTTGCAAGCGATCACATGATCAACGTCAACCACTTTCTTTAGCGATAAAAAGACTGTCGATAATGCGCCTCGCTAAATCAACCACCAATCGTCAAAAAAATAGTACAGTTATAGAATACGATCACCATGCCACGAACTTCGCTGACGCATGGCCAACGCCAGCAGCGAGTGGCACAATCGGCAAGCGATCTTAAAACCTTGCTAGAAGCATTGGTCGACCCGTCGATGTCGAAGGCCTTCTTCGGTAAGAAGGTCCATCACCGCAAGTACTTCAAAGAGTTTATGACGAAACGCAACGGCATGTCGAGCGACGTCAAGGCGCTGGTTCGTAAGCTCAAAGCGTCGATGACACCGGAAGTCATCGACATGTACACCAAAAACGGCTCCTCCGAGGTGATCGAGTACTTAGGACTGCAACAGCAGCGCGATTACCTCTTCGTGCATCACGCAACCAACGGCAATGTCCAAGCGCTCAACAAGTTGCTGCGCCACGATGACATGCGTCGCACAAAGCTCGACTGCGTTTACAACCGCGTTCACGAGGTGCTCGAAGGCTACGGCGAAGGCTATGAGGCCTACGACTGGGTGTGCAACGCCATCCTAAAACCGGCGGTTCGCAATGGACAGTGGGATATCATTCGTTTCTTGTTCGAATATGGCGCCAAAAAACACGATATCGACATCGACGTCGCCGATGAGGCTCTCTTGCGACGCTGCATGGTCAAATGTGTGGCCGAAAATATGATCCTTAACATCGAGCTGTTTGGGCGCGACGATGAATGCGTCTATCCAACCCATCTGGGCGTCGTCATGGAGACGTTTGTTCCATACTTGAATGACTTTCCCAACGAGTTGGGCTACTTCTTACTGGCCCACCTCTTCCTGGAGCACGGAAACAGCTCGCTGATGAACATGCAGTTACTGATGCGTTGCGCACACGATTTGAAAGTGTACACCTTGATGGATCTGTTCGCGCGTGCAAAGCACCCGTTCAAACTCTCCGATTGGCCGAAGTTGCTTCCAACCGACGTCAAGCTCATGGATGATCTATCCATCTTTGAGAACAACCTAAGCAACAATTTCTTACGCACGGCCTTTGCGGGGGCGCCGCGCCTTCATGTGGGCTCCCCCGACGATCAAGCCAAACCACAAGCGCATCATTGCATAGCCTATGCATTATTGGTCAATCATTACAAATCGACACCGTCGACTCAAAAGACACCTGATGTGGTCACAGCTGCCTGGCGGGGGGTGTTTCAAAGGATTGAGAAACTAGAGTCCCGCACATTGAAAGATGCGGGCCTTGACAACGATGCGATCTCCGTCGACGCGGTCGACGACATCGTGCAGCTTATACAGATACAAAATGCCGCCTCCGATATCATCCACACCTTGCGAAAACCACACCACCATATATCGAAATCGCTGATCCAGAACACGCTATGCCGTTTCGCCGGAGAGATCACGCTGGCCGTCCTCGACAAAATCTGTGTGGTGAACGCTTGGTGCGCCTGCCTGAATGAATGGAACGCATATGGCCGGTCTTTTGGTATTGCACCAGCTACCACCAAGCGCATTCTGAAACGTTTAAAGTATGGCGTCCTCGACAAGAACACCACATCAAAACTCAAGTACCATCTCGGACTTGACAGCTCGCAGAGTGGTTCGATTAACGAGTGAGGGAGTGAAGGTTTTTTCATTTGAGCAAAGGGGGGTTTTACAAAAACACATTGTATTGTTTTTTACTCAGAGGTCCCATTCCACCGCTTCCAAAAGGTTACAACACTGGCCTCTTGGAGAAGCAGGAGCTCGTTGGCGACGCTGCGGCATCGATGAAGTCCGTACTCCGTCATGAGGATGTGGTTGTGTATTTTGCGACCGTTGCGTCCCATACCTGGCTTTTTGCGTATTTCGGCGGCGCGCATGTAGCAGATGTGTCCGGTGGTCACTTCATCGACACAATTTCGCAGCAGCCCCTCCACGAGCTTTGAAAGGCGCTGGCTTGTGCTCATGTTCATCTCGAGTTTGATGTTGGTCGCCAGATCTTCAAACGAAAGCATGCGCGACGGCACGCTTCTGTCATTGACGACGAGCATCGGGTTCTCCTGACCGAGGATCGTCTGCATGCCACGCAGGAAGAGGCAGATCGTCTCGATGCGGCTCGTCTGGGCTGCTTTGGCTGTCATGCAAGACGACGCTTTTGACGAAGCGTTACAAGCGTCATTATTTGGTGCGTCGTCGTGCGTCGGTTGGATGAGGAGCGTTTCGCCTGTTGCGACGGTTAGTTCGCGTTCGATGCGACGGAGCAGATTGTAAAGCACGCTGCTATTGATTCCATTGAGCTTTTGCGCGCTTTGCACGTATGTAATTGTCTGTAAGAGACGTAGGGCGCGTACACTTACGCCGTGGGGCGAGTGCGCCACATGGGGAACTGATGGACGACTAGCTTGAGCAATGGTACCACCATCGAGGCGAGGCAGGCGATCAAGCATTTCGGCGGTGAAGAGGCGGCACGGATCTTGTTGGTACACTTCGTTGTCCAGAGAGACCACGTCCGCTTTTAGACGCGCTTGGTAGGACAGGCATGCAGTTTTGATCGGCTCTTGGTAGCGTGCAATCCAATCGCGCAAGAGCAGTTGCTTGACCTCGGCGGTCGACGGCACTGCCACCGCGGCGCCCCGCAAGCGCGCGGCTCCTGAGATTTCGCCCACGCAGCACATTGCAAACGTCACAAACCACTGTGATGGCTCATCGTGCGGGGCACAATGTCCAACAAACGCCTCGGGCGGTTCTTGCAAAAAGGCGTACACCGTCTCCAAGAGACGCGGCATCCGCAGCGCCGTTGCGACGCGTTGCTGGAGTTCGACGTCGTCGTCAAACAGCAGTAACACGTCCTCCACCAGTCGCAGTTTGTGTTTCAACGTATGAACGATCCCGTCGAGGACATGTTTGCGACGTCGGGTGAGCTCTTCTTCCAAGACGTGCTTCGGCGGCGTCCCTCGGTTGATTTCGGGCAGCAGCGGTTCCATCAACGGTTCGGCGGTGTTCTGGGCGGCGCTTTGCACGGCTTGGCAAAATTCCATGAGCGTTTGCCGCGTCCACGCGGCGGACAGCTGATCGGCCACGGCGCTGAGCTCGATCGTCACTTCATGTGTAAACTCACACGCAGAGTGCAGCACAAAGTGGGTTTGAAGCCACGCATCGACACACAGCACCCAACGACGGAGGTCATCGAGCAAAAACGGCTGCAGCTCGGTGGCCAGGCGCCTCGTAAGCCCCAAGGCTTGGTCTCGCGCCGCCGAAGTGGACGACCACTGTTCAGCCCATTGGGTGACCAATTCGGTGGGATCGGCGCGTTTCGCAGCCGTCTTGCAAATACTTTTTAAAGACGATAAGACACTGACCATGGAAAACGCACACCTTTAGACCTACACAAAGACTGTCGGCACCAGTCTCATAGCGCAGTTGCCTCACTAAGATTTCGAGTTCGAAGTCATTGCATCGATCGAAATCTGACTGTACGGTTTCTTTTCGAGTAAAAAGGTTTCGTGGCTTTCGCGCCGCTGTTGTCCGGCGACGAGTTTATCAAGGTAGCCTTTGCTCTCCGATTTGAACCGCTGGTTGAACATGCGTTTCGTCTTGGCGTCGAGGGTCGTGTTGTTGCGCATGCGTTTGCATTTGGTGGCGTGCTGCTTGTGCTTTTGACGGACGTCTTTCAGCTCACCAATGGCCGTTTGCAACTCGTCGGCGTGCTGCTCCTTGCGCATGGTAAACGTACGAATCGACTCGAGAATCTTGAGCTGCTCTTGCTCATTGGCAAACTCATTGTAGCGCGGCGCGCCATCATCGTCAAAATGAATGAGATCGGACGGCACTTTCACACCACCAATGTCGATGTACGTGGTGGTCCTGTAGTTGACCTGGTAGTTCTGCTCTTCGAGGAATTGGATGCGTTGTTTGGCGTACTCGGTACAGCGTGCGCTGTCCGTGTGGATGTCGAAGAGTTGCGCTTCCGCCTTGTCGGGATGCGGCCTCAAGGCGCGACCAGCACGTTGCACTTCTTGGCGTTGCGAGCCGTCGAGGGCGTCGATGATCACGACGCGCGAAACGCGTGGAATGTCGATGCCTTGATCGCCGCTGCGCGACATGGCAATCACGTCCAGCGCGCCCGTGCGCACCGCGTCCAGCCAACGGACGGTGTCTTCTTGGCTGGTGGAGCCGTCGATGTACACCATTTTAAACTTGTCGCAAATCATGCGCAGCAACTCGATGGTGTCGCAAAAGACGATGGTGACGCGTTTGGAGCCGACGCCGAGCTCATTTTGACGCTTCCAATGACGCAGCAACGTCTCGAGCATGCACAACTTGCGCGGGTTGAACAGATCGTACTTGCGGCGCTCGTCGGGTGTAGCCTTGTCATAGATGGCGCGCCAGCTGTCGGGAAGGGGGCAGCGCACCATGTTGATGCTTAGGGGGGTCAAATAGCCTTGCTCTTCCAGCTCGCGCCAGCCAATCGGACGAAGCTCGACGCCGATGCGTTCGACGATCCAGCCGTATTGGTTGTCGGCCCGCAAGGGCGAGGCGGTGAGCCCCGTCCAGCGTTCGATGTTCCAACCCTTTCCGATGATGATTTGACGCGCGTTTTGCGCGGGAATCATGTGGCACTCGTCGAGGACGGCGCGGTGGTACTTGAGCTTGCGCGCGGCGGTCAGGAGCGAGCTCTTTTCGCCATCGGTCTTGGTCAAGAGGCCGATTCCGGCGATCACGATGCGAGTGCGACCGGCGTCGATGATTTGGTCTTGGACGCCGCTCTTGAGCAACACGATCGAATCGGGGTGGAAATCGGTGTGCCGGCAGAGGCTGCGATACCAATGGTCGGCGCCCTCTGGGCCATGAGCCACGATCAAGAAGGCCTTATCGTGGACGGCGTTGGCTTGGTCGTGGGCGCCGTTCTGACAGTCGGCAACACACGTGGCCATTCCAACCAAGGTCTTGCCCGCGCCGCACGGCAAGACCACAATCGAGCTTTGAGGTGGGGAAGCGTTCCGCAGCGAGAGCGTCTGTTCCACGACTTCGGTCTGGTACGGGCGCGTCTCAATCCCGGTGAGCTGGGTGTGGTATGATGCGCACGTGGACAGCTCCCTGATGCGCGCACCCTTTTCAATGTGTGCGCGTATCGTGTTGGCCTTCTTCGGTTGTTTGCGCAGCGTGGCGCCGAGGGTCGCGACGTCCGAATGCATCGTTGTCGCGACCCGCACCATCGCCGCGACGTCGCGCAACGTCTCCTCGATATTAAGCTCATTTGGCGTCGCAGCGGCGGCCTTGCTGGTACTCGGCATTGGTGCGGTCTGGGGGTTTGACAAAAATAGCAAGCTTCGGTTTGCTTATTGAACACAAGAAAAGTGGGGTTAAAGAGGGTTTCCCTAATTCGTCCCTGGACCGCCCCGGTCCTGCGTACCACACCGCTTTCAAAAGCGCAACGGTTGCGCAAAACCTTAGCGTCGTACAGACCACCCCTTCTACACTGAGCCTAGTCTAGTCGATTCCGAGTCGAAAACGCACGTTCGCTACAGAGTTTGGTGGGCGGCATGTCGAACAGCAGACTGCCGCCTTGTAAGGTCGACGAGAGCCCGCTTTGGTGCCATGCCAAGTTGTGATAGTTCTTGCACTGCGGGTAGAACGATTTGATCACTTTGCGATCTCGACCATAATCGAGCATCCAGCCGTACATGCGTGTCATTTTATCCTCATCCGTCGTCTGCTCGGTCTCGCCGTCTTCGGCCGTGACGGTCACGAGGACGCGCTCTCCCGAAGGTGCCACAGAGACCTGCAACCCCTCGACGTCGATCTCGATGCCGTTGGCGACGTGCGGCACAAACGGGTCGAGCTTGTAGGTATCCAAGGTAGTAATCGACATATCTGCCGTGTTTAAGAGCAACCGGTGTGCGTGCAGCTCCGGCTTGCCGCTGGGGGTGTTCTTGCACACCAAGACGAAGGCACACAGCTCGCGACGTGCGCGCGACACCCACATTATCTTGCCGAGAACGAGTTCGGTCCTTTGCGTAAGATCGGGTTCGCGGACGGGGATGTTCTTACACAGGAAGGAGTACACGTGCATCGATTCCGTCGAATTGGGCGGCGGCAAGACGACCCTCAAAACCAAATAATGGCCCCTCGGCAACGAGTCGTTCCAAGCGGCGTCGGATCCAGTCACGCTGCTGAATTGCGCCATTTGAAACGTCGTCGCCAGGCTGCAGGTTCCGTCGGGGCTAAAATCGATCTGGCACGATTTACCAAACGTCGGACTGCGACACAATTGGCACCCCATTTCGTTTGCCACGCAAAAGGTGGTGGTGTTCGTCTGAAGGCCGTAGCAGATGTGGATCAAGCTCATGCCGTTGGTCTGCGCTTGCACCAGATCCATGTTGACCTCGCCGCCTGGCCAGTGATGCATCTGCGTCCAATAGTCTGGACGCACGCAGATCGTAAGCTGCAGCCGCGCCTCGACAGTCGCCGTCGCTTTCACCTCCGAAATTGTGGCGTTGCAGTACTGCATGACTTCGTTTAGGGTCGTATCTTGCATCGCACGCTCGAGGAGCGCTCGACTGTGCGCATAATGTTCCGACTGCAAGTTGCACACCGCGCGTAAGAATTGCTTGTAGTTGGCGCGCACCTCTTGCAAGGCCCTGGCAAACGCATCGTTGATCTTCGCTTTCACCTTTTCGAGCTGTGGCGTGTACAACACCACACGATCGCCCTCCAACTGCGCCAAGCGTAGCTGGTCGACGAAAAACGGTGTCGACGGGAACATGCCATCGTACAAAGTGGGTATCGTCTCGTAAAGATCCGTATTCACGTAGGCGCACGAAAGGAGCCACCGATTGCACGCCGACACGTGAATGGCGCACGCATCTTGCAAGAACGCGGTCGGCAGCTTGAGCGTTTTGCGTCGTTTGCCGACGCGACGCGAGACGGCCGCCTTGTTGATGGTGAGAAGCCCCGCCTCCCACTTCGATTCGTCAATGTCGCACAGCACGTGCGTGCCCAGCGCGTTGCAATCGATGTACAAGGGCGTGTCGTTGTGCATGTTGGCTTCGAATTCGTCAAACATGCCAGGACGCACGTTCGAAATGGTACGCCACTGGTCGAGGCATGCCGACCGCCTGTTGAAGCAATAGCAGCGCGGGTTGGCGCAATGGAGCGCCTTGCGGCGCAGCATCTGGATCCACGTGTCGAACTGCGCCCGTTCGACCGTGCGCATCAAGGCCGTCTCGCGCAAAAAGCTGTTCGGTTGGATGGCGTCGAACGGATCGGTCATCGCCATGGCGTACATGCGACGTCCGTCCCGTTGCGACAGGCTGTGCAGCTGACGACACGTCGCGGACAAGGACAACAACCCTTTGAGGTAGTTGCGACGTTCTTCCATTTGGCGCATGTTGTCCACGACCACCGCCACGGTACGCATGGATTGACTGGAGCGTGCTTTTTGCGTGGCCAACGAATTCGGTTTGCGCTTCCAAGGGTCGTGGAAGGTTTCGGCGTGATAGAGCAGCGTTTCGAAGGTGTACTCCAAGATATCCGTCGAAACGACATCCAACAGGGGACGCTGGTGCGTGCGACTGCTACGCCGTGTCAAAACACCGCCTGGCGCTTCCGACACTTGCAAAGGCGTGTGCGCCATGATGCTCTGATAAATGTCGGAATCGACGCTCTTGTTGGCAAGCGCGACGGCAATCAGATCATACTTACTCTTTGCAAAGGCGCCCCCTTTGCGGCGTTTTGGCATTAGTGCGCTAATTAAACGTCAGGAAGGGTTGTCCTAATCTCTCTACATGGGGGCGTGTTCGCGCGCATATATAGCGTCAATCATAGTGCGTGACGCACTCAAATATCGACCACTTTTTATTTAAGTGCAACGAAATGCCGCGTTTTTTGGTGATGCAATCGCTCGAGCCAAATGGATTGTCGAAACCGATCGTCGAGGTCCCCGACAGCGACACCATCCTGCAGGCGGCGACGCAAACGCTCGAACGACTTGACGAAATCCGAGGGTCGTTGTTGCAAATATTGCACAACGCCTCGCATCGGCGGCTGTTGGAGTATGCGCCTACGGAATCTCCCCTTACAACGACCGGTGAGGCGGTCGAGGAGCTCGTCGACGAGGCGCCGCCTGAGTATCCGTTATTAGGTTCGCTTTCGAGCGCATTGGAGGCGGTCGACACCAAAGAAGAAGTTATCGATCTGGTGGAAGACGCGACGATGGATGTGATCCACACCGCCTTTGGCCAGACGGACCCGGCGACCAACGAGTGGCGACCTCCTAGTCACGCGCAAGAATCGTTCGGAAGCAACGCCTGGCACGGGTTGGCGTGCATCTGGCTCTTGGTGTTGGTGATGATGGGGGTAGGGGTCCTTTACAACCGCAGCCGACGCGCGTGGAGACGCACGCTCGACCAACACAACAAATTTCTGTAATTTGGGTATGTTAGATACGACGACTCTGTGCACCTCGGCACACTTGCCGAAATTAGACCAAACAGACTACACAACTCTACTTTTTCTTGCGGATGGTCTTGCGTGGCGGCAGACGAATCTTTTTGCGATGCACCGCCACGGGCGTCGATTCGGTGAGGGCAAAGGTGAGCATGTTGAGTAATGAGGACAGCGTTTGCAATGTGTGCTCGATCGATTCGGGACGCGCAAAGTTGGCTTGCACAGGCAAGTTGGTGCTGGACGTGGCGCCGGTGGTGGCGCCGGTGGTGGCGCCGGTGGTGGCGCCGGTGGTGGCGCCGGTGGTGGGCTTGTCTGGCTGCGAGTCGCATTCGACGTCGTCGGTGACCTCTTCAAAGCCTTCCGTCAAGACGGAGGCCGCCGTTTGGCTCTTGTTGTCCATTACTTGACGCATCCACTTTTGGATGCAAAACGGCGTGGCCGACGAGTGCAGCGCGTCCTTGAACACGGGCGTGTACTCGTGCCACTCGTGCTTCTGTTGGATAAGCGGACGCACGACGCGACCCGTGGCCTGATCTTCCAGCGCCTGCGACCAGTCGTTGTCCAGCTTGAAGACGACGCGCGAACAGTCGAGATTCTTGCCGACGCCCATACTGGCGCGCGTGGCGAGCAAGATGCCGCCCGATTTGGTCGCAAAAAAGGCCTCGACATTCTTGTTCTTGGTTTCGGCCGAAAGAGAGCCAAAGTGCCCAAAGATGGGCACATCGGGCACGTGCGCGTTGAGCAGGCGACGCAAGACGATCAGCGGTGAGAGAAACTGACAGAAGACGACGACGCGGCTGCACTCGATGTCGGTCTTGGCGAGCTCGCGCAGCGTCTTGGCCTTTTGCACAACCCAGTTGAACTTGGCGCACTGCGCGAGCGACGGCAGCGGCACGGCGGCAGCGTGATCGCTGGAGATGGTCGAATACTTTGGCGGCGCCTGTGAGCCGTCTTCGTTTTGACTGAAATGTACCGTGTAACAGCCAGGCCAGATCTCCTCGAGCGAAGCGCGCGTCACGGCCGCCAACCAGCGATTGCGTGCATAAGTGGCCTCACGGCGGTTGAGCTCGCTGTTTAAGATCATCAGCTTCCTGGAAGCATACATGAATTCCTTGCTGCGATTCGACAGTTGCGTGTAAAAATGCTTGGCGCGGTTGATCTCAAAGTCGCTGCGAACCAACTCGGGCTTGTGGCACATGACGGGCGGAACGTCGGGCACCTTGATGTTTACTAGATGTTTTTTGCGGAATTCGACGATGTTCGTCTTAAAATCGGAGGTGCCGTTGGCCAGCCACTCTTGTTTGGTCATGCGCTTGGGATCCATGTTGGCCCAGCAGAGCAACGAATAGATGTCCATCTGATGATTGACGACGGGCGTGGCCGAGATGGCAAGCAAACGTGGCTTAAACGCACGGATTAACGTTTCTTGTAAGCGTTGGTAAGTGGCCATCTGAGTATCGGGTGCGTCGGGATTTTTGCGAGAGCCGTGGCGGGTGACGCCGTTGCGGAACTTGTGCGCCTCGTCGATGACCAAAGCATCCCAGTGCCTGTAGAGTTTGCTCTCGCCCTCCGAGATGCCGGCGAGGTCTTTGTGCAGCATCTCGTACGAGCACACGCAAAAGACGACGTTGAACTCGCGAATGGCGGCGTCCATCCTTGACGCGTGGTCGTCTGGCGCCGGTGGAGGCGCGCGTTCGATCTCGTAAATGGTCACTTCGTCTCCTCCGTCTTCTTCCATCACCGTAGCATTCTCCGTCTCATGGCATTCAGTCGCGTCTACGTCGCATTTCTGTTTGCGCAGCAAGCCCGAACGACCCCGCTCGTACCATTCGTCGAAACGCGCATGGCGCTTGTCAGGCACGCCCGAAAAGTCCATCATCAGCTCCGCCGGGATACCCTCTTTTTGCGACTCCTCGTAGACCCACTGATGGGTGATCGAAGCCGGGCACACAATTAAGACTTTTAAGCCGGCATCCTCCGGCGTTTTTTTAGTGCGAGGGCTCGCATGCTCAGTGCTTGGGTTAGGGTCATCCGAAAGTGCTTGCATTTGGCACAAGGTCTCCCACAACTGGACACATGCGCGCATGCCTATGCGCGTCTTGCCTGAGCCCAGGCCGCCATGCAGGATGCAACCGCGGCCGGCGGCGAGGTGGTCGACGACTTTTGTCACCGCATCGCGCTGCCATGACTTGAGTTGCGTCTTTGAGGCCGACGCATCGAGTGCGGCGGCCACCGTCGGAAGCGGCGTGGTGTCGACGTCCATTGCGTTTTGTGTGTGGTCGGACACCTGCTCGATTTCTGAAACACGCCGAGTTTAGCTTCATGTGTTCGCAATCTAGCATCCTGTGGAAGAAGATTCACAGCTCGAACCCATTCACGACCGGATTTTCGCTAGCTACTTCTGGTTTGGGTACATTGCCAATGGCGACACGGACGACTTAACCCTCCAACAACAAGTTCAACAACGCCCCAAGGCGGTCCATAAGATCAGTCATTTGCGCACTGACATCATAAACCTAAGACTCATAGATTCCACCTCTTCTGCGAACTGGTACATTTCTGCAGCGGTCGCCCCTTTTCGCTCGAGTGTATTGAAAGCACTTTTCGCCGTAGCAAGGGCCTTGTACTTTATTAACGACCAGATCACCTCAAGTCGCCTTTGAATTTTTTGATTAAACTCCTGAAGACTTTCCGTCTGTGAGACTTTCAAGAGCAACTGCTCGTCTGTCCGAAGTGCATCGACGAGGTCGTCAAAAGACCCTTCTTTCAGCAACCTTTTGGTCTCGTCAATAGTGAGCTGTGGCAGGACAGCTCCTTCTCCAGTAATAAACTGAAAGGCCAGCCGATTGCGAAAGTTGGTGTCTTCTTCTTGCAGGTCTCGGCCCGTTTTTAAAACGAACCGTTCAATTTCATCCATCTTCATTTTCAGATCGAATGCGACTCTTCCATCAAGGGTTTCACGGGGTTTGTATGATGTGTCATTGAATGAGGTAAGCGCGTTCGTAACGTCGTTGTGCGATGACTGTAGCAGCCTCCTTGAACTATTCATAAACGCAGTGTCATTCATGGGAAGATCCAAGACCTGTGCTCTTTTGGGTGAGTTCATTGTATCGTACAAGTACAGCAAAGCGACCACCAGATGAACCAATACCGAATAAGGTGGCTGCGTCAAAGCGCCTGCAGCACCTGGGGCTCCGATGGAGAGTTGTTTCGATTTGGAAATGAGCTGCATCAAACGCGCTTCGCGTTCATTAGCTCCCATGCACGTGAACTCATCATAGGAACAGCCGATCTTGTTCATTAGCGTTTCAATATTATGTTGGATATTCACCTGGTTGTTGTCATTTCCCGGCCGTAGGTTGAACATCGCTGGTAAATTGGCTGTATTCAAAGGCATAGTTGATCGTTGGTCTCTATGATCGAGGTCGACCGTGTTACAACCTTTTATACTTTTTTGTCATAATAGGGTCTGATATCTAAGATGTGCGCTTCATGCACGCGCATGCTCAGAAGGGAGGGCGAGGCCCCCTATATGACAAAACTCATCGGTGGCCGCTGGCCACCGCTTTTCTCGGGGTTTATGAGACTCTGCATGGCCTCTTGGCTGCTATTTTGGTAGGCTCGGTCGGGATCTTTGGTGATCAGCTCTTGTGCCTTTCGTCGCGCCGCGTCGTATGGATTCGAGCTGCCTTCGCGCAGCGCTTGCTCAAACGTCTTCAACATGCCCTCGTAAACACGGAACCCAATCTCGTCCGGAAGCTCGCTCGGCTTGATCGGCTTGACCACCTGGAGCGATTCGCGTTCATCAAACACCAAACCCAACCGCTTGTAATTTCTCCGAGCACGGAAATGCATGTAGCCCTCGTAGATGCACCCAGGAAACAACAAGAGGACGCAAACGACCAGCGGTATAATCGAAACTAGGTACAATGTATGCTTAATGCGTTCTGACGAAGTTTCGGGGTCGTCGTCGTTGTCGTGATAATCGTCTGTTGTGTACAAGTCATTCCATATGGCGTAATCGTGCATGCCGCGCAGCAAGAAGTAGATTGCCAGACCGAAAAACGTCAAGGTGGAGGCGCTCAACACTCTCGCAGCGGTACCCGTGTGCAAGGCAGTGAGCGAGCTGACCAAAGAGAGCACGATCGAGGCGAAAAAGGAATAGTACGAAATATTAAATAGCAACCTCATAAGCACGCAAAAATAGACCGGCTCGGTGATTTTGAATTCCGATTGTGTATTTTTTACTTCGGCAACCAATAGGACTGTAACAACACCCAACGTGTTTAGATAATCCACCCGTTTCATGTCAAAGCGCAACTCTCAATCAACCGCTTTGCACGACTACCACTCGCGCACCACTATTACAACTGTTATTACTCACATAACAATCAAGCCCTCGTTGGCCGCGCGCACCTTGTCCGTCTGACCGGCAACCCAGGCGAGATCGGACTGGGCCTTAAGGGTTAAGCCGCCGGCTTCCTTGATGTTCTGGACGTACTTGGCGTCGGCGCGCTGGCGCGAAGCCTGCTTTTCGGCGTGCATCTCGTCGCGCAGTTGCATGCCCTGTTCGAGGCGCGCCTTGTACCCTTCGTCGTTGGCCAGATCGCCGCCAATCGAATACCAGCTGGAATCGATCACCACTAGACCTTCCTTGAGACACTTGGAAAGGGCGGGCTTGATGCAAGTCGGCTTGTCAAAGCTCAGCTTCTTGCATTCTGTGGTGATGCTCGCGCGCGACAGGAGGCCGCCGTTCCACACGACATGGAGGATGGCCTGCGGGTACGACTTGGGCTTGGCGGCCGGGTCCTTTGGCTTGACGGCGCGTTTCTTTTTCGGAGACGAATTGGACGAATTGGACGAATTGGACGAATTGGACGAATTGGAGGGCGACGAAGGCGGTTCCGAATCAGAAGCCGTGTTGGAAGTGCTCGGGTTTTGCACCACCTCCGTCGCCTCCCCAGTTGCGCGCAACCCTTCCGCTGGCGCATCGGCGTGCGCGCAGGTCATGGAGGCCTCTTCGACGACGTCGGTCGCGTTCTCGACGGCGACTGGCTTGTTTGCATCAAGGATCTTCGATTCTGCCATGGCGTCATCGTCCAGCATGTTCGGAACGTCCTGCATTGGCATAGTGATGGTGGTGGTCGACATCGCAGTGTTCTCCATTGGCTAGTTGTTCGTTGGTTGTTGAGGACCTGTTGGATTTCTGTGAAGCTCGGTCAGGGTCGGTGTTTGCATTTTGCAACCAGCATCTTACGATTCTTGAAAATGGCACTACTTCCGCGGCAGCCTTCTGGTTCGCCTACAGGGCCATCCCTTCTACCCGCTCACGTCCATGCCCCAACTGCTCGTGATGATTGTAACAGTCGGCCTTTTGGCACTTCAGAAATAAGACCGTATACTACGTACAATTTTACCAAATGTTTTTACAAACACCCTCCACTTACGTTACCATGAGCATGCGTCGCACGCCTCCCGCACGTATCGGTCAGTACGAGGGACACTGGTCGTACGGAACCCCGCAACCGACGTCGCAACCGACGTCGCAACCGATCCCACATTCGGTGCCATCCTGGATGCCGCACCACTCCAAACCGTCGCCGGTGTTAGAACTTGCGTATGTGCTTTACACGGGGCACAACGGGGACGACTACTTTTCATGGGCCTTTCTTTACGACAACAGGGCGTACATCGAATCCTTCCAGGGCGATATCTGGTTGCAGTATCAAGTGTTGATCTCTCAACCCGTGCGTGAGGGCAACAATCCGCTCATTCAGAAGATACTGGACAAGTTTTACCCCGGATGGGGCGAGGACGCGGGTACGGATCAAATGGGCCAGACGCTTCGCCGCCTGAAATACCGTCTTCCGTTCGCTTCAAACAGCGTTCTGCTGGGCGCGCCCCACCCGTCGTTCACTCACACCGTCCAATCGGTGTACATCACAAATGGCTACATCATTCGCTCTACCACCAATAGAGTGATAAAGAAGGAATCGAAAGCGTTGATCCACAACGGCCAAGCATGGACGACTGGAGACCCATACAAAAGCTTTCCGCTTGGTAACCGTAGCGGCCAATACTCGATTCTCACAGACACGTACAAACAAATCGTCCCGATCACACGGGATTCGCCGGCGGATAAGGACGTTACCTACGTCCTCAAAAGTATTGCCGATTCATACTGGGAATATCCTAAAGGCTTTGGAGAGGTTACACAGGCGCTTCAAAAACTGGGTTACCCCATTCCGCCACCAAACCAAGAGATGTATTACAACCAAGCATACTGATAAAGGGGTCGCCGCGATAGCTTTCCGTCTGGCCGTCACCGGCCGATAAATGGACGATCAATTTTACAAACTTGTGCTCTTCCCTGCGAGTTCTAAGCAAAAGCGACCGCGCGTTTGCGTTCCCGTAGACATGCCAAAATATTTTGGAGTTGCTTTTCGCTAGAAAGGCATAATGCGGCGGTTTGTGTGGGTAGTGTACGGTGGAGGACATGGCACTCACGGGCGGCTTAGATCAAGATGGCATCAATTGGAAGATTGCACATTGTTACATTTGGGCTTCGAGCGAGATCCACATGATGTGGAGTGAACATAAATTGATTATATACTTGGACGATGGTGCTAAACAAATTTTTGAAGACCTGCCCACTTTATTCGGCCCATTTCACGACAATTACGGTCCGTTTGAAGATGGTCGCAGTTGGATGGACGCTCGCGAGAACCCTTTCGGTGCGGGTGTGCGCATACCGATCAAGAAAATCACCTTATCTCAACCGAACAAGGAAGTGATAACACTCGACACAACCGTTCGCGTCTTTGTCAAATACAAGTTGGACAAACGCCTTGGGCCCCGATCGAGTGGACGAACTCATGACGGTTCAGATCCATGGGACCAGTTCTGGTATGCATATGATGAATCGACAAGTTTGATAACGATCAAAGACATGCAAACTATAGAACGCATCTTCTCAAACTACGTTACAGACGTAGGTAAACAGCGTGCATTGGAGGATGATGAGGACGATTCGGACGATTCGTCTTATGAATCAGATGACGAATCGAACACACTCCACCCAGCTCCTTGTTATGAGTTTTTATTTCTTAAAAATTAACATAGTTTCATGGCCCAGGAAGGGGGTCGTCGGGGCTCAGGATGTGGAGGTATCACCTCGAGATCTGTGTCTGATTAGAATCCTGAAGGGGCCGAGAACGGTTCACGATAGAAAGGCATAATACGGCGGTTTATGTGGGTAGTGTACGGTTGCGCATAGTCTGTGAAGCCCCCTTAAAGTTGAAATTCTCAGCCGATCTCTCTTCCCACATCACTTCCCTACCTGGACACGAAGACAAGCGATCAAAACGCAATCGCGGATCGATCCGACTCATCCGAGCAAATCCATGTCGCCCTCGTCTCGCGCGCCCACGATGAGCTGTTTTGCGACCGATTCGGCGACCGATGCCGATGCCGACGACATGGCCGGCCTCAGCGGCATCCCTGCGATCACTTCCGCCGTCGCGGCGGTCGCGCTCGACGCTGCCATGACTTCTGGCGCAAGTGTGCAGCCTGGCGCATCCACAAGGCGTGCGCGCAAGAGGCACAAGAAGAAGGCGAGCAAACGGTGTCCCGGACCAGCGACCACGTCACCATTGCTGTCCCTTTCCGAGCGCAAGGAGATCCTGCGTAATCTCGCGGAGGAGGCGCGCGAGGCATTCTGCGAGCGCCGCCGCAAGCTCAAGAAGATTCGCGAGATTACGCACAAGGCCGCCGAGATCGAGCGCAAGAAGGCCGAGAAGCAGGCCGAAATCGACCGCATCGAAGCTGAGAAGGCCGCCGAAATCGACCGCATCGAAGCTGAGAAGGCCGCCGAGGTCGAGCGCGTGCTCAAGGAGCTCCTCGAGCACCAGATGCTCAAGCAGGTGTGCATCCGCATGAACAGCTACTTCTACAAGGATCGTCGCAGCATCGAGCAGTTTCTGCAGGCGATCCCGTCGGCCAAGCGCCCCAACGGCCCAAATACGCTCGGCGCCTTCGACTGGATCGATGCGGCCGGCGACGTGAGGAATCAGGTCTTCCATCTGCTCGGCACCCGCGGTTGGGAGCTCGAGCGCATCAACAAGCACGCCAAGTACTCGCGCAAAGTCGAGCTGACCGTTGACGGCACGGTCCTGCAGAAGACGCAGGTCGTCTTCATCTCGGTCTCGCCGAGCGACTGGCGCGCTCCGGACAAGGTCGTTAAGGATCTCCACGACGCCGAGCGCGAGGTCGTGCGCGTCCTCCTCTAATTGCAATCTTGTTTGCAATCCATGATCGGAAATTTAAAATCGACTTGTGATTGAGTGAGTGCGGCGCAGTGTGGCGGCATGTGTGTCTTGAAATTAGTAAACAGGCCTCACCCTACGCACTTTCACCCATATCACCGAAATCACATCATGAATTCGGTTTTGCATGCATCGTTTAATGTAGAGTTCAATAGCTGTACACAGTAAGCCTCAGTGTCCTCCAACGTAGTGTACTCGTCGCGTAGACCCATGCCGCTCGCCGCCCCTAAAAATTTGACCTTGATGGACTTTGCAAAGATGTAATCCTTGGCCCTTACGTCGCCGCTCTGCATCGTCGGTTCCAACGGATCGCCCACCAGCACGCGCGCCTTGGGTTGCTCGTCAAGGTAGGTGCGATCGGCGCTTGGTACCAAAATGGCACGCATCTGCGCCAAGCTGGCGTTGTAAACAAAGACGGCCGGCACCGTGAACCCGACTTCGTGCGAAAGCAGGCACGTCTCGCCGCTGGCGCGCGCGCAGCGTTCGGCCTTGTCAAGCGCGGTGTACAGCTCGGCGCCGGTGGCGCGCCGCAAATCGATGGCCGCGCACGGAAGCTCTTCCAATATGCCCATATCGGGCGTGTACCACTCGCACTCGGAAGCTTTGTGCACAGTGGGGACGTCGACGAACGTCGTGTTGGTGCTATTCTTCATCAGACCCGACGCATATAAGATGGAAAAGACCGCACTCGCAGCGGTGCTCGCCACCCGAAACATAAGTGCCAATCTTGTCGTTCGTACGTTTACAAATCTATAAAACGTTAGCTCTATCCCTTACTAAATGGTTCCACTCAAAGAAGACCAAGCGGGATGCCTTCGATGTCGTTGACGTATCACTGCCTATCGTCAGTCGAATCGATCCACACAGGCTCGTTTGCTGGGATCATGGTCGGAATGGATGCGCCGAACCACTTCGTGCCTATGGCGCCGCGGTCGCCCAAACGCCCTGCCCCGTCCATGAGCAGCGAAGAAGAGGCGCAGTATACGCGTTCGCGCCTGTTGACGCCCAATGAAGAGGAGATGATCTCTCGTCTGTGGAATCATGTGACGACAGGCCTTATGCAGGGCATTTTGACCGAGCACGCGCACATTACCTTCCAGGAGCCAGGGGTTGGTCATCTGGGGGGACTGCGTCGCATCGAAATGCAATGCGGCTTCCCGCCGCCGGGTACGCCAACGTATCGCTTGGCCGCGCCCACGCCACCGGCATACGGATTGACTATGCAACAGCACGAGTTGATCGACCGAATGTTGCGCGTCAAGGTTTCCATCAACGGCGCTGGCGTCATTGACGGCCTTATCGGCTTTCGCGTGCGCGATCCACAAACCCTCGAAAATTTCCGTGCGCGCTTCCGCGAGATCATGGACGCGTTGCGCAACCCCACGCTGCTGCCAGCGCGCCCCATTCCAATGCCGCTGCAGCCGCCGGCGCCTGTGAATTGGACGGAACCGGGCGCCTCCGGCCTAGCACACGCTTGAACAAAAAAATACCTCCGAACCCGGTTTTGTGGGTGAAATCCACACTAGGTCGTTTTTTGATTGAAGCTCCCAAAACTTTATTGTGTAACAATGCCCAGATCGGCCCACTTCAAGTGAACCGTTCACACCCCTTTTCCGCTCACCCTTTCCAACCGGTTTACATGTCGTCTCGCGATCGCTTCTCCGAGCCCCGGCAGCTGCGAAAGTGTAAGACATTCACCCATCCGTCCACCCTGGGTGCCACACGCCACACATCTTCTTGAACTCGCAGGGCAAATTTGAGGGCTTTCTTGTCCTCAAATGAGACTTCCGTGCACACTTCTGTGCGCAGTTTGCTCTTGCGCAACTCAGATTGCGCGCTGTTTGCGAGTCGATCCATCAGCTCGCCGACATCTGGAAACGACGCGTCCAACGCGAGCGTGCCTGTTTGTAGTTCCGCGCGCAGCGTCTCAAACGTCTGTAAGAGCGCCTCATGCAGCGTGTTCGAAAGAAGGAAGGCCAACATGGGCGTGAACGAGCCGACGATCTTTGCACCCCAGCGTTTGTCGAACCGATGGTTGCAGAGGATCAAATGCTGCATGTTCATACTCCCAAACAAGGCCTTGTTAAAGAGCGCCAGCGCGTCCAACTGCGCCTCCAACCGGGTCATGCTGACTCGTTCTGATGAGATGTCATTGACCGAGCAATGCATGAGCATCAGCGTCGCGCATTGCAAGAATTGGGCGCGCCTCGTGTCGGGCTTACGAATTTGCGGACAAAGCAAGCTCTTATCCAACTGCGGCGCTGTCAGCAACGACCGATACGTCGTAGAAGCGATGCCTACCCACGAGCGCATTCCGGCGTCCGCTTGCGACGCTTTGAACGTCGCGTAGCGAAAGTAGGCGCGTGTCAGGCAACGCAGTTGCATCACCAACGGATCGTTCCGCAACGGATCACTAATGTGAAAAATCTCGCGATACCGTTGCATTTCCAACAGCTCGCGCTGTCGAAAGGACGTCCAGCGCGTGATGGCGGCGGTTTCGTCCTCGTTAAGAGACTCGACGGGCTCCTGGAGGGCCGAGTTCTTGTTGTCGTTCGACGGATTGGCTTTGCGCCGCAGAATTTCATCTTCAAAGGCTAATGTCTTCCAACGGAGCGATGAGACCGTTGTGGGATTCTTGTGCGTGTGCACGTTGTCGTTGCCAAGTAGCCCGTAGGCGCCGACCGTGAGCGCGGAAGCGAGGCTTGTCATGGCGTTGTCGTCGTTCGAATCCTTGAGAAACGTGGAAGCGAGTTCCACCAGCGAGCTCTTGCTCGAGCATTGGTAGGCCAGCATGGTCAGCTCGCCCAAGTGGGCCTCATCTAACGCCGTCGCGATACTATTAGCCATCTTCGGATCGCAACACGGCGCAATCAGATGGTCCACGATCTTCGTGCGCAGGTGGCAAAACGAGCCTCGATTGCACACATCCTCGTCGGCGGTCGTCGGGATCAGCCCTTTAAGGAGTTCCTGCACGTGTGGGCGCATCAACGACTCACCCGAGAGCAGCTTTGCGAGGAGTAAGATCTGCGCTTGGATCCGAAGCAGCGAGCCGTACTTGCAACATTGGGACGAATCCATCCACATTTCGCTCAAGCGAGACGACATCCCCACATTCTCGTCCATGTGGTCTATGATGCGATCTTCCATCAGCATCGCGTTGAGTTGCTTGCCAAAGACACCGGCGTAGGCTGAATCGAGCGTGGCGATGAAGATCGACTTTCCAAAAGTTTGCACGAGCACATGCTTTCGAATCGTGTGAATGTGTTCACATGACTCCTTTTTAAGGGCCTTTATCACATGCTGCACGACCTTCTCCGCCTGCTGGACCGCCTTGAGCATGACAGAGGCTTGATCGGTGTCCGATTTGACCACGTCGTTGAGATGGAAGGCGGTCTCGTCGCGCTCGCTTGCCTCTTCATCCGCCTGATCCGCTTGATCTCGTAGCTGACTCAGCAACGCGCACATCGAAAACAAGCGCGCCGGCTGTTCGCACGAGAGTCCCATGCCATACGTCGAAATTCGAGCCGCTGCGTTTTCAAACACCGTAATCAGACTCTCGTTGAGCTGCTTCGGCTGCAGATCGGAACGTAGCATCAGTTTCGAAGCATCCCGACTCGTTTGTTTCAAACACGGGCCCGCTTCAGACAAAAGAAGCCAGGTGTTGGCTATGAATTGATCCATATGACTATAATTTTGCAAAAGCTCGTCCATTTGAGACATTTGAGTTACGCTCTCGTCGCATGGGTCACGTCGCAGGCGTTTAGCGCAGTTACGAACACAGTACGGAATTTTAAGGGGGGTGAACGCTTGATAAGGACTCATGTTACACACGACTCCGTCCCATCTTGCTTGCATCAGCGTGAGCGTCTATGACAACTTCGGTGGACAATTCTGTCGAATCTACCGAATTCGCCATCTCGGTTTTGTCGACCCCCTCCTCTTCCTCCTCTTCCTCCTCTTCCTCCTCTTTCTCTGTGGAAGTGAGCGGCTGATTGGCTATCTGAGCGCGTTTGCAAAACCCGCTCCAACAGTGTCGCCGCTGGTACCGCAAGCGCAGCAGTCGATCATCGACATCGCTCGAACGCGCTGCTTCGGAGCACCACGGACTGTCTTGACAAATCTCGCGCACAATCACGCAGGACCCGCCAAACGACAGCCAAATGCAGGCCTGACGCAGCAAACTCTGCTCGTCTCCCGCCTTGCACAGGATGTGCGTCACACGGCGGCTGCAATCGTCGACCGAGGCCAGAATCAGCACGCCCAAAACGAGCGAGAAGAAGAGCGTGTCGCGCACGAGTCGAAGCATGCGATGCAGCCAGCTGGCGTGCGTGTTGCAACGCAACGGATCGTAGCAATTCCACGGCAAGCACGCCATGCACGGGTGGTAGCAACACCAACTCATCGCCAAGAGCGCAAGAAATCCCAACTGTAACAGCAACAAATTGGCAATCGTTGAGTCCGACACCGGCTCCTCGCGAGTGTGCGATTCGTTTATGAACTGATGCACATGCGTCTTCCAGGAATGGTCCAAGGAGGCCATTTGCGACGACAAATGATCAGAAAGTTGCGTCAAATTCATTTGCGACGACTTATGACTATGCCCAGCACCTTTCATGATCTTCTCAACCAGAACACTCCGAGACGCTCTTTGTTACCTTTAGCGCATTCTACCCACACACACCTTCAACCCCGGATCAAGCCTCTTCCTCGTCTTCAAACTCATCCTCCTCATCCTGCACATTCTCCCGCATAAGACGGGGCTTCTTAGCTGGCGACTCGGCCGGCTCTTCGTCTGCTTCGTCTGCTTCGTCTTCGGTATTACCGATCTCTGATGGCGCATCGGCGTTTGTCACGCTGTTTGGGTCGTCGTTGCTCACAACGCTGTCGTCGTCGCTGTCGTCGTCGCTGTCGTCGTCGCTGTTGTCTTCTTCCGACGAGGTCTCGCCAAGCTCTTCGCCGTCCTCTTCACCCTCCTCTTCCGAGGAGGAGTCATCTTCGGATGGGGAGTCGTCTTCCGAGTCGTCTTCCGAGGAAGACCCCCCGAGGCTTTCGCTGTGCGCTTCGTCGTAACGGTTCCTATTGCGCTTGGAATGAGACGCGGCGAGGGATTTGCAGATGCGATAAAAGTTCCTCGTGTCGGGCATGGTGGCGCACAAGCTCATTTTCTCCAACGTTTTATCATCGTCACCCTCGTCACCCTTCGCCAGGAAGTTTTTAAGGTTGATGCGCGCGGATTTGATCGCGTTTAGAATGACTTGCACTTGGTCGAACAAGAAGACCTTATCTTGAAGCGTAAGGGGCGTGCCACCCAGAAACGATGACGGAGTGGTCGTCAGCGCGTTGATAGAATAGACTAATTTGTACCACCACCACCTGCCATCTTTGTGCGGCCTTGCGTTCGTCACCGAACGGATGTAGTCAAATAGCAAGCTGCACATGCCGCGCCTGTACATAATGTCTATCAGAACATCCTGCATCCTATCATGAATCTCTTGTTTGTCAGGATAGTGTGGAAATACCACAGAATCTTTGATGTAACCATGGTCACGCACTTGAAACTCGAAATTTGCGGCGTACATGGATGCTTCTTAACCGGCTACCCGACTCAACGCCACCACCCGAACACCCGACTCGTTCGAAAGTTAGCACACATCTTTTGGCATGGGTTCACATATTATACGATCGCAACGGCCAATTATCACACTTCGCTCGCTTCTTACATACTTAGTAGACGCAAAAGTCCTTCTTGCAGCGCTTGTGGTACGAGCGCGTGGTGGAATTGACGGTTTCGCCGCAATAGTCGCAGCGCATTTTGGTGACGGGGCAGTTGACGAGACCGAGGCAGCAATCGGCGTTGCTCCAGTCGAACAAGCGAGGCGCATGCGACCGTTTTTCGGGCGTCACGCGCGCCGTGGTGAGTGGTGTGGTGATTGTTGCGGTAATTGTTGCGCCAACTGTTGCGCCAGTTGTTGCGCCAGTTGTTGCGGTCGCACGCATCGGGGCGGCAGAAGGAGTCGGCCAGTCCACGGGGTAGGCAAACGCCTGCTTTACCGCGCCGCTTTGGACCAATTGTGCCGCCGTCACGGGATCGATGGGATAAATCGACAAGTCTGCTTCGAAGGACGCCGCCTTGGACGCAGCCGTGTCCACCGGGTCGGCCGCGTGCACCTCATCTTGGAATTCGTCCTGCTCGTTGTCCTCCGCGTCAGCCACGTCTTCGAGATTATCTTCGTCGTCAACGCCTTCTTCGACATCCGGCGTGTCATCGAGATTGGTCAAGACGTCTCCAAGTAAACGCTTGGCGTGCTCAAGGGAGACTTCCTTTTCTTTAGTGCGTCCCCAGCGCGAACGAGTGCCGTTGATGTTGCGATGCGTATGGCCGGTGAGGAGCGAAAGGGCGGTCAGCACACGCTTCCAAGAGACGCGCTTGCCGGTGGGCCCCTTGAACCGCTTTGAGATCGCATCGGGGCTTCCGAGAAGCGCACGCAAGTAATCGACTTCGCAAACCAGATACGGATTGCGGCGACGAGCGACGGCGCTGAGAATGCGCACATTGGTATTCTTCTTGCCGGTCGAGAGGTTGGGCGAAAACGGCGCCAGCAACGAGGGCGCGCGGACGGGAGAGTAGAAGGCGGCGTTGTTGAGGGCTTCTCCGCGGACTTTGTGGACGATTTGTGTCGAAACGGACGACTGCGAAAGGGGGCTCATAAAGCAAGCGCCAGAAGCGCCAGGCGGCCCACATGCGCGCACCACTTTGGGTGCGCGCTTGTCGTGATGCGCCAGCAACGACGTGGCGAGCGACATTCCGGTGGGCCCGGGAGCCGCAGTGGTCGAAACAGAGCCTAATGCGTGCATTGCGGGCATCGTCGACATCGGGTCGTTGCAACGGAGGGCGTCGTCGAGGACGGGGAGTAGCAACGACCGGACGCAACCTTAAAGGTTGCTCCGAGGAAGAAAGTGCTTGAAAAGGGGGTGTTATCGACACGGTGCGTCAGATCAGCAACGGTCGTTCCAACCATGATTTAGCGCAACTCCCCCCCTTATACCTCTACGACAACCCCAGAGGTGGCAAAAAACGGCCGTTTGTTGACACGGTGCGTCGCAGTAAGGACGGCCACGTCACCCCACCGTCACCCCACCGTCACCCCCTTGACACAACCCCTTGACACAACCCCTTG
>Ga0228674_1000542_pt1 | contig 25788 bp, 13 predicted proteins | sample 1D_rmetaG_FD_189054 | JGI IMG/M metagenome (GOLD analysis project Ga0228674, IMG submission 189054) | Seawater microbial communities from Monterey Bay, California, United States - 1D_r | ecosystem: Environmental > Aquatic > Marine > Coastal | place: USA: California | collected 2016-09-26
AATACTTGCTTGAGCTTGTTTAAGCTTAGGGTATTTAGGATCGTTTCGGTTTGTTTTTAGCATTCTTGATTTCAGGCGTTCTTGCTGATGGGATAGTTCAATCAAGTTATCGAGAAGTGTTCTAAGGTCTTCCATGTCTTCTTGTTGCTGTTCTTCCTCTTGCTCCATCATGGCTTGTTGCATTTGTTGCGCCATCTCCTCCATTTTCTCTCCAGCCTTTTGCTGTTGCTGACTGGCTTTGTTGCTTTTCTTGTTCTGAAGTGATTCAGAAGAGTTTTGTTGCTCTTCTTTTATTTGCTCTTGTTGCTCTTGGGTTGGAGGTATTTCTCTTTTCTCGTCAAGAGCATTGTTCTTTTCCTCTAAGCTTTTTAGATCTTCTTCGACTTTTTTGAATTCTTCATTCAGTTGTTCTTGTTTTTCTTTGAGCTGGTCGAGATCTTCTTTCTTTGCTTGCTCGGTTTCTTTAGCAAGGTCTTTTTGTTTTTCTGCTAACTTTTGAAGATCATTAATCGTTTCCTCCATCTTAAGGTCAAATTCAAGCTGCTTGAAGAGTTCTAATGAACGATCCAGTTCTTGTTCCATCATCTCGTTGGAAATGTCTAGATCTTTCATCATATCCTCTAGTTTGTCTTTATTAAGCTCGTCCATCATCTTTTCGATTTCCTCCATTAGCTTTTTGGTCTCCTCATCAAAGATTTCATCAAACAATTCTTCTAATTGCTCCTGCTTTTTCAATAAGTCTTCTTCTTTTTGACTCCTTTCGTCACTTTTTTCATTCTTTTCTTGATTGGCATTTTTCATTTGCTCAATCTGCTGTTCTATCTTTTTTTGTTGGTCAAGTATTTTTTGTAGCTCTTGTTTGTCTTGCCAGCTTAGGTTTTTCTTTTGATTTAAGTTTTGCTGAAACTGTTCAATAGCTTTTTGGACTTCTTTTAAGCCCTGTAGAGCATCAGAGGCAGAGGATTGGACTTCCTGAGAAGATAATTCGATCTCCTCATTTAGCTCTTCATCACTTAATGTTTTGAATGATTTTTTTACACTAAAAGAGCTTTTAGCTCCGTGAATCCCATCGTTATCTTTTACCTCAAAGTAGAATTGGATTTCTTCATCTTTTCCCATTATGATGGATGCTGGGTCAAAGTGATGTACAAAGGCCTGGCCTATATCTGAGGTCAACTTCAAGGTGTCTGTTTTAATAATTTTCCCGTCTTTTTCAACATGGAAAAACAGACTTCTGAGACCGTAATCATCAGAGATAAAACCACTATGCACTTTGCTTTGGCTTGAATCCTGCTGTAAGGTGATTTTAGGGAATTGATCTTTGATTACACTAATCTCATAATCCAAGATGTTCTCTTTTTTTAAGAACGGATTCAGTAGATCAATTTGATACTTTAAGCTTTTATAGACTGTCTTCTCAAAACGGAAGGTATGATCAGATTCTTTGAATGCTAGTTTTTGCTTATTAAACTTGATTAGTGCCGTATCCGTGTCTTCTGCTAAAATCTCCCAAGTTAACTTACTTCCTTCTGGTATAAGGAGGTTTCCTGAGCTATTAAAGCTCTTATTCGGGTAAGCGGTGTAGTTTGGGTAATCCACGTGTATTTTGAAATGCTTTACAATAGGAGATGGGTGGACATTAACGATATACTCTTTTGATTGGTATTTACCTGCTTCTAGCTTAAAGTTGAGACTAGCAGTTAATTGATCGAAACGATAAACGAATTCGTTGTTTGAAAGGCGTTTACATGGATAGCTTTTTTCTCCTAAGGACAGATTAATTTGAGCAGGAAGCTTTTCTCCTTCCGTTTTTATATGAATTCGTAAGGATGATCCTTTTTCGATTTCCCAATAGTCTTTTTCAAGAACAAAATGGAAAGGAGCGGGAGGGGTAAAGTCTTTATTAAAAGCGATGATTCTTTTTGTTCCGTCTTGAATTAAAGCAGGCTGAATAAAGTATATAAGTAAGATGGTTCCGATAACAGGAAGAAAAACTTTGAAATACTTTTTTAATTCTTTTGTGCTAATTGCCTCTCTAAAGTTGAAGGGAGCAATCACGTTCATTTTTTGACTTATACTGGCTTCTAAGAGTTCATTGTTTTGTCCTTGTTTACTTAATTGCAAGGTGTTTAATAAGGAGTCGTCGATTTCATTGAAATGGCTTCCAATTAATCTCGCAGCGTTTTCTTCACTTAGTCTTTTAAGTATACCAAGTCTTTTCCCTAAAGGCTTAAGAACTTCCTTTCCAAACACCCAAGCATTCATGGTGATGTAAGCAAAGAAAAGAACGGTTCTAATTGAACTATTAAAGTGGGCAAGGTATTCTAAAGCAAGGGTTAGAAAAGTAAGCGACAAGGAAATAATCAAAAACTTCAAAAAGCCCAGTAAGGCTTCTTGCTCATGATACTTTGAAATAAAGTGATCTATTTTTTGATTTAATTCTTGATTCATCTGCTACACTCTGCATGTAATAACGGTCAAGATACGAATTTAGTGAGGACGTATTGCTTTTAGGATAAGCTGAGGATTTTTAACGGTGTTTATCCTTGATGTCAGTTTTTAGAAAAATTTGGATTTTGAATAAAAGAAGCCTGTTTACCTTTGCTGACGCAATAATTACCCCGCCAGGGGCCTAATCTAAAACCCAGATTAAAAACTTCAAAAGGCTGTCTTCCGACGGCCTTTTTACATTAAAAAACTACTGAACGATTAATTTATGTTGATCGGTTTGAGCTTCTGATTGAATAAACACATTGTAAAACCCAGGGGCTAAATTTTGTTCAAATTGTAGCATGTACTTTCCATTAACCTCTGTTGTTTCCTTATGTACTAGAGATCCGCTAGCACTATAAACAGTAATGTCTACAGCGCTGGCAGGACTCTCCATGGTAATGGTTATGTCTGTACCATTACCGGGATTAGGAAATATAGCCGAAGCTAGATTAGGTATGAAAAGAACGGTTTGAATATTTGAATAATCGAACTGCAAGTCAAAGTCAACCTGCTTGATTCGATAAATGTTTTCTCCTTTATGTGGATTTAAATCGAGGAAGTTATAATGCTCGATAGTTGTAGAGTTTCCAGCTCCATTAATCTCTCCAATGCTTTCAAAAGATCCTGTGTTTGGGTTGTATCGTTGAACATCGAAATAATCGTTGTTGATTTCACTAGCAGTTGTCCACTCTAGTTGTACCGTTGAGTTTTCTTTTTTAGCATTGAAGTCAAGAAATTCAACAGGTAAAATCACCGGAACATTTGATTTAGCAAAAGCGAAAGGACTAAAATCAGTCACAGATTGTTGTGTTTCAATATAACCTGCAATATCTCCAGTAGCTGTAGTGTCAACAGTAAATTGGTTAGCAGCGTTTCCTGGCGCTAATTCCCATCCACCAGAACCTTCAGCACAAGTGGTGTTGTAATGACCTAATAGGAATAAATTAACATCCCAACGATCTTCTGAAGACCAGTTGTTTGTGTTCCAATAGAAACGAAGTGTTGCGGTTGAGCTACCGGCTGGACTTACATTCCAATAATAGTCAGAAGTGATTTTTTCAAATGTTTCTTCACAAAGAGAGAGGTAATCACTTGGTGTTGATGTTTCATATGAAACTACCCATGTGTCTGAACCACTAGGTGTTAATGCTAAAGGGTTGTAGTTTGTCCCATCTCCTAAAGGGAAAGTTATAAGATCAGTACTATTATAGATTTTACTAAGCGTTCCATCAATATGAGCGCTTGCAGACCCTCCAGAAATACCCGGGTAATCTGGTCCGGTTAAGTATAATGTAAAGTCACGAGCTTCAATATCTCCGCTTGTTAAAGTCAGACTTCCGTCAACAAAGATTAAAACGTCTAAATCCACCTGACCATTGCTATACGTGTTGTTAATAGTCATGTCGTGGAAAGTCGTTACATAAGTACCTCCAATATTTTGGTTTGCTGAAGAACCGTCGAAAGTCACGGATTCACTCGTGTTTAACAAACCAAGATTTGAAGCATTGTTTGTCCAGTCAGCTGTAAGTTCAATATTATATGTGTTTTGGTTTAACTGACCAGAAGTGATTGTAATACCTCCATCACAATCGATATGATCGTCTAGAAAAGCATCTTGAGAACTTACTGCTACTTCTAGGTTAGCAATCTTTTTACTTTCATCGACGTTGATTCTTGAATCATTGTTTGTTGCAGAAACTTTGAAGGTATGACCTCCATTGCTAACTGAACCAACTGTTGCTCCAGATTGAATATCAATTACATTGTTGCTTGATCCGTTTCCTGAAGATTGAATATCACATGTACCGCCAGAAAGGGAGTAAGACCCACCAGAAAACACTATTCTTTCCAGGTTGTCAGACCCTGCATTTGTTCCAACATTTAATGTCCCACCAGATTGGTTGTAATCACCACTACTCATTGTGAACTGCGCGATAGTGTTTACTGTTCCGCCATTGTGGTCATAACTTCCTCCGTTAACAACAATGTCTTCCGTAGTAGAATTACCAACCGTGGTAACACCTCCATCAATTTCTAACTCACCGCTTGTAATTGTAATTCCGTTTTCAGAAGAAGACAAACCTCCAACATCTAATGTTCCACCTGAAACATCAACCTTACAACCATCTATATCAATATCTTCAATAATATTTACATCTCCATCGCTTACGTCAAACGTACCTCCATCGGCATTCAAATCATGCGCTAAGTTTACTGTGATATCGTCACCATCGATTTCGATTTCTCCACCAGTAATCTGACAAAGGTTGTTACAGTTTAGTGTCTTAGCACCACCGAATTCAGTAACATCTAATTTTCCATTTTGAACCAATAACTCTTGTGTAATATCAAGGTTTACATCCCATAGATAAACAGACGAGAACGAGTATGTTTTATTTAAAAGAACTTTATAGAAGGTTTCGTCATTATCAGCGCTATAGTTGATTGCGCCACTGCTGCTTCCGTCAAAAGTGATGGTTGATGTTCTTTCGTTAAACCCCGAGCTTCCAACCATGTTTTCCCAGTATTCTCCGAGATAGATGTCTTGAATAGAGCTGTTTGCAACATTGTACACGTCTAAAACTCCATCATTGATAATGATATAATCATCAACATCTAAATCATCTTCTAGGTAATAAGTTCCTGAACCATTGAAGTACACACTTCCTTCAAACGCTTCATCATCGGAAAGGATGAACTCTGAAGATCCTGTTCCATAAAACTTCACATCTCCTTGAATATCTTGAGTAAGTTGTGTGTCCCCAGTAAAACTTCCGTCAATTAGTAAATCATTTCCAGAGCTTGATGCAATGGTAGCCGCTTGATCAATGTCAGCAAAGTTGATACGAGCACACATGTTTGCAGACTTATTCATTGTTGCCGTTTGGCCGTCAGAACTGAAAGAGTATGCATTGAAAATTACGGTGTCGATTAAACTAGGAATACATTCTCCTGTTCCAGAAGGATGTCCGTTTGAAGCTGTTCCATCACTATTGGTAGACCAGTTGTCTTTGTTTCCCCATGTTCCAGTGTTTCCTGTATAGTATAGTGTTCTAGCGCTTCTTTTATTGGTAAAGCTCCAGTCATTAGATCCTCCAGTATTGTTTCTTACGTCAGCACATTCATCACAAGTAATATTCCCTACGATTAGGTTAGCACTCATGCCCATGACTATAATATTACTTACACTTTGATCAGAATTAACACTCCATGCAGCAGCTGTACCAGGACTTGAAGAAGTCCAAGTGATATAGTTTTCACAATCAGCGCTTGCAGTAATACTTCCTGATACTTGGTAAGCATCACCCGAGTTAAAAGTGACAAAATCGTTGTTGGCGAATACAACGTCATTGAATGAAAAAGCTTCACCAAAACTGATGTTCATGTCTTCTCCGAAAGTAACGTCCATACAGTTAGCGTCTTCAGGAAAAGAAACGGAATAAGATGAATTATTGAATGTAATGTCGTTGTAATAATGAGCTCCTAGTTCCATTGCCACTGCATATCCAGAAGGATTAGAAATGATAAAGTCAGCGTAATCAGCATCAAGTGTTGTCCACATTCCAAAATCAACTGTTGAATTGTAAGCACTTGCAGACGATGTTGGTGTAATGGTAATATCTGATGTACCGAGGTTTACAGTTTCATATAATCCCCAAGAGTCGATACTTGCTATATTCATGTTGTAATTAGCTGTATTAAACGTTCCGTCTTCGAAAGAAAGTTCATCAGTGGTGGTAAGGTTGTCCGCCAAAGACCATGTCCCATCTCCTTCAAAACTAAGCTCAGAACCGAAACTTAAACCGTTAGAGGTTATGGTATGACTTCCTGAAGTTGCCATGAATTCAACTTCATCAAGGTCTGCGCGCCAAGTCATTGAGGAAATGGTAGTCAGACTCCCGTAAATTTCTAATTCGTACCAAGTTGAAGATGCAGTCAGTGTTGGGTTGTTTGTTGCTCCTGTCCAAGACATGTCATAACAGAAGGCATCGGCATCAATTGTTACCGTTTGCCCTGAAGTAGAAAATGAATTTGCGTCGAAGTAAACATCGTCTCCCGATAAAGGAACTGTATCTCTAAACGTGCTTCCACCAGAGCTTGTAGCCCAATGGGTAGAAAAATCACTCCAGTTTCCTGTTCCACCTACCCAGTAAAAATCAGCTGCTTGTATTAATGTTAGTTTGGCGAATAACAGGAAGAAAAAAGCAATAGTTTTCTTGCCTGACACCAGTCGTGTCAAATTACACATAGTTTTCTCAATGTCGATCTGTTTAAATGAGCGATCGCCCTGAAAAAGAATAAGTTAGTCTCTCTCGTTAGCAAATATAGACCATAGTGTTTCTCGACTCAAGTGGACTCTGTAACATGTCTTTATCGTTAACAGACTTCCTAAAAATCAAAAAAACCAACAAAGTCAATAAGTGTGGAAACAGATGGGGTTGATAACCTGTAGGGCAAAAAAAACGTTAAGTAAAATTATGAAGATTTAGAAAGCGTATAAAATGGGTTTTTGTTGCGAGGCCTTCATTCTGATTATCAGACGATTACTGTTTTATGTAAAAATTTAAAGGACGTAAGTGCTTTTTGAAAATAGTTTAGAATTAGCTCTGAAAACGGTGTCTGGCATGAGACATTCAGTATAAAACACTGATGGTCATGAGAATAAGTACTTTTTAATGGCTATCTTATATGAACCTAATTTAATCTAACTATGAAGAATTTTAAAAATTTAGTCTTACTCTTTACCACTTTAGGACTTGGTTTAAATGCGCAAAATGTTCAGCCGTGCTCTACTGTAGAGCATTATCATGACTATTTACATAAGCATCCAGAAAAAGCAGTTGAAGCAGAGCAAATCAAAAATAATTTGTTTAACAATTCAAAGAACATTTCTAGAAAAAACCAGACTACAAGAATTATCCCGGTTGTCTTTCATATCATGCATGACGGTGAAAACGGAAATATTTCAAAGGAGCAAATTGATGACCAAATCAGGGTTTTGAATGAAGATTTTTCAAGAACTAATAACGATTCAGATAACACTCCATCTGTGTTTGCTTCTATTGCGGCAAATACAAACATCGAGTTTAGGTTAGCAAACTTTGATCCGCAAGGAAACTGCTCTCAAGGAGTGACTAGGAATTTCTCTAACAACTCTTACGAGGCCAGAGATAATGTTAAATCAGAAGTTCGATGGAATACTAGTAAGTACCTTAATATTTGGGTAGTTAATTCTATTGAAGGAGGTGATGAAAACAGTATCGTTTTAGGTTTTGCTCAATTCCCTTGGTGGGGAGGTTCATCTACAGATGGTATTGTTATAAGGCATGATGTTGTTGGAACAATTGGTTCTGCTTCAGGGTCTTTAGGGTCTAGCAATAAAGCAAGAACCTTATCACATGAAGTAGGCCATTACCTTGGTTTAAGACATATTTGGGGTGATGAATTTTGTGGAGATGATGGTATTGATGATACGCCAGCAGCAGCAGATGCAAATAGTGGATGTCCAAGCTTTCCTTATAATGCAGGTTCTTGTGCAGGGAATTCAACTAACGGAGAAATGTATATGAACTACATGGATTACACGAATGGGTCTTGCCAAAATATGTTTTCGCAAGGACAAAGTGAATTAATGAATTATGTACTGGATGAAAACAGAAGTAGTTTGGTTACTCCGTCAAACCTTTCAGCAACTGGTGTAAACGACCTTGATTATCAAGTTTGTTCTCCTATTGCAGAATTTCATGCTACTGATTTAATGATTTGTCAAGGAGAGCAAGTCTCTTTTATTGACAATTCATGGAATGGATCACCAGACAACTATTCTTGGTCATTTGAAGGAGGAACACCAGCAACAAGTGTTTCATCTGATCCAAACATTCGATTTTTAAATGCTGGAGTTTACGATGTATCGTTGAATGTTTCTAATGAGAGCGGAGACGATACAAAGACAGAACAAAACTTGGTATACGTAAGTCCATTAGAAGCACAATATGAAGCATGGCAGTATTTAGACAACTTTGAAGATGAAGCCCGTGTATCTGATGATTGGTTGTTTTTTAACGATGAAGATAATGGATGGGAGTGGAGTGCTGCTGCAGGTTATGCTAGCAAGTCAGCCTTAACCATTCAAAATAGAACCGGTAATGCAGACGGAAGTGTAGATTACATTATATCTCCTTCATTTAATCCGTCGGTAATGGCAAGCGCTTCACCAAGATTATACTTTGACTATGCATATAGTAAACTAACTTCATCAAGTACAGATGACTTTAAAGTTTATATTTCAAGAAACTGTGGTAAAACATGGACGTTGAGGTTTAGTAAATCTGCAGATGCCTTAGAAACTACCCCAACAGCTGTAGCAGCCCTTATTCCTAGTGATGATCAATGGCAAAATGTTTCGATTGCCCTGGGTACTTTCGCGAACGAGGAAAACGTAAGGGTTAAGTTTCAGTTTACTTCAGGTGGAGGTAATAACATTTGGTTGGATAATGTAAACATTGGAGATATTAACTCCATTGAACAAGAGGAAAACCAAGTTGATTTAAAGGTTTATCCTAACCCAAGTAGTGGAAACTTCAGTATTGACTTTAGCTTGGCAAACGCTGGGAGTGTAAAGATTGACTTGATGGATATTAAAGGAAGTTCTGTAAAGTCTTTATTAGAGGAAAAGGCGAATGCAGGCGAATTTAATTTAAACTATAACGTTAGCGATTTATCCAGAGGGGTATACTTTATCAAGTTAACGGCTGATGGAATGACCAGCATGAAAAAGCTAGTGATTCAATAAAATAACATAAAGAAAAAGGAAAGTAAAGGAGGTCTAATCAGCCTCCTTTATTTGTATTATAAAGTTCACTAATGAACAGATACGTTCAAAAGAACTAACTTTGCATTATGCTAGAGAGTCAAGATATAACAAGATGGTTGCCGACCACAAAGAAGGAAGCTGAAGCGAGAGAGTGGAACGAACTTGATGTTATTTTGATTTCTGGTGATGCTTATATCGATCACCCTGCTTTTGGATCTGCCGTGATTGGTAGAATATTAGAAAGTCAAGGACTTAAAGTGGGTATCATAGATCAGCCGAATTGGAAAGGAGACTTACAAGACTTTAAAAGATTAGGTACTCCTCGTTTATTCTTTGGGGTTACTGGTGGTTGTATGGACCCAATGGTTAATCATTACACGGCTAATAAGAAGAAGAGGTCAAATGATGCTTATTCTCCTGGAGGAAAAGCGGGTAAAAGACCTGATTATGCGACAACAGTATATTCTAAAATATTAAAGGATCTTTTTCCTGAAACACCTGTATTGATTGGAGGTATTGAGGCAAGTTTAAGAAGGGTTACTCATTATGATTATTGGAGTGATTCCTTAAAACCAAATATTCTTTCATGGTCTGGTGCTGACATGCTGGTTTATGGAATGGGTGAACAAGCGTTAAGAGAAATTGTTAGACTATTGGAAAAGGGAGTTCCTTTTGATTCATTGAAAACAATACCTCAAACGGCAGTGTTAGTAGATAAATACTGTTATCCAAAGAATAAGAAGATTGCTGATATTGAGTTGAATTCACATGAAGACTGCTTGGACGATAAGTTGAAGTATGCAGCTAATTTTAAACATGTTGAGCAAGAATCTAATAAAACGAAAGCGGATAGATTAATACAGCATATAGGTGAACAATCACTGATAATAAATCCTCCTTATCCAACCATGACGGAAAAGGAAATTGATCAGAGTTTTGACATGCCGTATACACGAACACCGCATCCAAAGTATACCTTCCAAGGACCTATTCCTGCTTATCAAATGATACGTCATTCGATAAACATGCATAGAGGTTGTTTTGGAGGATGCAGTTTTTGTACTATTTCAGCTCATCAAGGGAAGTTTGTTGCTTCTAGGTCTGAAGAGTCCATAATGAAAGAAGTGGAGCAAGTGGTTGAAATGGACGACTTTAAAGGGTATATATCTGACATAGGAGGTCCTTCCGCAAACATGTACAAAATGAAGGGTATTGATCAAGCGATTTGTGATCGATGTACTTCTCCGTCATGTATTAACCCGGTGATTTGCAGTAACCTGGATACATCTCATACTCCTTTAACAAACCTATACAAAAAGGTAGATGAACACGAGAAAGTAAAGAAAGCCTTTGTTAGCTCAGGTGTACGTTATGATATGGCTGTGAAGTCTTTCAATAAAAAAGGCGATGATAGTTTAGATGAGTACATGGAACAGTTGGTTACACGACATGTTTCGGGAAGATTGAAAGTTGCTCCAGAGCATACGGCAGATGAGACGCTGAAAATCATGAGAAAGCCTAGTTTTAAGCATTTTCATGCATTTAAAAAGAAGTTTGATCAGATACAACGTAAACATGGATTAAAGCAGCAGTTGATTCCTTATTTCATTTCGAGTCACCCTGGCTGCAAGACAGAAGATATGGCTGATTTAGCAGCTGAAACAAAGGAAATGGGGTTTCAGCTTGAGCAAGTTCAAGATTTCACGCCAACTCCAATGACGGTTGCTACCGTAATTTATTACGCAGGAGTGCATCCGTATACATTAAAACCAGTTGAAACGGTAAAATCTAAAAAAGAGAAACAAGCTCAAAACAGATTCTTTTTCTGGTATAAAGCAGAGAATAAGCAGTGGATCAAGAATACGTTAGCAAAAGTAAATCGTGTTGATTTAGTGAATAGATTATTGCCTGAACAAAAGCAAGAAGCTAAAGCCACACCGAAGAAAAACCATGGATTTCAAAAGAAGAAATTCCAGAGTAAAAAGAAGTTTAAGGGTAGGAGGTAGGTTGCTTATTTTACTAACAACTCTAATATCTGAACCGCATTTGTAGCAGCTCCCTTTCTTAAGTTATCTGCAACAACCCACATGTTTAATGTGTTTGCTTGGCTTTCATCTCTGCGTAAACGACCAACAAAAACGTCGTCTTTACCTTCTGAGAATAAACACATTGGATATTCGTTTTGAGCAGGATTATCTTTAAGAGTTAAACCTTCAGTTTTTGAAATGATGTCTCTTACAGATTCTAGCGTGTATTCTTTCTCAAAAGCTACATTAATACTTTCAGAGTGTCCACCAGAAACAGGAATCCTTACAGCAGTTGCAGTCACCTGAACACTGTCATCATTCAATATTTTTTTGGTTTCGTTCATTAACTTGATTTCCTCCTTGGTGTATCCATTATCTAGGAAATCATCACAATGAGGTAAGCAGTTTTTGTCTATAGTATACGGGTAGGCCATTTCTCCTTCAACACCATTCCTTTCATTTTCCAGTTGTTGAACCGCTTTAACACCTGTTCCAGATATACTTTGATAGGTTGAAACAACCACTCTTTTTATGGTGAACGACTCATGAAGAGGAGCTAATGCCATTAGCATTTGAATTGTTGAGCAATTCGGATTAGCGATTATTTTATCAGCAGAAGTCACTGAATCTCCATTGATTTCTGGTATAATCAGTTTGTTATTTGGGTTCATTCTCCATGCTGAAGAATTGTCAATTACAGTTGTTCCAACTTCCGCAAATTTTGGTGCAAAACGTAAAGAAGTCTCTCCTCCTGCGGAAAATATAGCGAAGTCTGGTTTTAGCAAGATCGCCTCATCAATAGTTACAACAGCGTGGTTTTCACCATTTAATTCAATTAGTTTTCCCTTTGACTTTTCACTAGCAACAGGAATAAACTCATCTATCTGAATCTTTCTTTCTTTAAGAACTTGGAGGATAACGTTCCCTACCATTCCAGTAACACCAACTACAGCTAATTTCATATGATAACAAGCGCTTACTAATTGTTTTCCAAGCGCGATTCCAAAAATAATACATTTGTTTTAGCCCCTTATTAAGATGATGAAATCAATCTACTTATTCCTGTTTCTCACAGTATCTTTTGTTGCTTTTTCTCAGGAAATGGAGAATATCCAACTAAGGTGGGAAGGGGATACTTCTGATTTTCTTATAAATGATAGTATGGTAAGCTTAAGTGCAGAAGGCTCCGGAAGCTCAGAAATTCAATCAGCAATCAAGAATTATTACGGCTTTGAGTCTTCATTTCAGTTTTCTTTGGATTTTTCTCCTTCCAGTTCAAATCGCGTGAGTATTTACATTGCAAATAATAGGGAGTTTAGTGATGGGGTTGCCTTGGAGCTAGGAGAGAGTGGATCGAATGATCAATGGATTCTGCGGGAATTAAGGAATGGTGAAGAAGTTAAAAGTCAACGAGGCGAGGAAATATTTGCATCATCATTTACAGATCTTGAAATAAGGCTAAAGAAAGAAGTGAATAGTTGGACAGCTTTTATCGGAGAGGATAGTTTAACGATGGTTTCTGCATTTATTCAAGACTCTTTATACTTTGGCCTATCATGCAATTATACCAGTTCAAATGCTGGAGGATTTCATTTATATAATTATGCAGGAGCTGAGACATTAAAAGATTTCGATCCTCCTCGATTAGATACGTTATTTTGGCTAAATAGCGATAGCGTTCGTTTGGTTTTTGATGAATCTGTTAAGATGGATCAAGAAACGTTTTCGACTGAAAAAACACTTCATAAATCAATGCTAAATTCATATAATCAATTATTTACATTAAATATTGAAATAACTGATAGAAATGAAAACAAGATATTTATAGACACGTCATTTTACTCAAAACAAATGCGTTTTCAGTCCTGCGCTTTCAATGAATTAATGATTGACCCGAGTCCAAGTTTAGGCGTTTATGAAGAGGAGTATATTGAATTAATAAACTTAAGTGGACGAGACTTATTCAAAACAGAGTTTTATTTGGTTTATAATCAAGACACATCGTTAATATCCATTGATGAATGGAAAAAAGACTCGCTGATGGTCATATATGATCAGTCATTGAGCAATGAAAAGTTTATACTAGAGCTTTTAGGCCCCTATGGAAGTCTTATTGATCACTTTGAGTATAATCATAGCCTTTTCTCAAATAAACAGCGTTCTGGTGGCGGCTGGAGTCTTGAAAAGAAGGATTCAGATTATTTTGGAGACTACTTTAATACATGGGAGTTTCATCAATCTTTTCGAGGAGGATCTCCTGGAGTTTTAAATGAGAAAGAAGTGCTATTTGACAACGAGCGGCCCTACATAGTATGGCTTGAATTGAATGGAACGGATACGCTGTATCATTTCAATGAACCAGTCTATTATGACAATCGTATATCAACGACGTTTGAAGTTGTAGATGATATACAGGACTTAAGTACTAACAGAATGAATGACACTATTCTAGTGCTAGATAACATACAAGAAGTCGGCTCCAAGAATGTGATGATATCAGAAATACTGTTCAGACCATCTGCAGAAATCCCAGAGTTTATTGAGCTAGTGAATCATTCAGATAAGGCTATACTACTGGATGGTTTATGGCTAGCAAAAGAAAGCAATAATGAGGTTTTACCTATTTGTCAATTTCCTGAAAAACTTGTTCAACCAAATGAATACTTTACTATTTGTAAGGATAAATACCTGCTTAGAAAGCATGAATACTTGAATAAAATGACAATCCTTGACGATCTTGATTTTCCCGATTTATTGAGTTCCGAGATGCATCTTTTGTTAATAACGCAAAACGAAGAAGTCATTGATGAAATCCAGTATAATGTAGATTGGACTCCGAATGACTTGAATTTAACAGAAGGGTACAGTTTTGAAAGAGTTGGAGAGAATGGGTTAATTTCAGAGTCTTGGAAAGTAGCTTCATTTACAAGTAATTACGCAAGTCCTGGCTTACGGAATACCCAAGTAATTCATGAGGGTAAAGAAGAATTCCGTTTGTTATCAAAGCGAATTAAGGAATCAATAACAATTGATTACAGTGGCGTTGAACCAGGTTTTTTAGAGATTAATCTGTATAGCCTTCATGGTTCATTGATTGAGGTCCTCGGTAATAATCTTTGGCTAGGATCGGAAGGACAAGTTAAGGTTGAGCGCACATATATGGGCTATTCAGGACAAGCAATTCTGAATCTAGTTGTTACAAACGAAACTGGAAAAAGAAAGATTCTAAATCTAGCTTGTTATCTAAATTAGTAAGTAATCGATTGTAATGAGAAGTAAACCGGTCCTACACTAGAGTACTTACCAGGCAGTGTTTTACCGTCTTTATCAAGTAGTTCAGCTTTAAAAAAGTGTTTACCGTTGTTTAGACCTTCTATGTAATACGGAGCCCAGTTGTCAATTATAAACGATGTCTTATTATCGATGGAAAGTTTAACCTTATTTCCTTCTGGAGAAATAGTTGTGTTTGCAAGAAAGAAATCAAACAAAACTTTTTCTGAAATACCTTCATTATACCTGCCTGATGGAGAACAGATAAATACGGCAGGTTCAGAGATAGACCTGTACTTGGCTCTTTTTTTTGTGTCTGTTACCTCTAGTTCAAAAGCTAACCAAGAATTATCATTTTTTATACTCATCTCATATGACCTTGAAGGAATTACAAAGAAGCTATTTAGCCCTCTTTTTAAATCAAAATCAAAGTTTATGTTACTTACCTTTTTAATTTTAGTTTGGTCTTTAATCAAGTAGATAAATTGTCCTGTAGAGTTTAAACGGGTATTCTTTTCATTTTGATCAGTTGTAGAGCCACCTAGTCCATAATTTTCAAGAATTAGTTCAATCTTATTTGGACCAAATTGAAAAATAGTACTATCGGATTCCATTGAAAGCTTAGTATCTGAAAAAAGAGGAAAGTCATTAGCCTCAATAAGCTTGATTCCCTTTTTTTCTAGAACAATTCTCGGTTCCACTTCAGCAAAAGCTTTGTCTACATCAGACATTTTAATATCAACGCGATTGTCTTGACTACAAGCTATTAAAAGACTAGCTAATACAGTAAATAGGAGTGTTTTAAACATAATTGTTTATTCGAATTCGATTAGTACTTGATTCTTTTCTACTGATTTTCCAATCTCCACTTCAATGGACTTAATTATAACGTCATCCGGAGATTTTAAAACGTTCTCCATTTTCATTGCTTCAAGAACGATTAATCCGTCTCCTTTAGCGATTGAATCTCCTGCCTTAACAAGTGTTTTTAAAACAAGTCCTGGCATTGGAGCTTTTAAGTTGGATACCTTTTGATTTGTTGACATATCCATACCCATTTGACTCAACAATAAATCAAATTGATCTTTTGCTTCGAAGTCATAAGCTGTGTTGTTAACCTTTACTGTAAAAGCTTTTGAGCTATAATCAGCAGTAACAATTTCAACAGTGTAAGTTTTGTTATCCTTTATAACGTGAAATTCTTTCTCGTTAATTTTTCTAACATCGATGTCAAAGTTATTTCCATTAACTTCTCCTAAACCAAGCTTTTCTAGAGGCTTGATGTTAAACTTTTGTTCGTTAGTCGTTAATTCGTACATGCTGCAAATATATAAAAGACTGACCATCTTCTTGCTCTCTTAATTGCTATATTTGAAGTGCTTCGGTGATTACCTAAGTATTTCAAAGTCAATATTGTTATGAATAAGTCAATCGTTTTTTCTCTATTAACCGCTCTTTCTTTTTCAGCTTGTAAAACAGCTAAGCATGTTTCTAATGAGACAAAAGAGATATCTGTTATTGCTGACAAAGCATCTCACGGTGTTTACAAGGAAACAGAAAAGAGGGAGTTTGATTTATTACATACTGATTTAGATGTTTCGTTTAATTGGACTGAAAAGCAATTGCTTGGTGTTGCTAAACTAAAGCTAACACCTGTTTTCTATGATCAGACGGTTTTAAACCTTGATGCGAAAGCAATGGATATTAAAGCTGTTGGTTTGATCGATAGTCTTGGAGAGGTTAAGCCTGTAGAATTTACTTATGACGGATTAGTTATTTCTGTTAAACTGGGTAAAGTCGTTACAAGAAAAGATACAATAAACGTTTTCATCGATTATGTTGCAAACCCGGAGAAGGTGGAACAACCAGGCTCTGAAGCGATTCACATGGCAAAAGGATTATATTTTATCAATGCTGATGGAGATCACCCTGAAAAACCGCAGCAAGTTTGGACTCAGGGAGAAACAGAAGCTTCATCATGTTGGTTTCCAACAATTGATATTCCGAACGAGAAGACAACACAAGAGATTCGAATTACAGTTCAAGATAAATTCAAAACGTTATCGAATGGTGAGTTAGCTTATTCTATGTTAAATGCTGACGGAACAAGGTCTGACGTTTGGAGACAAGAAAAACCTCATGCGCCTTACTTATTCATGATGTCGGTAGGAGATTATCATGTTATAGAGCACGATTGGAGAGATATTAAAGTTCATTATTTCGTTGAACCAAAAGATTCTAATTATGCAGAATTGGTTTTCGGAAGAACCCCTGAAATGTTAGATTATTATTCAGACTATTTAGGTTTCGAATACCCTTGGGCTAAATACGATCAAGTTTTAGTAAGAGACTTTGTTTCTGGAGCAATGGAGAATACTTCAGCGGTAATTCATGGTGAGTTTATTATGTTGGATAGCTTGGAGTACCTAGATCAAAACTTTGAAGATATTATTGCACATGAATTAGTACACCATTGGTTTGGAGATCTACTTACTTGTGAGTCATGGGCAAATCTTCCTCTAAACGAATCTTTTGCTACTTACGGATCTTATTTATGGAGAGAACATAAGTACGGGAGAGAGTATGCGGACATGAATTATCACAGTAACCTAAGATCTTATTTATGGGAGTCAGCCTATAAGCAAGAGGATATGATTCGTTTTACTTATGAAAACCCGATGGATATGTTTGATAGTCATTCTTACGCAAAGGGAAGTACTATATTACATATGCTTAGAAAATACATTGGAGATGAAGCCTTCTTTGCTTCATTGAAAGTTTACCTGAATGAAAATGCGTATCAAACGGTTGAAATACACGATTTAAGACAAGCTTTTGAAAAAGTAACAGGAGAAGATTTGAATTGGTTTTTCAATCAGTGGTTCATGGATAAAGGTCATCCAAGTCTGTTCTATACGTATAGCTATGATGCGGTGAATGATTCACTTATTTTAAATATTGAGCAACTGCAGAATCTAGAAAAAACACCATTATACAAGCTTCCAATAGATATTGATATCTACCACGGTAGCAGAGCAGAAAGAAAGAGGGTTTGGGCAAACGAAAAGAAAAACAGATTTGCTTTTGCTGTTGACGGAAGGCCAGATAACGTCAACTTTGACGCTACAAAGTCTATTACCTGTGAGAAAATAGAAGAAAAGCCATTTGAGGCATGGGCTCATCAGTATAGAAATGCACCATTGTATTTAGACAGATATGACGCATTTGAAAAAGTATTGGTTCACTGTAAAGATTCAGCATCTAAGGCAACAAATGACTTGATGTGGGAGTTTATGGAGGATAAGAATAAAAACATCAGAATGATGGCTTCTTACTCTTACCCTTTTATTCAGGAAAAGGACAGTGCTGAGTTGAGACTAAAAATGTTAGACGTTTTAACTAAAGACCCTGCTTCAAGTGTTAGAGCAACAGCGATCATGGTTTTAACGAAACTACCTGAAAACCAAGAAAATGTTTTTGCTATCAGAAAAGCACTTAAAGATTCATCTTACATGGTTAAGGCTTATGCTATAGAAGCGCTTTATGTTACGGATAAGGAGTTTTTGTTAAAGAAGGTTTCAAGCTTTGAAAACTCTGACAATAGCAGTATAGTTAACTCTATAGCAAAGATTTATGCTAAAGAAGGGGATCAAGCCTATCAAGCTTATTTTCAAGAAAAGTTTGCCAACTTCACCACGAAGAAGATGTATTTACAGAAGTCGTATGCTGCGTACTTGCAAAAGCAATCAGAGGACAGTATACGATCAGCTGTTAAACATTTAGAAGGATTAGCAAGCAGTCCTTTTTATACCGATAAGGATAAAAGCGCAATGGCTAACGTTTTACTGGAGATGGTTGTACATTATTATTCCAGAATGAATGATTTGAAAAAGGATATTCAAGACGAGAAAGACTCCAACACACGTAAAAATGATCTACCTGCTAAGGAAGCACGACTTAAGAAGGTGGAAGAAAGCTATAAGCTTATTCGTGAATCATTAAAGAATGTTCACGAGAAGCTAAATGAATCAAGTATGAAGAATATTCAGGATCAGTTGAATCGAGCGGGAATCGAGTAATCAATTCTTCTTTAGTCGTTTTTTAGCAGAAATGATCTTCCTTTTTATTGGTTTAAGTTCATTTAAGCTCTTATTATCTTTCTCTTGAATTAACATCGCTTGTTGCTGTTCATGCAGACTCATTTTATGTCTCAATTTAGTAGCCAATGCTTTGAATTCTTCCGAGATGATCTTGTCGATATTATTTTGGTCTCTTGGAAATGATTTTTCCAGAATTCCGCTTTCAATGGTTTTTCCTTTAGCATTGAGAACCGTATAATGAATTTTAACCACTCTATTCCACTCTCCAGTACTAACGGCATTAATATCGCTTAGGTCATTCATCAGGTCAAGCTCATTGATGAATAGGTAATAAGAACATTGATAGCGCTCATTTAAGTAAGGAAGTAAAGAGGTGTCCTTTATAGCCGTTTTCATGTACTTTTTTCGTGTATCCCGAGTACTTACTATTTCACCGTTAATAGTTCCGTTAACAGGCTCGTTTTTAGTTGCTTTAATTTTTTTATCTAGTTTTATTTTTTCCAGCGGGTTTGCTTCTGAATAACCTGCGGTATCAATAATCACTTCATAGCTATATCCAATACCAGCGTAAATACGTTCTAAATCTTCTCGCAAAGAATCAACGGTTAAGTTAAAAATGGAGAATGCTTTATAGCGGTAAAGCATTTGGTATTTAAACTGATAGGTGATTCCATTTCTAAAGTTGGAAAGAATCGTAGGGAAGTTTTTTTCATTTTCCTTAGCCAGTTCTTTATCGATTTGAGAACGGTACATCTTTTTTTCAAAAGGAATAATCATCATTCCCTTTTCGTGATGATAAACCGTATCCGGATTTTGAATAGTCTCTGATTGAGCAGTTAAACTGCTAAGAGAAAGTATAAGGCAAAGTAAAAAGGTGATTTTCATGATTGCAATTTGCATGAAAACCACCTTTAAATCAATATGAGTAGCGTGTTTCTATTAACTCAGAAATGTTAGTCTATTCAGGAAACCATTTGTTTAACAATTCCTGCATCCCTTTTAAAGTAATCGGTTTTGCTAAGTAATCGTCAAGCCCGGCGGTTATATATTTTTGTTTGTCTCCTTCCATTGCATTGGCTGTTAAAGCAATAATAGGAGGGATATTGTTATAATCCTCTTTTATTTTTTGGGTAGCTTGAACTCCATCCATTTCAGGCATTTGAATATTCATTAATATCAAATCATATTTACCCTCCTCGAACTTTTCAACCGCTTGAACTCCATTTACTGCCGTCTCTGGAATACAGCCAAATTTCATTAGCATGCTTCTAGCAACAATCAGGGTTACATTTTTATCATCAACTAAAAGGACCTTTAAATCAAATTTATCTTTACTAATGGCAATCGAGTTGTTTTCTAAAGTCTCTTCTGCTTTTTTCTTTGATTTACCCGCTTTAAAAGTGAACCAAAAGCTCGACCCTTTATCGATTTCAGATTCAACACCAATGCTTCCTCCCATTAGTTCAGAGATTTGCTTCGCAATGGCAAGACCTAAGCCTGTTCCTTCAACTGATTTAGTAGAAGAGTTATCTAGTTGAGAAAACGACTTAAATAGTTTCTTTTGATCCTCTTTTGACAAACCTTGGCCTTCATCAACAATCTCGGTTTTGATAGTGTATTCATCGTTTTCGTCAGTAAGACAATTCAATCGAATTCGTTCACTTTTATCGTTACAAAACTTGATAGCATTACTTACAAAGTTAGACAAGACCTGGTTAAAACGATTGTTATCCACTACCAAAAACTCAGGCATATTGTTTGCATATTCAGAGATAATTTCAATGTCTTTTTCTAATGCCTTTGGTTTGAATAAGTTTTTAACTTGGTGAACAAGGGAGTGGATATTATGATCATCTGGTGTCAAGGAAACTTTTCCCGCTTCTAGTTTAGAATAATCTAGAATATCATTAATGATATTCATTAAAGTATTGGAAGAAGTTTTTACCGTTTCCAGGTACTCTAATTGTAGTGGGTTTGGATCGGTATTTTCAACGAGCATATCTATTAAACCAACAATACCGTTCATCGGTGTTCTGATCTCATGAGACATGTTTGCCAGAAAGACCTCTTTTTGTTTGGTTGAGGCTTCTGCTACTTCTTTTTCTTTTCTTAAAGTAAGGTTCTTTTTTTCTGCTTCCGCAAGTTCAAAATCGACTGTAATATCCCTCGCTACGCAGTATAATAAACCAGAATCAGGGTCTGTTTGAGAAGACCAACTTAGCCATCTATAAGCACCTGATTTTGTACGGTATCTATTTTTGAAATTGAATGTTTTAGCACCTGCTGCAGCTAAACGATTAACCTCATCGTTTGTTCGCTGAACATCTTCAGGACGCATAAAGTTATAGAAAGGAGTGGTAAGCATTTCTTCTTCAGAATAACCCAAAACTTGCGTCCATTCTGGATTTACTTTTAAGAATTTACCTTCTGTATTTGCAATAGCAAGCAAGTCAATATTAAGGTTAAAGAATTTAGAAGACTCGTTAGTGATTTCTTTAATCTGAACCTCTTGTTCTTTTCGGGAGGTTATATCGAGGTGAGTACCAACAAACTTAATAGGGTCGCCTTTTGCGTTTCTTTCAACGACCAGATCTTGATCAAGAACCCATTATCCAATGGCCATCCTTGTGTTGCATTCGGTGCTCATTCGAGTAAATTTCTGCGTCACCGCTAACATGTTTTTCGATATCAGCTTGGCACTGATCTATGTCCTCTGGGTGCAATCTAGAAGACCATTCTTCTATATTATTTGAGATTTCCCCAGGAGTATAACCTAGCATGGTTTTCCAGCTATCTGAAAAATCGACTTCATTAGTTTGAGGATTCCAGTTCCATATACCGATTCTTGCTCCATCAATAACCGCTTTAAGGTTTTGTCTTTGCTTTTTAAGCAATTCAACGGTTTTAATTTGTTGTGAGATGTCTTGAAAAGTACCGTATAGCGCTATGGGTTTACCTGCTTTGAATTCAACATTTCCTTTAGCCCTTATCCATTTTTCTTTTCCTAAAGCAGAAACGATAATTAACTCAACATCCCAAGGTTTTCCAGTTTCTATCGCCTCCTCTACGCATTGAGAGATTGTTTCACGACCATAACCTTCTTTATAAAAATTAATTCCTGTCCCTAAATCAGGATTGAAATCGCCTTTTACTTCGTGAATTTTTTTTGTCCTACTGTCCCAAAAAACGGTTTGCTCAAGTAAATCAACTCTCCAAGAACCAATTCCACTTAAAGCAGCGATTTCATCGTTTATTTTTTGAGTTTGGGTTAAAGTATCATTCTGTTTTTTTAATTCGAGTTGACTTATTACTGAGTCTGCGAAGGTTTTTAATAGATCTTTTTGATCATCAGTAAGTTTGCGTTCTTTTCTATCGATAACACAGAGGGTACCGATGTTATAACCTTCAGCTGATTTTAGTGGGATTCCGGCATAAAAACGAATATTCGGATCGCCAGTAACAAGTGGATTGTCTTTAAATAAATCTGTATTTAGGGCATTTTCAACTTCATATATTTCATCCCCCTTAATAGCGTGCTGACAAAAGGATATTTCTTTTGGAGTAGAGGGAGCATCTAATCCAAACCGAGATTTAAACCACTGTCTTTTATCATCAACTAATGAGATCAGCGCAATAGGAGTGTCGCAGATTTTCGCAGCCATTTTTGTGATCGCATCAAAAAATTCTTCAGGAACAGTATCCAATATTTTATAAGCTAATAGGCTATTTAGTCTTTTGCTTTCTTCTTCCATAAAACATGATATATGAGTCGCGTTCTATGGAGCTGGTAAGGAAAGGTTTCTAAATTGATTACCGGTCTCTTTGAAACAAAAATGGCTACCATAACGGTAGCCATTTTAATCTATTTTGATGAAATCAATGTTTTAAACTAAAGTAACTTCAACGGATCCGTTTTCTAGCTTTTCTACCTTGATAAGGTTATGTGGCCTTAAACCTTTCATCGCTTTATCGAAAGCCTTTCCGCTAAAACCTGATTCAGATTTTAAATCTCCAATTGATATCGTCGTTTTAGATTTTACGATATCAAAAACAGCTTTTTCTGTTTCACTTAATTCCGGACCTTTTTTCTCCGGTTTCATTTGTGGGAAGAACAACACATCTTGAATCGAGTTAGAGTTCGTCATAATCATCGCTAAACGATCAATCCCTATTCCAAGTCCTGCTGTAGGAGGCATTCCGTACTCAATGGCTCTTAAGAAATCCTCATCAAGCATCATTGCTTCATCATCTCCTCTTTTACCAAGCTCCAATTGTTCTTCAAAACGCTTTCTTTGATCGATAGGATCATTAAGCTCAGAGTATGCATTACAGATTTCTTTTCCGTTACAAATTGCTTCGAAACGCTCAACTAAACCTTCCTTGCTTCTGTGCTTCTTCGCTAGTGGAGACATTTCTACAGGGTAATCCGTAATGAATGTTGGCTGAATTAATAAACCTTCACACTTCTCTCCAAATATTTCATCGATTAGCTTTCCTTTTGCCATCGATTCATCTACTTCTATTTCTAATTTTTTTGCAGTAGCTCTAAGTTCATCTTCATTCATTTCTGAAATATCAATTCCAGTGAATTCTTCGATAGCTTCAAACATGGTAAATCTCTTCCAAGGTCTTTGGAAGTTGATCATGTTCTCTCCAACTTGAACTTCTGTTTTACCATGGATATCAAGACAGATTTTTTCAACCATCTCTTCAACCATGTCCATCATCCAATTGTAATCTTTGTAAGCAACATAAAGTTCCATTTGAGTAAACTCAGGATTATGGAAACGACTCATTCCTTCGTTTCTAAAATCTTTAGCAAACTCATAAACACCATCAAAACCACCAACTATTAGTCTTTTTAAGTAAAGCTCATTGGCAATACGCAGATACAAAGGCATATCTAACGTATTGTGATGCGTTTTAAATGGTCTTGCCGCAGCTCCTCCATATAAAGGTTGTAATACAGGAGTTTCAACCTCCATGTATCCTTTGTCGTTTAAGAATGCTCTCATTGAGTTAGTCAGCTTTGTACGGTATACAAAAGCATCTCTAACCTCAGGGTTAACAACAAGGTCGACATATCTTTGACGGTATCTTTGTTCAGGGTCTGTAAAAGCATCATGAACAACTCCATCAGCATCCTCTACAGGCATTGGTAAAGGTCTTACCGCCTTAGAAAGTACTTTTATATTCTTAACGTGAATTGTGATTTCTCCTTTTTCTGTTGTAAAAACAAAACCTTCAATACCAACAAAGTCACCAATGTTGATCAATTTTTTAAATACCGTATTGTAGTTAGTAAAGTCGTCTCCTTCAGAAATGTCTTCACGAGTAACATATATCTGAATACGCCCAGTAGTATCTTGTAACTCACAGAAAGAAGCCTTTCCCATGATTCTTTTTCTCATGATTCTTCCGGCAATCGATACTGTTTTATAGTGAATCTTGTTCTTTTCGTAGTTTTCAAGTATATCCTTTGCGCTAGCGTTAGTATCAAACTTATCAGCAGGGTAAGGATCGATTCCTAAGCTTCTAAGTTCGTCTAAACTCTTTCTTCTATTGATTTCTTGTTCGCTCAATTGGCTCATAATACTGCGATTTGCCGCAAATATAATATGTTTTTAGGCGATTTTTTGTGAATTACTATTCGATTTAAAATCTATTTATTTTCTTTGCTTCAAATAACCACTTTAATGAGAGACCTAGTACAGTCATTTCCTGATCAACTGAGACAAGCACTAAGCATTGGAACAGCGTCAACTCTAAAGCCAAGCAACAGAGCGATACAAAATGTATTAATCTGCGGTCTAGGAGGTAGTGGAATCGGAGGGTATTTGTTTAGTTCAATCGTTAGAGGATCGGTTAAAGTACCTGTTTCTTTAAATCAAACGTATGATATTCCAGCATGGGTAGGTGAGCACACTTTGGTTATTTGCTGCTCTTATTCAGGAAATACGGAAGAAACGTTATCAGCTTTAGAGAAGATTCAGGAAACGGAAGCTGAGGTAGCTGTGATTTCTTCGGGAGGAAAGTTATTGTCGATTGCTAAAGACAATGGATATAACTTTATTGAAATCCCAGGAGGGAAACCGCCAAGATCGGCTTTATCTTTTTCTTTGGTTCAGCTTTTTGTTTTATCGGATCATTACGGTTTAACTCAAGGTTTTGTTGAACAATTTCAAAATGTACCTGCTTTATTGGAGAATGAGCAAAAGGATCTTTTATCTCTTTTAGATGATAAACTTATAGAAAGTTTGGTTTCTAAGGTGGTTGTTATGTATTCTGATGATACGTATCACCCGGTTATTAAAAGAGCGAAACAGCAAATCAACGAGAATTCGAAAGCTTTAGCTTATTGCTCTGTTGCTCCGGAAATGACACACAATGAGATTGTGGGTTGGACAGAGAAGCACGATACAGTTGCAGTAATAGCTATTCACGATAAAGAATCGAATTACAGAACAAATCATCGTTTAGATTACATAAAGAGAATCGTTACTCCATTAGCTGATAGCTATTATGTTGTAGAGCCAAAAGGAGCGAATTTGGTAGAGAAATTTTACTACTTGATTCACTTGTTTGACTGGGTTTCTGTTTTAATAGCAGAGAAAAAAGGAATTGACCCTGTTGAGGTCGATGTTATCACAGCTTTAAAAGAAGAGTTGAAGGCTATTCAATAATCATGAAGCCGATAGTTGAGTTCCGTGATCTAGGAGAGGTAGACTATAAGTCTTGTTGGGATTTTCAAGAAGTTTATTTTAAACAGAGCGTTGATGCCAAAATGCACAACCGTAAGTTTCCCGATCAATTAAAGCCATTAAATAATTATCTGATTTTTTGCGAGCATCCTCACGTTTATACTTTGGGTAAAAGCGGAAAGGAAGATCATTTATTGATTAATCAATCAGAAAGAGATGCTCAGGGAATTGATTATTACAAAATCAATAGAGGTGGTGATATTACTTATCACGGACCAGGTCAAATCGTTGCCTATCCTATTTTAGATTTAGAACAGTTTTTTACTGATATACATAAGTACCTTCGTTTTTTGGAAGAAGCGGTGATATTGACCCTAAAAGAA
>Ga0228674_1000543_pt1 | contig 25765 bp, 24 predicted proteins | sample 1D_rmetaG_FD_189054 | JGI IMG/M metagenome (GOLD analysis project Ga0228674, IMG submission 189054) | Seawater microbial communities from Monterey Bay, California, United States - 1D_r | ecosystem: Environmental > Aquatic > Marine > Coastal | place: USA: California | collected 2016-09-26
CGTGCTTCAATTTGAAGGGGACCGAAATCATGTTTATCGATTGCTTCGCTCTATAAAAAATAGATTTGGGAGTACGAACGAGCTTGGGATTTATGAAATGAATGGAAATGGATTACGACAAGTAAAGAACCCTTCTGAAATACTTATTACAAGTTCCGATGGCAACCTAAGTGGTGTTTCGATCGCTGCCACCATGGAGGGAATGCGACCAATGCTCATTGAAGTTCAAGCCCTTGTGAGTACCGCAGCCTATGGAACACCCCAACGATCATCAACTGGGTTTGACGCGAAGCGTCTCAATATGCTTTTGGCCGTAATGGAAAAACGTTGTGGCTTCAAATTGGGAGCAAAAGACGTTTTCTTAAATATCGCAGGCGGAATAAAAGTAGATGATCCGGCAATTGATTTGGCTGTTGTTGCAGCTGTACTATCATCTAATGCTGATATTGCCATTGCAAAAAACATCGCATTATCCGCTGAAGTTGGACTATCAGGAGAAGTAAGACCTGTTAATCGTATCGATCAGCGAATACACGAGGCTGAAAAACTTGGTTTTGATAAGATCATCATATCTAAGTACAACAAGGGAATCGACCAAAAGAACTTTGAGATTGAACTCATAATGTGCGGTAAGATAACTGAAGTAGTTAAAGCGTTGTTCGCGTAGCGAACTCTTGTTGCTAACAACCTATGAAAGGCCCAACTATAACTTTGATTTCTTCAAACGTCCTTTCGACCTGCAGCTTAGTGTTGCCATCCTACTGCCATTTCAGGATAAAGGACGACCATAATAATATACAATATCATGTGCTAAATATTAATGCTTCCGTTGGTTATCGGTTTCGAAAAAACTAAGACCGCTTTTGCCCTAACTAATAAGGACAATCCAAATAATCTGTGAGCATATGCAACAGTAATCCCACTCCGATTATTCGTGTTTTCTTAAGAACTACCATCCCTGCGTAAACTCCAATCGCATAGTCGGTATGCAGCGGATGAAAATTAATACTACATCTATGCGGATCGAAGATGGGTGTTGCTAGTAAATGATCAAGGTCTACAAGCATGGTTAGAAGCATAATAATCCAAGCTTTTTTCCAATTCGAACGAAAGAGTACGATTGCTATTATCCCTGGAGCAATGAGATGAAGACCGTAATGCTGAACAAACTGTATCACCTCCATTCTTTAAAGCAAAAAATAGCTGACTCCTAAGATTGTTATTCCTCCATCAATGAGTCCAGCGCAATACAAATCACCTCTTGATTCATTCATGAAAACCACAAGAACGAATTGAACTAAGACAGCAATATAAAATGTGGGGCTTACAATCAACGCAGGAATCCGCCAACACATCAGCACAAAAAACATGATCAATAAAACGAGTGAAGATCCTTTCGCCCAAAACATACCAACCACCTGCGGAATTGTTTTTTGGGTATCCTTGTCAAACTTCAAATCTCGAATATCGAACGGTATTGCCACAGCCACAAAATATAGATAATGGGCAATCGAAACCCATATGATCGATTCATTAATGCTTCCTTCGTTGAGCGTAGGAAATAGAATCAGAACCGTGACCCACGCAAAGGCAATTAGGTGAATTTTTATATAGGGTAATTCTCGCATGTTAACCCCTTTTACTCTTACTACATAGAAGAAACTAATTATTCCAGAGAACGCGAGCCAGACCGCTGCCATCCAACCAATTTTCCCTACCAAGAAAAGTGATCCTATTGTTCCTATAGAAGCACATCCAATTGCAAAAAGTAATAACCTTTCATTTCTTTTCACCCACTTTAACCATGTTGTTTCAGGCGGTTGTGCTGATTTTATTAGTCGCTGGCCATTATAAACCGCAAACGTTGCAAAAAAGGCGAAAAGTGCATAGTTTGGCCAAGAATCAATTCCTAGTGAATAGGTAAATCCACCCGATAGAAAACCCGTAGCTAAAGCAACAATGATATTCGAATAAACAATATGTAGGACTAGTTTTCCGATATGCGGAAGTTAAGCAATTTCGTTGAGCACACGCTCCACAGAAATGCTTTGGATGCAATCACAATCTTGCTTTTGAGCACACTTTTCACAGCCTTCATCGTTTACCAAGATTGAAACGTTTGATCCAAGCGCTCTCCATCTTCCTGGATGGATTGGTCGCTTCGGAGAGAAGAAGCCTATCGTTTGAATCCCTAGGTAACCTGCAATATGTAATGGACCCGTTGAACAAGCACATAATGTGTCGACCTTCGAGATAAAACTGAGCAGTTGTTCCAAGCTCATCTGACCCGTTGTATCTACCAGCTGCTTACGCTTAGGTAATGCGTCACTAAAAAGCTCTCCTTCTGCCTTCGTTCCTGTAAAAAATACCGTATAACCCCTTGCAATAAGGGCGTTTGCTAATTCGATGTACTTCTCCATTGGCCATTCTTTAGCACTCCCTTGTGATTTTGGGTGAAGAACGATCGATTTAGAAGCCGCGTCAAGACTTTTTTGAATTCCAACAGGTAATTCGGCGTTCTTTGGCTGAAAGTGCTCTGTTGCTTTGATAATGGGATCTAGCGATGGGATTTGATCCAATCCTAACGGCCGGAGTAATTCATGGTTTAATTGCGCCTCATGCAGGTCTGATCTCTTTCGTGTAAAGCTCGGTCGATGATTACACGTAAGCAAATGATATGCCCGATGTGAAGTACCTATCCGAACATCAATTTTGACCTTCTTAGCAAGAAATGATATTTCCTTATTTGGAAATACATGAATGATCACATCCGCTTTTAAGCTTTCAAACTTCGTTCGACGCTCAGCTTCCGATAATTCAGTGTAGTCCGCCCAATCCTCAAAGTGATCAACAAGCACATAAGATTCAACGACCGAGCGGGTGTATCCTTTCCCTAGAAACAAAATTTGTGCAGTAGGATAGTTCTCTTTGATCCACGCACAGAGAGGTAAGGTTAGCATGACGTCGCCGATACTATCAGTGCGACTAATCACCACACGCTTATTGTTTAAATCAATTGCTTTCACGATGTAGTCGTCTTAGTTCTTTGTATTTGAATACGTTTGATTGAGCACTTATTTGAGCAATTTTGAATCCCATTTTTCCATCCAAAAACCCTGCTTTCAATAGGTACATTGCTACAAATCGACCAAAAGCGCTCAAGTATGGTTTGATAGCCGAAGCCGTTTTGCCGTTGTGAAACATTTTTTGAGCAGTCAATTTCGAATATTTATCGGCTCTTTCTCTATGATCCTTGAGTGAGTAGTAAGAATAGTGTTCTAAATGTCCTTCCAATTGAGTGATTTCAATGTCTTTCGGGAAGACCAGCTCTTCATGTACAAACTCACCATCCCAGTAGGAACCTCTCTTTGGAAATAATCGCGTTTTGACATCTGGATACCATCCAGAATGCTTGATCCATTTTCCGCAATAATTCGTTAAGCGATTCAAACTGTAAATTTGTGGATCAGCAGTGTTCTTGATTTCTAAAATTCTACTAGATAGGGTCTCATCGAGTGCCTCGTCTGCATCGATTGAAAGAATGTACTCATTGGTCGCTAGGCCGTTCAAGTAGTTCTTGCTAGCTGAATAACCTGCCCATACTCGTTTCTCAAATCGAACACCTGCCTTGTGACATATCTCCTCGGTACGGTCCGTTGAAAAAGAATCCAGCACTATGATTTCATCAGCGACAGCCTTCAACGATTCGATACATCTTCCAATGTTTCGTTCTTCGTTCAATGTTATGATTGTCGCTGAGATTTTCATTTGGTAAACTCGACACTTCTAATTACCGCTTGAATCTCGCGTAAAGGATGAGTCCAACTAGTTGTAGGTGGAGCATCAACATATCCGCTAATGCACATCAATTTTTTCTTCTTTGGATGAACAAAATGGAAAGCCCAAAATGCCCCTCCAGTACCTGCACTTCCATTCCCGAGAAATTTAAACATTCCCCTCATTTCGTAGCCATTAATTTTACCTGATGCATTTGCGATATCATTTCCTTCAGGATACACATAGTCCACGTATTGAGTGCCCATGTACATTCCTTCGATTTCTGATGGAACATTATAGCGAAGCATCGTATCACGCGCCATGAGTAAGTTCTTCAAATTCAATTGAGATGAGTCGGAGAAATCATATTGGTACACCATAATCCCCGTGAATATCGTTCCCGCGTCCTGTCCTCCTGAACCCAAATCAATAGGCCGAGAAGAATTTGGAAATTCCAATCGAGCAAAATTCGTTCTACTGTTCACCACTTTTGCTCCATCTGGAAGAGCTAACTTGATGCCGAAATTATCGGCTAACACTTTATCAGATCCTGAATTAGGATTTCGATCAAAGTTATCCATGATCCGCTTCCAGTCTCTTCTATCAAACTTTTTATGAACATCATCCAGTCCTAGCTGACAAGTTTCTAATACTTGCTTCAAGTCCTTTCCTATAATATCAATTACCAATTGTGAGTGTGCCCATACGTCATCTCGCATTTCGATTTTTCCATATTCTCCTTCATAATCAGGATCGATGTTGACGAAAAGAATATTGCGAAAGCGCTTAATACCATCTTCAAACTTTCGAGGCGTTCTGTGAACCAATTCAAAGGTTACTAAATCTGGTAAATAAGGAAGAATGAATTGTGTTAAGCCGGTATCAAGTTCGTTTTTAACTTCTGAATTCCAGATGTCGGATTCGCAGACAACTAAGATCTCACCAACCTTTCCTGTTACTTGTAGTCCCATTACGGAACTTGAACGGTTGCTACAGCTACTCCAACTAAAAAGAATCGCTATTACTCCGATCCCGAATAAAATACGTCCTAGTCTTTTCATAAATATTAGTTTTCCAGAATAGCAGCAAAAATCGATCCTAGCTTGTGTAGTTTGCTAGTGGTTTATTGAACGGTCAATTCTAGATGATTAACGTATCCGAATCTTTTGTCCAATGCTCAAACGATCAATATTCACACGTGGATTTAATCGCTTCAATTGACTAATCGTCTTATTATTTCTCTGAGCAATCTTTCCGAAGGTATCCCCTTTTCGCACCGAATAATACTTTGCACCAGCCGAACTCTGTGTGGTGGTTGTCGCAGTAGTTGCGCTTTTCTTAACTTTCAAACGTTGCCCAACATAAATTCTTGTAGAGCGCAATCCGTTCATTCTTTGAATCGTGGAAACGGTCGTACGATACCTCTCAGCAATTGTACCCAACGTTTCTCCACTCTTCACCTTATGATATTGATAAGAACCTGAAGTAGGAGTTGTATTTGTTGGTCTTGTATTCGTTGTGGTAGTAGTTTGCGTAGGCGTTGTTGGCTTAGTATACTTTGAATACTCAATAGCATACAAGCTATCTTCATTTGAAACCAATTGTCCAATCAACTCCAACGGCAGGTAAACACATTGCTCAGGATCCGATTTAGGAATATAGCTTCGCTTGTAAATTGGATTTAACCTTTTCACTTCTTCTTCTTCAATCCCAAGAAGAGTGCTAATCGATGAAAAATGAACTCCTTTTGAGAGACACATTGTATCTAGTTGGCTATAAGCAACTGTCGCCTCTGCTGGAATGATGTTATGCTCAGCGTGATATGTCATTAAGTAGGCAGCAGCAATAAAGTTAGGAACGTATCCCTGTGTTTCTCTTGGTAAGTATGGTCGTACTTCCCAATAAGTCAACTTGTTTCCAGAACGACGAATCGCCTTATTTACGTTTCCTGGCCCTGCATTATATGATGCAAGTGCTAGATTCCAATCTCCGTAGATTCCGTGCAATTTTTTAAGGTATCTACAGGCTGCATCAGTAGCCAATTCCGGATCCATTCGTTCATCGACATATGAATTCTCATTGAGTCCATACATACGACCTGTTCGATACATAAATTGCCATAGACCAAGTGCGCCTGCTCTTGATTTTACTTGCGGCCGAAGACCACTCTCAATCACAGCTAAATATTTCAGCTCAATCGGAAGTCCATGCTCAGCCAGTTTTTCTTCGAACATGTCGAAATACAGCTTTGATCTTCCAAGAACCACTCGCGTGAATCCTCTTCTCTTTTCAACAAAAAACTTGATCGTCTTAAGTGTTTGTTCATTGCAATCTAAATGAAATGGGCTCATTTCATTCATAACATTCAATCGCTCACAGTAGACAGAATCAGAGAACATTGGAACATCGCTCGCTTCATAATTCAATGCATCAATAATAGAATCATGATTGCTTTGAAATGAGTGTTCCCTATAGAACATGTTTAAGCTTTGTTCGATCGTACGAATCATTCTTGCATTATCAGTAGAATCATCAACTGATGTTGCTGTTCCGCTGTACTGTGCATTAGCAAGTCCTGTAATTAAACAAACTAATAGTGTGGTCAAATTTCTCATGCTTCCACTCCCTTTTTTTCCAATTGTCTTGAAAAATTCAACATTCTCTTCTCCTCAAAATGATTCCCAATTACCTGCATACCAAAAGGCATCCCATTGCTGTGCTGTCCTATCGGAATAGACACTGCTGGGTTTCCTGTTAAGTTGGCGTGTACGGTAAAAATATCTTGTAAGTACATCGTGATCGGATCACTCACTGAATCGACTTCGAATGCTGTTGTTGGCGTCGTTGGCAACATAATGAAATCGAACTTAGATAGGATTTCATCTGTTTTATCTTGTAAAACACGACGAACTTTTTGGCCTTTCGTATAATAGGCATCATAATATCCATGCGATAAAATGAATGTTCCTGCCATAATCCGTCGTTTCACCTCAGGTCCAAAACCTTGGCTTCTCGATTTCTTATAGGTCTCTTCAACACCCTTTGCTTCCGTGTTTCTATATCCATAATGTACCCCATCAAATCTAGAAAGATTCGAAGATGCCTCAGCAGTCGTAAGTACATAATACGTTGGCACCATGTAGTCCAAGTATGGAAAAGAAACATATTCTACTTCATGTCCATCTAGGATGAGACCATCCGTAAGTTCTTTCATTCGAGCTTTCACTTCAGGATCAATTCCTTCCATCTCATAGCTCTCTTTAATCACTGCAATTTTCAGATTCTTCTCTTCTGTAAAAGAGGTATAACCATCAACAGCCTTCGAAGAGGCGGTAGAATCATAATCATCTGCTCCCGCCATCACTTCAAGCAGTAGTGCAGAATCTTCAACTTCATTTGTGAATGGTCCGATTTGATCGAATGATGATGCGTAAGCAATTAATCCGTGACGACTTATACGACCATAAGTAGGCTTTAGACCTACTGTTCCAGTAAATGATGCTGGTTGTCTAATTGATCCACCTGTGTCACTACCAAGAGCAGCTGTACACATACCAGCGGCAACAGCCGCAGCAGACCCACCTGAAGATCCTCCAGGCACCATATTAGTTCCAATTGGGTTAATGACAGGTCCAAACGAAGAGTTCTCATTCGAACTTCCCATGGCGAACTCATCACAATTCAATCGGCCGACGATAATTGCATCCTCATCAATCAATCTTTGCACTGCTGTTCCTGTGAATAAGGACTCGAAGTCTCCCAAAATTTGAGAAGCCGCGTTGAGCTTATGCCCAGTATAACAAAGATTGTCTTTTAAACCGATAACCATACCTGCCAGTTTACCTGCGGTACCGTTTTTTAGTTTTTCATCCACACAAGAAGCCTGTTCTCTTGCTGAAGATTCAAAAACTTCTAGAAATGCATTAAGATTTTTGTTGGCTTCGATTTGAGCCAAGTACCCCTCAAGGATTTGGATAACCGATTCACCCGAAGCAAGAGCATTCTTTACTTCAGCATAGCTGCGAAAGGTACGCATGCTTACTTTTTTTCTTCTGTATCAGACGCAGGATTTGCCTCATCCGGCTTAGATGCATCCTTAAACTCTTTCATTCCTTTTCCAAGGCCTTTCATGAGCTCAGGAATTTTCTTTCCTCCGAACAACAATAACGCTACGACTAAAATGGCGATTACTTGCCATGCACCAAAAGCTAAAATCATCTTTACAAATATTAAATTGTATACAAAGTTACTTATTATGGCCGAAAGACCTCACTTTTTAAGCAAAACCCTTATGAAACGACCATAAAAGATGTTAAATCTAAATTACTTGAGTTTACGAGCAACTTCTACTTCCTCGAATGCTTCAATGACATCATCAACTTGAATATCGTTGAATTTCTCCACGTTAAGTCCACACTCATAGTTGTTTTTCACCTCTTTAACGTCATCTTTGAATCGTTTCAACGACCCAAGAGTACCTGTATGAATAACCACACCGTCACGAATCACACGGATCTTAGATGAGCGTTTGATTAGACCACTCAAGACGAAACACCCAGCAATCGTACCAACCTTCGTGATATTGAATACCTCACGGATCTCGGCAGAACCAAGTACTTTTTCTTCGATGTCTGGTGAAAGCATGCCTTCCATCGCATCTTTTATCTCATCAATCGCTTTGTAGATTACTGAGTAAAGACGGATATCAATTTGCTCCTCATCGGATAAGCGGCGTGCGCCTAGTGTAGGACGAACCTGGAATCCTATAATGACCGCATCAGATGCTGACGCCAAGTTTACATCTGCCTCGGAAATTGCTCCAACTCCCTTATGGATGATGTTCACTTGAATTTCTTCTGTAGATAGGTTCAATAATGAATCTGAGAGTGCCTCGATTGATCCATCAACATCACCTTTAACGATAATATTAAGTTCCTTGAAGTCACCGATAGCCAAACGACGACCGATCTCATCAAGAGTAATATGCTTAGTAGTTCGAAGTCCTTGCTCACGGTATAGTTGCTCACGTTTAACAGCGATATCTTTCGCTTCACGCTCATCTTCTAATACGTAGAATTTATCTCCGGCTGAAGGTGCACCATTAATACCAAGAATAGAAACTGGCATTGAAGGAAGTACTTCTTCAACAGGTCTTCCATGCTCATCATGCATTGCTCTAACCTTACCACTGTAACGTCCAACTAATACAACATCACCGATACACATTGTACCTGCTTCTACAAGCATATTGGTTACATAACCTTTCCCTTTATCAAGAGAAGACTCAATAACAGTTCCTAATGCATTTTTATTCGGGTTAGCCCTCAATTCAAGCATCTCTGCTTCAAGAAGAACTTTATCTAATAAAAGATCAATGTTTAAGTTTTGCTTCGCAGATATCTCTTGGCATTGGTATTTACCACCCCAATCCTCAACGAGAATATTCATTGCAGAAAGCTGCTCTTTAATTTTATCAGCGCTTGCACCAGGTTTATCGATCTTATTGATCGCGAAAATCATTGGTACATCAGCAGCCTGTGCGTGTGAAATAGCCTCTTTCGTTTGAGGCATCACATCATCATCCGCTGCGACAATAATTATGGCGACATCGGTAACTTGAGCACCACGAGCACGCATGGCCGTAAAGGCCTCGTGACCAGGAGTATCTAGGAAGGTCATTGTGCGGCCATCTTTCAACTCAACGTTATATGCACCAATGTGCTGTGTAATTCCTCCGGCCTCACCATCGGTTACATTTGCATTTCTAATTCTATCAAGAAGCGATGTTTTACCATGATCTACGTGACCCATTACCGTGATAATAGCAGCACGTGGAAGCAAATCCTCCTCTTTATCCTCAACAATCGGAATAGACTCTTGAACCTCTGCACTTACGAACTCACACTCATATCCGAACTCCTCAGCAATAATCTGAATTGTTTCAGCATCGAGTCGTTGGTTAATTGAGGCAAATATTCCGAGCGTCATACACGCTGAGATAATTTCCGTAGAACTTACGTTCATCATATTCCCTAATTCGGAAACAGTAACAAACTCAGTAAGCTTTAGGATTTTATCCTCGTATGCAGCAGCGATTTCTTCCGCTTCACGACGCATCGATGCAGTCTCTCTTTTAGATCGACGATTCTTAGAGGCCTTTGACTTCCCTCCTTTATTGGAAAGACGTGCAAGTGTCTCTTTAATCTCTTTCTGAATATCAGCTTCTGTAATTTCAGGTTTTTCAACTCTTACTTTCTTTCCGCCTTTATTACCACGTGCACCTCGTCCGTTTCCAGCATTAGGGTTGGTACCCTGTGTCTGCTTAGATGGATCAATTTTCCTAACACGTTTTCTCTTCTTTTTATCAGCACTAGATGTTCTAGGCTTCTCTACAGGAAGTTCAATTTTTCCAACAACGTTAGGTCCAGTAAGCTTCGCTCTTTGAACTCTAATTGTTTCAGTTTCCACCTTAGGCTTCGCTTCCTCTTTCGGTTTCTCCTCTTTCTTTTCTTCCGGTTTAGCAGCTTTTACTTCCTCCTTAATTGGAGCTTTCTTTTCTGCTTTTTCTTCGGCTTTCGCCTCCTTAGACTTCTTTTCTGGACGTGTCTTCGTGTTAATTGAACCTAAATCAATCTTTCCTAGCACCTTTACTCCGCCGTCTTTCTTCTCCTCTTCGACTGGCTCTTCCTCTGTCTTCTCAACGACAGGTTCAACTGATACTTCTTCCTCAATAGGAGTCGTTTCTTCTTCAACAACTTCAACTACCTCTTCGACTACCTCAGGAGTAACAACCTCCTCAGTAACCTCTTCAACCACTTCCTCAACAACCTTGTCTGATTCTGTTTCCGTTTCAGCTTCCACTTTCACTTCCACTTCTTCAGACTTATCTTTGTCTCTAAGTGAGATAGTCTCTCTTTTCTCTCGAGCTACCGGCTTTTGCTTCGTTTTCTCTTTTAGGTCGTGATCTGCAGCAAATTCAGTGCTCAACATTTCATACTGATCCTGCGTCAACTTTAAGTTCGGTGACGGATCAATGTTTACTCCATTGCTCTCTAAGAATTCGACGATGGTTGATATACCAACGTTAAATTCTCCTGCTGCTTTTCCTAATCTTACTGGTTTCGCCATAATCGCTTTGTGCGCCCTCTCGGTTACTGTTTCTTTTTTAGGTGTCTAAATATACTTAATTGCGTCGATTTACTCGAACTCAGATTGTAGTATTTTAAACACTTCCTTGATGGTTTCATCCTCAAGATCTGTTCTTTTTTCAAGATCAACTACTGAGATTTCTAATACAGACTTCGCCGTATCACATCCTATTGCTTTCAATTCATCTATAATCCATGAATCGATTTCATCCGCAAACTCTTCTAAATCAACATCTTCAATGTCAACTTCACCTTCGCGGTAAACATCTAATTCATATCCTGTTAAGCGTCCACCTAACTTAATATTGTGTCCCCCTTTACCGATTGCAAGTGAAACTTGGTCTGGCTTCAAGAAAACCTTTGCTCTAGCTGCTTCCTCATCGATTTCAATCGAAGTGATTTTCGCTGGAGATAAAGCACGTTGAATGAACAACTGTGGGTTGCTCGTATAATTAATTACATCGATGTTCTCATTTCTCAACTCACGAACGATTCCATGAATTCGAGAACCTTTCATACCAACACATGCTCCTACTGGATCTACACGATCATCGTATGACTCTACCGCCACTTTCGCACGCTCACCTGGTTCACGAACAATTCTCTTGATTGTAATCAACCCGTCAAACACCTCAGGAACCTCTAGCTCGAACAAACGCTCTAAGAATTCACCTGCAGTTCTTGATAAGATAATTACTGGACTGCTATTACGCATGTCTACTTTTGCAACTACAGCGCGAATAGACTCTCCTTTTTTGAAATAATCAGAAGGAATCTGCTCAGATTTAGGAAGTAACAATTCATTTCCTTCATCATCAAGAACCATGATTTCTTTCTTCCAAACTTGGTAAACCTCACCAGTGATGATATCCCCAATACGTTCTTTGTAAAGTTTGTAAAGGTGATCTTTTTCAAGCTCCATGATTCTAGAAATCAAGTTTTGACGAAGCGATAGAATATTTCTACGGCCAAAGTCATTAAACTTGAACTCTTCAGTAACCTCCTCTCCGATTTCAAAATCAGGCTCGATTTTAATTGCATCGTCGTAGGCAATCTCTGTGTTAACATCTTCCACCTCGCCGTTATCAACGATTTCTTTATTAAGGAAGATTTGAACATCACCTTTATCGATATTCACAATTACATCGATGTGCTCATCTGTATTGAACTTCTTTTTAAGCATCGCACGAAACACGTCCTCAAGAACGTGTTGCATCGTTTGCTTATCAATGTTCTTCAGTTCCTTGAACTCCGAAAACGATTCGATCAATTCTAAACTGTCCATTTTTCTACTTATTTATTGTTCGCTTAATAATTCAAAGGTGACCATCACTTAAAGGACAGTACTACCTTCGTTTGTCTTATATTCTCCATCGGGATGACGTGGTCTTCCACAATGGTTTCTTTTTTCTTCTTTCCTTCGATGCGCTCTTTTCGAGTTGTTTGCAACGTTATGCTTTCCTCAGTGGCAGCGATCAATGTACCCTCTAGTTTACCAGAACCTTCAGACATCTTAACTTTAACGTCTCGACCTATGTTTTTTACATACTGAGGTAAAACGCGTAAACCTCGATCCAAACCAGCAGATGTTACTGTAAGTTCAAAATCTTGCTCTTCTCGATCAAGGTTATGTTCAACATTCCTTGATACGCGAATACAATCATCAACAGATACGTTCCCTTCGTACTTATCAAGCTCCACTTGAATCACGTTGGCAGATGATATGTTTAATTCAACAACAAACAGTCCGTTATCCAGTTCTGCAATCCTCTCATCAATGAGCGCTAATACTTTCTTTTTACTAATCATCAGTTACAAAAAGAGGGGACTCATGTCCCCTCGTTCTTTAATATCCATCATGAATGTGCTGCAAATATACGTGTATTTTTTTATTTAACAAGTTTCTTCATCATTGCTGTCAGCTATACAAGGCACTGGAGACCAGATTTTGATCATTAATGTCGTTTCTTTTTCAGACCTTTGCATAAATCGAGAATATGCTGGTTGAAGTAAAAGACAAAGTCGTATCAACACAAATTTTTGACAGAAAATTTGTGTGTGATCTTAGTGCTTGTAAAGGTGCGTGCTGTATTGAAGGTGATGCTGGAGCCCCGCTCACATTAGAGGAGGTGGACATACTCGAAGACAACCTTGAAGTCATTAAGCCCTATATGCGAAAGGAGGGAATTGAGGCAATTGATAAAACGGGTGTTTTCTATATGGACCAGGACAATGAACCTGTGACTACTTTGGTGAACGATGCTGAATGCGCCTTCGTTTTTTTTGATGAAAACGGGATTACAAAGTGCTCTGTTGAGCAAGCACATTTAGCCGGAAAGTTGGACTTTAAAAAGCCTCTCTCTTGTCATTTATACCCTATCCGGACTAAGAAATTCAATGATTTCACAGCGCTTAACTATGATGAGTGGAAAATTTGTGAGCCTGCCTGTGATTGTGGAGATAAGTTGGATGTTCCAGTATACAAATTCCTAAAAGAACCATTAGTTCGAGCCTTTGGAGAAGAGTTCTTTAGAGAGCTTGAGGTTGTGGCTAGTGAGATTAAAAATCGTTAAAACATCCTATTTATTCCAAACCTATTGATCCCTGTCCATTTCTGGAAAGGGATCAGAGTGATGAATATTATCCACAATTGAATGAACGATACATCTACCAAGATGGTTGTAAAAACATGAAACGTTATTCCTATAACAATAAGGGCAACATCGAACTTTCGTGTAAAGAACCCAACTATGAATACCGCTTCCATGGTTACACCCATTATCAAAAGTCCATCCATTAAGGCGGGGTGATCCATTAGTGAAATCATAATTTGCTCAAAAAAGGAGGGATCAAAGGTCTTTTCTGCCATTCGGTCTACATAGTTATGGTCTATAAGCCAACGCATCTGTCCTGGATTAAAAACTGAGCCTCGGGCAAGCTTCCATATAGCAGCAGAAGCATAAACATAGAGTAGCGCATAGCGTGCTCCAGCAAACCAAATTGAGAATTGTTTGATGGTGCTCGTGCAAAAAGGCAACAACAAAAATAAGAGCGTAATTATGTTGTGGTAATGCCAGCTCATGAATGAGTTGAGGCTAATCAAATAGAGAATAAACGTTAAGGTGGAGAGTATGGTAAACACTAATTTCTTAGGCCATACTATGGCGCTAATCGTAAAGCCGAATAGCAATATGTTAAAGACTATTCCTCCCCAGTAATTTTGAGATATTAACTCAACAAGACCTGTCCAATGTATGAGCCAATAAGTTAGATCTATGTCTGTTCTGATTAACACTGGTGACTCCAACTGTGAAATCAATAGACCTGCACTCCATTGATAAAGGAGCACTGCAAGGATCCATGAAAATACCACTCGCGTCAATATCGCTCTAGACTTATTGTTGAATTCGAATATCATCGTTCTAAACTTGCAATTGGCTCAAGGTTCATCTTCTTTGCAGATCGCTTACCATTCTTGTAAGTTGGCACAATATCCAAAATTCCAACTTCTATCGTTTCGACTTTAACGTCACATGTTCTTTCGACATACCGAGATAGCCATGGTAGAAATTTATTTTCGTCTTCTTTTGTGCTTGTTACTTGAGTAATGAAGCCTTCCACAAACTCATCCGAGAACTTTCCTTTCCATTTTATTCGGATCATGGAAGATGTGATGTTTTCGAAATTACTTTCCTTCAGTTTACAGAATTCTTCTGTTGGAATTTGAATGATTTCTCTCGTAGAGCGGGCGATTGAAGGAAGATCAAGTAATTCCCCATTCACGCGAACATATATTCGTTCATATGATTCTTGAGGAGATTGCTGTTCAGAATAATGTGCCCACAAGAAAAAAGGAGTAATCTCGAACTGAACGAATGTACAGTAGAAGGTTAGAAGAATAATCGAACTAAAAAGAACGAAGGTTACTTTGCTTTTTTTCCATACCTCTACTAAGAATAGCTTCATCGGGTGTTAAACTAGCCATTTTTAACTAAATCAGAATCTTCCTGTCAATAAAAGAAGACTATGTATCCGTACGATGTAAAAATACATCATCAGTTATAACCAAAGATCCCCCGATTCAAATACGAGGGATCCTTAATTCAATTATTTCTGATTAATCAGCTTCCGCAAGCTTCGCAATCTTCACCGTTTTCGATTGAACATGCTGCAATAGCATCTTGCTCAATTTGTTCTGGCGTTCTCGTATCAACTACTGCTTCAGTTGGTTCAGCGATTGCTTCTTTGTCGATCGTAAATTTAATCGCATCAGTTGCCGCTTTAGTTCTCAGGTAATACATCCCTGTTTTCAATCCTTTTTCCCATCCGTAGAAGTGCATTGACGTTAGTTTCCCAAAGTTTGCATTCTCCATGAAGATATTCAAAGACTGTGATTGACAGATAAATGCTCCACGATCAGCAGCTTGATCAATAATCGCCTTTTGCGAAATTTCCCATGCTGTTTTGTAAAGGTCTTTCAATCGTTGTGGTACCTCTTGAATGTTTTGAACAGAGCCATTAGCCGCCATAATTTTCTGACGCATGCTGTTGTCCCATAGTCCTTCTCTAACTAGATCCTTCAATAAGTGCTTGTTCACAATAATGAACTCCCCAGAAAGTACTCTTCGTGTATATATGTTCGAAGTATATGGCTCAAAACACTCGTTGTTTCCAAGGATTTGTGCTGTTGATGCAGTTGGCATTGGTGCTAACAATAATGAGTTACGTACACCGTACTCTTTTACTTCTTCTTTCAACACATCCCATTCCCAGCGACTAGATGGAGTAACGTTCCACATGTCGAATTGGAAAATTCCTTTAGATACTGGCGATCCTTCAATTGACTCATAAGGTCCATCTTTCTTCGCAAGATCCTTAGACGCTGTCATCGAAGCATAATAAATCGTTTCAAAGATCTCAGAATTCAATTTTCTTGCTTCTGGAGATTCAAATGGAAGACCTAAATTGATGAATGCATCAGCCAACCCTTGAACACCAAGTCCGATTGGACGGTGACGCATGTTAGAGTTACGCGCCTCTTCAACTGGGTAATAATTCCCGTCAATAATTCTGTTTAAGTTCAACGTTGCCTGGTATGTTACTTCGAATAATCGATCGTGGTCGAATGTCTTCTCTTCAGTAACATATTTAGGTAAGGCTAGAGATGCCAAGTTACAGACGGCAACTTCATCCGGCGCAGTGTACTCAATAATCTCTGTACATAAGTTTGAAGATTTAATTGTACCTAAGTTTTGCTGGTTTGATTTACTGTTCGCAGCATCTTTGTACAACATGTAAGGTGTTCCAGTCTCAATTTGAGACTCAAGCACTTTAAACCAAAGATCTTGAGCTTTGATTGTTTTTCTACCTTTTCCTTCTTTCTCGTATTTCGTGTATAACGCTTCAAACTCTGCACCATGTGTATCAGAAAGTCCTTTACATTCATGCGGGCACATTAATGTCCAATCACCGTTTTCTTTCACACGCTTCATGAATAAATCTGGAATCCATAATGCATAGAATAAATCACGCGCACGTTGCTCTTCTTTACCATGATTCTTTTTCAAGTCAAGGAAATCAAAAACATCAGCATGCCATGGCTCAATGTAGATTGCGAAAGAACCTTTACGTTTTCCTCCACCTTGGTCTACATAACGCGCAGTGTCATTAAACACACGTAGCATTGGAACAATTCCATTAGACTCACCGTTAGTTCCCTTAATGTAAGAGCCTGTTGCACGAATATCGTGAATAGCCAATCCAATTCCACCTGCTGATTGTGAAATTTGCGCACATGATTTCAATGTGTCATAAATCCCTTCAATGCTATCTTCTTTTGTCGTCAAAAGGAAGCAAGATGACATTTGCGGTTTTGGTGTGCCTGAATTAAACAACGTAGGTGTAGCGTGTGTAAACCAACCCTCAGACATTAAGTTGTAAGTCTTGATGGCAGCATCAATATCATTTTTATGAATCCCAACCGATACACGCATCAACATATGCTGTGGACGCTCAACAATTTGACCTTCCATTTTCAACAAGTATGAACGTGTCAGTGTTTTGAACCCAAAATAATCGTAACGGAAATCACGATCATAAATAATGCTTGAATCAAGCCGATCTTTGTTTTCTTGAATGATTGTATATACCTCATCACTGATTAGCGCCGCAACTTCACCAGTTTTAGGGTCAATGTAGTTATACATATCTTCAACAACATCAGACCAAGTCTTCTTTGTTTCTTTGTGCAAATTAGATACCGCGATACGCGAAGCAAGCAATGCGTAATCTGGGTGATCAATTGTTTTTGCTGCAGCTACCTCAGCCGCAAGGTTGTCTAATTGAGTCGTAGTAACTCCATCAAATAATCCTTCTATTACTTTCATTGCTACCGCTTCAGGTGATACTAGTGGATCTAATCCATAGCACATCTTTGCGATACGCGCTGTAATTTTGTCAAACTTTACAGCCTCTTTTCTTCCATCTCTTTTTACTACGTACATTGGCGCTTGCGTGTTTTTGGTATATTGTTAATTCTATTCTTGATGCTCTCGCATCATTTCTTAAAACTCTTCGTCTAGTGTGAAGTTTTGTGAACCATCATTGTTCAATACTCCAGCTTTTTGGTATTCTCCTACTCTCTTCTCAAAGAAGTTTGTTTTTCCTTGAATCGAGATCATCTCCATGAAATCAAATGGATTTGATACGTTAAACACTTTATCGTTTCCAAGCTCCATTAGAAGTCTGTCTGCTACGAACTCGATGTATTGAGACATCAAGTCGCTATTCATTCCTATAAGCTTAACAGGTAATGCTTCAAGAATAAATTCTTTTTCAATTTCGACCGCATCAAGAATAATCTTCTGTATATCCTCCTTCGGTAGTTTGTTTACAACGTAGTTGTTGTACAATAGGCATGCGAAATCACAATGTAACCCTTCATCTCTTGAGATCAACTCATTAGAGAAGGCAAGTCCTGGCATCAATCCACGTTTTTTCAACCAGAAGATCGAACAGAACGACCCTGAAAAGAAAATACCTTCAACTGCAGCAAAGGCAACTAACCTTTCCGCGAACGATCCTTCATCAATCCAGCGAAGAGCCCAATCCGCTTTCACCTTCACGCAATCCATTGTTTCAAGTGCATTGAATAAACTCTTTTTTTCTTGTGTATCCTTGATGTAAGTATCAATAAGTAATGAATACGTTTCAGAGTGAATGTTTTCTACCGCTACTTGGAATCCATAGAAGAATTTCGCTTCAGTATACTGAACTTCCGCTAGGAAATTCTCAGCGAGGTTCTCATTAACAATCCCATCAGATGCAGCGAAGAAGGCAAGAACGTGCTTGACAAAGTGACGTTCATTGTCATTTAACTTGTTTTCCCAATCAATTAGATCTGGCTGAAGATCAATCTCCTCCGCCGTCCAAAAACTAGCCTCCGCCTTTTTGTAAAAAGACCAGATGTCGTCATGTTGTATTGGAAAAAGGACAAATCGGCTCTTATTTTCCTGTAAGATTGGTTCTACTGATTTCATAGTTTTCTTTTAATTTTAACGTGTCGGTGCCTTGTCGAAAAACATGCGTTTTTCGATTTTTTCTATTCGTAAAGTTTGTGTTTCCTCTATTTAAGAACCAGATTAAGTAGTCGGTCGGTTTCTCTCATTAGAGCTTTACAAAAATTGTCAAAAATCTTAGGTTAAACAACCTAATTAAATCCACAATTTGTCAACGTTATTAACATTCGCATTCTGTATCCCTTTGATAACAGTAATCCGCGTATTTATCAACAACCTTTAGAAAGATATTCACAGTCTTAGTCCGCTTGTTTACCGATAAATTTGACGAGTTCATCTTTACCCTCTTAAAATCGCTGATTCTTATATGGTTCCATAAAAATAACGCATTTATAGCGTTGCATCAACCCCTTTTTTTTGCTATTTTCAACACTTAAATGTTAATAGCTCTGTCACCATTAACCAAAGTCATGAACTCACTTACAAACGTCGTTTTAAATCGGTTTAGTTTTTTAGGGGACTTGACACATTTAGTGTTTCCTGAAATGTGTGTTTCATGTTCAAATGAACTATCAAAAGAAGAAAAAAGTATTTGTTCAATTTGCCAATCAGAATTGATAGAAACGAATTTTCACTTGGCAAAAGAAGCCACTGTAATGGACCAGTTATTTTGGGGTAGATTTGAAGTTTGTAAAGCATACTCCTATTTATTCTTTGAAAAAGAGAAGTCATCACAGCACGTCTTATTCTCACTCAAATACAGAGACAACCCAGACATTGGTGAGTATTTTGGTAAGGAAATTGCTAAAAGGCTCCTGGTAATGAATGAGTTTACAGATGTCGATGCTTTTATTCCTGCGCCCCTTCATCCAAAAAAAGCATTTCTTCGTGGGTACAACCAAAGTGAAGCTCTTGCAAAAGGCATGAGCGATGCACTTAACATCAGGCTAGACACAAATTCTATCATTCGTGCTAAGCATGGATCTACACAGACTAAGAAGAACAGATTTCAGAGATGGGATAATGTACAATCAACTTTTAAAACTAAAAAGTCAATACTACACTACAATCACGTTGTACTTGTAGATGACGTCATCACAACAGGTTCGACACTTGAGTCGATTGCACAATCTATTCGAGAAGTACATCCTAAGATCAAGATTAGTATCGTAACTTTGGCAATGAGCTAAATGAATCAATAATGTTATCCAAAAAACATTTCCTTATCATCGGAGCTGGTCTTTCTGGCTTAAGCGTCGCCATCCAGCTTATCCGCAAAGGAGCTCAAGTGACCGTGGTAGACAACAACGAGAATCACAGCTCTAGAGTAGCGGCAGCAATGATTAATCCTTTAGTTTTTCGTAGAATGACAAAAGGATGGCGTGTAGACGAGTTCGTTCCTACATTAATTGAGTTCTACACCTCAATCGAGAAGGAAACTAAAACTGCGTTCTTTCAGCCCATTCCGATTCGACGCCTCTTTTCAACAGAGCATGAGGCAGAACTATGGAACAAAAAACAGCATGATGAGCGATTCACCGATTATATGGAAACCATAATTGGATCAGATAAGAACTATGACAAAGCAATTAATCTATTTGGCAGTGGGCGTCTTAAGAACACCTATTCGGTAGACTCAAATGGTTTTCTAGAGTCCTGCAAAAGCATTATTGAACGAGATGGAAAGATCCTAAATGATCACTTCGACTATACGTCCCTAACTGCTACGATATATGATGGTGTTGAATATTCTGACATCATTTTTTGTGAAGGGTACCTAGGTATTCACAACCCTTGGTTTTCCTACCTCCCTCTCGATCCAACGAAAGGTGAAGTACTTACGATCAAGTCAACAAAGTTGCCTGAGGATGAATCCTTAAATAGAAAATGCTTTAACCTTCCACTAGGAGATAAACTATTTAAAGTTGGTTCAACGATCGACTGGGGTAACTCAACAACCCACACAACATTGGAAGGCAAGCAAGAAATTTTAAAGAAGCTGTCACTGTTAATCGATGAAAACGTTGAAGTAATTGAGCAGCAGGCGGGCGTGCGTCCGGGCTCTGCAGATCGAAGACCTTTCATAGGAACACACCCCAAGAACGATAACTACCATATCTTCAATGGTCTCGGTTCAAAAGGCTATATGCTTGCACCCCTTCTGTCTCTAGAGTTTGCACAGCACTTAATCGAGGGTACAGAACTTCATGCTGAAGTTCAACTTTCACGATATAACAAACTCTTATTGTAAGACAATCAAGCCAACTACGTTTCAAACTAGAAGAAAATGGCACGAGATAATTTATATCTTTGTTGCGTAATTAAATACACACATTATGTACCCACCAGAATTAGTACAACCAATGAAGGAAGACCTGACTAGTGCAGGGTTTAATCAGTTAACTACACCTTCAGAAGTTGATGAAATGATAAATAAAGCAGACGGAACACTTTTATTAGTGGTTAATTCAGTTTGCGGATGTGCGGCAGGAAATATGCGCCCGGGAGTTAAGCTTTCATTGCAAAATGATTCAACTCCGAGTTCATTAGGAACTGTTTTCGCAGGAGTAGACGGAGACGCAACAAATCAAGCTAGAAAGCATTTCTTGCCTTACCCTCCATCTTCACCATCTATTGCATTATTTAAAGATGGAAAGTTAGTTCACTTCCTAGAAAGACATCACATCGAGGGAGGAACAGCTCAAATGATTGCTGATAACCTTTCAGAAGCATACAAGCAGTATTGCTAGTTATAGGTTTTAATTTTTAGAGAAAGGGTTCCGAATCGGAGCCCTTTTTTATTTCCCGACAATTCTATTCACTTCTTCCGCCCAGAAATAATCTTTCTCTGTTATTGTATTTCCAGCATCATGCGTACAAATTGATAATCTCAATTTATTCCATGAATGATGAAGCACTTCGCAATGATGCCCCATAGCATCCGACATCTTTGCAACTAACAAAATAAACTCTGCTGCTTCTGTTTGATCCTCGAACTCAAACTCTCGAACTAACATCCCGTTTACTACTAACCAACCTTCTATTTCCATCTTTCCTTTAGAATTAAAATTGACTCATACAATTGATCAAAACTCTCTATCACGAAATACTTCTCTTGGATTTTATCGGTCTCGAAGGATGTGTTTAACACTTCATCCAAGTCGAACTGAACACGCACAGTATTCTTTTCAAGGGACGATATTGCTTCTCCAAAAGACGAAGCTATTCCTGCGCCGTAAACCTTAGGGCCGTCTTGATCAATCAACCCAAACTCTATTGTAAACCAATACAAACGCTGCAGTTCGATGAGTCTTTCTTCATTCTTAATATTCAATTTCCCAAGCTTTCCAAACTCATGGATAAATTTAGAAAACACATTGTTTGATAATAGCGGGATGTGACCAAAGACATCATGAAACATATCCGGTTCTTCCAAATAATCAAGCTCATTCATTGATCTTAGCCATGTAGAAGAACAGAATTTCTTTTCAGCTAAGAGTTCAAAGAAATCGTCTACCGGAATTAGCCCAGGAACGCATTGGATTCTCCAACCGGTACAGGTTGAAAACCAGCTGTCCAATTGAGAAAATTCAGCAATTCGTTCAGAGTATAAAACCTCCATCATATCCTTAAGCGCTTGCAAATACTCTTTACATGACTTATCCTTTAGATTTAAAATCTGTCTCTCAAAGAGGGTTTTCCACACTTGAAAGTCTTCGGTCCTGTAATTTTTAAAGTCTTGTTTCATCTTTTCGATTATTAAAAAACCCGGTCCTCAAAAAAGAACCGGGTCATAATATAAAATAGCATCATATTAATTAGTCCAGCCTTTCCTTTTGAAAGCTAGAATGCCAATAATATGTTGTTTGTTTCATCATTGTATGATCAAATATAATTACTTCTTTCAAATCATTACTATTTTGACGCATAAACCATTTGTAAATGGCTAAATCAGAACAAAGGACATTCATCTTTCTTGCGGCTCTCATTTGTATATACGCTGTATTTCGTGCCATTTATGTTTCCGTTCTCCACGATGAAGCCTCAAACTTTTTTGTTAATGTTCAGCATGGTGAGTTCATTCCATTTTACTCCGATTGGGAAGCTGGAAATCACTTTTAAACACCTTTTTAACGAGCATATTTTAATGGGTTTTTAGTGATTCACTTTTTGTTTTCAGGTTTGCAAGCTTGCTCTTTTTACCTGTGCACCTTCTCTATAATTGGAAACTTTCTAAACTGTTTTCTTCGCCGTTTTTACGTTGAGTATTCATCTTGTTTTTTGGGCTGAACACTTATATTATTGAGTTTTTTACATTAGGTAGAGGATGTGGAATTTCAATGGCATTGATGCGGAGGTATGTTCTACCTGTTTGAATACCTCAAGAACTTCCGCAAACATGAACTAATCAAGTTTTGCTTATTCTTTACCTTTGCAACGAGTGCTAACCTAACGATGGTACTTCTCTTCGCAACCATCTATTTTACCTAGTTCTCCAATAGCTCTCTAAAGAAGCAGCAGATATACGCTGGAGTCAAAACAGGAATGTGGGAAGCCACTGCTAAGACACTTTATGGGAGTTGGAATCTAATCAATGATTGTTTTTCGTTTATTTGTGATTAACAAGCTTTCTAATAATTATAGATCATGAAATCCAATTGTATTGCTCTTATTGAAATTGGCGGTTCACATGACGAGTGTTTACTCAGTCAAATGAGCGCAATACACTCTTCGGGAAGAGAGGTTTTGTTGATCACTTTTAAGGAAGTCTATGACAGGAATAAGGCATTCGTTCCATATGTTTCAGACACCCTTTTTGTTGATATGTCCGGAAGTAAATCTCAGCGTGGGAAGGAGGTTTCGAGAATTTGGAAAAAATTGAAGGAGTCAAACTGTGAGATGGCAGTTTTAAACACTGCAGAAGGTAATCTTGTTCGACTACTCTGTATCAAGGCATTATTTCACAAAATTAAATTCGTTGGTATCGTCCATGATGCTAGAAAATTCGGAAGAAGTTTCACACAACGTATTATCAATAAGAAAGTAAAAAAATACTTAATGCTCAGTGATAATTTAGTTCGGTCAATCTCACCTGCTAAAGGTTTGATAGTTGACTATTTTTATCCTTTGCGATATGATACCGATCCAGCCTCAATCACTAAGTCAACGAAGTCGATTGTAATTATTGGTGGCGTTGAAACACGACGAAAAGACCTTGATGGATTTGTCGAAATGGCTAAGCAGGTTAAGGGACAAAATTTGACCTTTACTTTTCTCGGGAAGAGCAATCTGGAGCTTAAGGAGGTACAGTATTTTAAAAAAAGAATTGAATCAGACGAATTAACAGGAATTATAGAGACGTTCGAAAAATTTGTTCCTCAAAAAATATTCGATGCAACACTTCAAAATGCGAATCTAATCCTACCATTGGTACACCCAAACACCCCAAGTGCCGAGGAATATTTCAAAACTCGAATGTCTGGAGCTATGTGTGTCTCTTTTGGATACAAGATCCCTATGCTCCTGCATCAACAGTTTGCAGGAATTGAGGAAATGCAAGCAGCAAGTTTTTACTACACTATTGATACTTTTAAAAGTGCATTGCTCAATGCTCTTGAAGAATCAAACCTTAAAATGGACCAAATGGACCAACATGAAGCCTATAACATGGACTTCCAAGAAAAAAAATACCTTACCTTTCTCCTAAGCTAACTCTTCTGCGTTTATCGTTAAGAACGGGATATGATAAGTATTTTCAATGATCTTTTGAAGATGATTATTCGTCACTAGCTTCAGGTCGTTCGAGTACGCTGCCGCAATCACATTTGCATGTACACTACCTGCAAAATCTAAAAGCTCACTATCAAACCCTCTCTCCCGCAGTAGACTTACTATCTTAAAATCAATGTCGTTCTCTTTCATATAACCTTCAACTATCGTCTGGTTAGTCTGAATAGTGCTTTCATGAGTCTCATTGTTGTCATGCTGCGCAACAGGGTGAATACAAGCCCCGAAATTTTTTACCATACATCCAGCAAATGATGTGATCTGTAAGCTCCTTGGCAAAACTAAACGCCATTACAATCGTGTCTAGTTTATCTATGTGCTTGTCACCTCTTGTTACAGGAAACGGCGTAGCCGAGTTGTTATTAATTTTTTCCACATGACTTCCAAAAATCTTTTGCATCCGCTTGCACCGTGTGTTCCCGAAACGATTAATGATGGGCGCAGTATGTCACTCACTCTTCCGATTTCCTCGTATATACTAACAACTACAACTCTATCAGAAATCAATGCTTAATCTTTGTGCGCTGAGATTTGTCTTTAACCACATTCAATAAACACACATAACCATTACCATTGTTTATATGAGCTATCTCTAGAGATAGTCGTAAAGCATTGTCTGATGTTTCACTGAAATCAAAAGGAACTAGGTATAAAGGATTGTTTATAGATATTTTATTGCAGCATAACGTACGGATGAGACTACCCAAGAAAAATGACTTTTATCAACAATCAAAATCTATTCTAGATTCGTCTCATGCTCTGATTACGAGATACTAATTGATTCTTAATGATCTAGCTGATGGTCCCCATAGAGGAAGCTAAATAAAATCAGTATCTTTAAACATTCTCAAACTGTTCTGAATGGCTATTAACACTTATGAAGGTAAAAAATTCGATGCTGGTGTTTCATCCAAAGTTATGGATGTACTTACCGTTGAAGAAGCCCTTCAGATCAACATTAATGGAGAGCCATTTACCATCACAATGCGCACGCCTGGAGACGACCTGTCTCTCGTTCGAGGCCTATTGCACTCTGAAGGTGTAATTAATGATGTTACCTACACCCCTGACATGATTCTTCGAAAAGAGAATGAAGAGGGTATAATAACCATTGTCGATTTAAATATTCCAGAAGAAAAACTAGGATCCGGTTACACCAATAGCAGAAGTCTATTGTCGGTTTCATCATGCGGAATTTGTGGTAAAACTGAATTGGATGAACTATCGTTTATGGTTAAGGTTCTTGACCACGAGCAGACCGTGAACATCGATAGTATACATTCCATGTTCCTCATGATGAATTCAAAGCAATCTGTTTTTGAAAAATCCGGAGGGTCGCATGCGGCCGCGGCTTTTGACAGAACTGGTGTTCTTCTTTCATCCATGGAGGATATTGGCCGACACAATGCCGTTGATAAGGTAGTTGGTGAGCTTATAAATGATTCAACAGTCCGGGAAGCCAGCGTGATCACTGTAAGTGGTCGAATTTCTTACGAAATAATTGTAAAAGCATTTAAAGCTAAAATTCCCGTTTTG
>Ga0228674_1000545_pt1 | contig 25601 bp, 37 predicted proteins | sample 1D_rmetaG_FD_189054 | JGI IMG/M metagenome (GOLD analysis project Ga0228674, IMG submission 189054) | Seawater microbial communities from Monterey Bay, California, United States - 1D_r | ecosystem: Environmental > Aquatic > Marine > Coastal | place: USA: California | collected 2016-09-26
TACTGTACTTTCCAAGTGCTGGTATTGTTTATGCTTTTGATACTAAGACACCACTACAGGACGGTGCTTTAAGAATTACTAAGTGGTTGGGTATAACTCATACTAACTTTATTTATGATGCTGATGAACGCAAGCTACTCTTTTGCCAAACCAACGGTTTAGCTGAATACTTTGGTTCTCAAGATAATGGTAGTGCATTTAACTTTAAGTATTATACTAACTACTTTGACTTAGGCAATAGTAATATAACTAAGATAGCCAAGAGATTAAGCGTGACATTGATTGCACCAGACAATCAAACATTCGTAACTAAACTGGGTTTTGACTACTCTACTAAATACTTTAGTTACCCGTACGTTATTGAAGGTGAGGGTACACCCTACTACTACGGTGAAGATGAGTATACAGTAGCAGAGTACACAGGCGGTATTAGCATTAGAACTGTAAGCAACTCAGTAGGTGGCAGTGGTACAGTTATCCAAGGTGGCTTTGAAGCAGAAATAAACGGTGCACCCCTCAGTATTCAAAGACTTGATGTATTTATTAAATCTGGAAGAACACAATAAAGGTATATAAAATATGAGTAATTATGTAAAAGCCACAGACTTTGCTTCTAAGGATGCCTTGCTAACAGGCGACCCCTTAAAGATTGTAAGTGGTACAGAAATCAATGATGAGTACAACGCTATTCAAACTGCGGTAAACACCAAAGCAGATATAAATAGTGCTACTTTAACAGGAGTGCCTTCTGCTCCAAAGGCGGCTGCTGGCACTAATACAACTCAGCTAGCTACTACGTCTTTTGTAAAAACTGCCGATGATGCAGTTACAACAGCTTACCAAGCAGCAGATAGTTCTTTGCAAAGTACTTTACAAGCTGCAATAGATTTAAAATCAAATATAAACTCTCCTTCTTTTACAGGCACACCTACTACCCCTACAGCAGCAGCTACTGATGATAGTACGCTAATAGCAAATACAGCTTTTGTTCAAGACGCTATAGGAGCAGGTAGAGGTTTTATAGCTTTTAATGGTGCTACAGGAGCTACTATAGCTTCTCAAAGTTTAACACTATCTAAAGTAGGCACTGGGGACTATACTATTACTTGTGATGCTTCATTACAAGATGGTACATCTAACTGGGCAGTTACAGTAGGTAATGTAGACGAGGGTACTTTATCCCAAAGTTCAGCTGTAACTACTGCTGATAACACTCTTGCTGTTTATAACTGCTTTGTTAGTAGTAGGTCTGCAACAACTTTTACTTTAAAAGCAAAAAATATTTTTAATGATTATAAAGTGTTTAGTGCTGCTGATACCGATGGTAACGCCACACAAATGTTTGGTATTACAGCGGTAGACCCAACTTACATTGTAGCAACTCTTTACTAAGGATTATAAATGAAAAACATTTTCTTTCAATTTCCAGAAGGCACTCCTAAAGTTGCTTTAACTGTATCTGACAAGTCTGTAGAGGAGCTAAAAGAAATAGGAGTTATTCCTAAATCTTCTAAAACTGTTATTAAACCTTTTAGTAAAAACCCCAAGGCAAAAGAATTGGGTATGTCTATACACATAGATAAGCTAAAGTTTAATAATAACTTTACAGATGTAGAGTTTGACTTAGAGTTACTTGCTTTATGGTTTTTAGATTTCTATAGAGAGATTAGAGTAAACGTGTTTAAGGTTTTAGATATGTATCAATCTAGAGCTTTAGCAGAAGGTAGACAAGATTTACTAGAAGTTATTAACTCTGATAAGCAAGCTTTAAGAGACTTAACTACTACTTTAGATTTACAAAGCTGTACTACCCCAGAGCAGATAGCTAATAAAGTACCTTTTGAGTTAGCAATAGATTACGATGAAAAATACAAAGATTTATTCTAAGGCAGAAAGTTTAGCAAAAGATATTATACTAACTTATAAAGATGTTGCAGAAATAGATTTAGATGCAAAAGATAATGTTTCTAAACAGTCACTGCCAGGTGCAGATATTGATGTGGCTACCAACAGGAACTTGGTAGACTTAAGTTACAAAGGTTTAAATAATAAGTTTATTCATTTACTACAAGAGATATACCCTACCTATAACATCATAAATAGTGGTTTATTTTATTACCCTCCTACTGGATATATGGGCTGGCACACTAATTCTGAGAAACCTTGTAAAAGAGTTTATATTGTTTACTCGGACGGCAAATCTTTCTTTAGGTATAAAGACGCACAGGATAATATTGTTACAGATTGGGATAAGAAAGGCGTAGATATAAAAGAGTTTGATATACCAGAAGATGACAAATTGTGGCATTGTATTTATAGTGAAGGTAACAGGGTTAGTATAGGGTTTAGATTATATGATACATCTTCTTGAAGGCGAATGGGCAATTACAGAAGAGTCATTAAAGGTAGATTGTAAAAATTTATATAGCCTCATTAAGTTAAGAGGATTAGCTTCACAAGAAATAAATGTATCTAACATAGGTTATAAAGATTTAGACAGTATAGATAAAGAAAGTATTAGATATAGATTAGCTAATTGTAGTTACCCTAGTATTGTAGCCACTATGGAAAATCCTAAAGGTAAACAATACAGACTTATAGATGGTAGACATCGTATATTAAAACAAATTGACAACGGGGTTTTAGACATACAAGCGTATGTTTTAAACAAAGAAGATATTTTAAAATTTGTAGAAAAGGTATAATGAAAATCACACATTTCCCTAATCAAGAAGTAGACGTAGTTTGGCACAGAGTAAAAGAATACTTTGAAGGTTGTGCTGAATACACTTACGGTAGATTTACAGCTAATGATATTCGTAACGCTGTAAAGAAAAACCCCAACCAACAATTATGGATTGCTCACGAAGAAGATAAGATATTTGGTTTTGTTATTACAGAACCTATGGAGTACCCACAGTTAAAGTCTCTTGTTATGCACTTTACTGGTGGTACACAATTAGAACTTTGGAAAGAAGATATGTTAAAGACTATACAAGGTTTTGCCCATTCAACTGGTTGTGACATTATTGAATCATTAGGTCGTAATGGTTGGGGTAAAGTATTTAAAGATGATGGGTTTAAATCCCGTTTTACATTTTATGAATTACCAGTACAGGAGATAGTGTAATGGGTGGTGGCGGAAAAGGTGGTGGTGGAGATGAGGCAAAAATTGACCCAGAAGCTAGGAAATATGCAGCACAAGCTGTATTTAAACCTTATACTTTAACTACTTCTGTAGGTACTACATCGTACGATAAAGATAGAGGTTTTAATCTAGGTTTATCACAGCCTTTATTAGATATACAGCAAGCAGGTTATGGTGGTGCTGGACAGCTTATTGGTGAAATACCAGAAGCATTTGGCAGAGAAGTAACTCCTTTTGAATTTGAGCGTGATTTAGCAGGGCGTACTTCTGATATATTCAGAGAACAGTCTGCATTACTAGAACCAGCTTTTGCACAACAAAGACAACAACTACAGTCAGACTTATTTGGCAGTGGTCGTATGGGTCTTATGCTTGCAGGAGAGGCTGCTGGAGCAGGTGCAGGTGGTATGGTAAGCCCTGATGCATTTGGACTCGGTAGAGCGCAATCTGAGACGTTAGCCAACCTAGCTGCTCAATCAAGACAACAAGCACTTGGTGAACAACAACAAGCATTTGGTATTGAGTCTGGTATCTTTGGTATCAATGAAGGTCTTGAACAACAACGAGCACAGAACTTACTTGCAGGTACTACAGGCTTGTTTGGTCTTGGTTCTGGTATTACTGGAACTGAGCAAGACTTGTTGAAACTTGGCTTAACTGCTGAAGCTGCTAGAGGCGGCTCTTATGCTGATGCTGCTAGTGCTTTGGGTGCTAACACAAGACAAGACCAACAAGGAACTGATTTATTAGGTTCAGCAGTTCAAGGTGCATCTGCCGCAGCAATGGCGTATGCTATGAGTGCCAGTGATATAAGACTTAAAGAAAACATTGTTAAATTAGGTAAGTATAATAGTGGTTTAAATATGTACACTTGGGATTGGAACGAAGAGGGTAAGAAGATTGCACACCCTGACCAACCTACTGTAGGTGTTATGGCACAAGAAGCTATGTTAGTATTCCCTGAAGCTGTTATGAAAGGTGATGATGGGTACTTAAGAGTTGATTACGGGAGAATTTCATAATGGCTGGAATGTTTGATTTTAAAAGTGCAGAACAAATACTTGCTGAAAGACAAGAAAAAACTAGGCAAAACACACTTGGTTTAATTAAGAGTTCTCAAGAAGGTATGAAGAGTTCTGAAAAAGCTGCTAGTAATCTAGGTGCAATGCTTACTAACCTAGTTATAAGTCAGTTTGGTGGTAAGTCAGATGCAGAATTACTTACAGATGTTCGTGATATGAGTGAGACGACTCAGGTTATGGAACAAGCTGGGGTTGGTGGTGAGGGTTCTGCCCAGTTTGATGGCAAAGGTTCTAGTTATGGTGCTGGTGTAATACAACAAGCAAGGGCAGAAGAACAAAGAAGGTTAGGTTTGTTACCACAGGATGTGCAAAAGGCTATTGGAGAGGAAAGACAAGCTAAACAACTACAGCAACAATTTTCATCAATTGATATGAGTTCTCCTGAAGCCTTACAGAAAGGGTTTAAGGCTGCTGTTACTGCTGGTAATACTGAACTTGCTAATGTATATGGAACTATGTATAAACAATCTGTAGCAAATAAGAAAGCAGAACAAGCAGTAGAAAAGAAACGTACTTTTAGTAATGTTCAACAACAAGTTATGACACAGTTTGACCCTACCAAAGACCCTGTAGGATTTAACCAAACTATGTTTAAACAACTTAGCGCAAACCCTTTAACTTCTGATTTAGCTAAAACTTATCAAGATAATCTATTGAAGATAGGTAATGATAACATGCAGAAAAAAGCAGACAAAGCCAACGAGCCTTGGACTGCCCCAAACACTAATGTTATAAAAACAGTTTCTTCTGGTACAGTAAATGACCCTTTTGCTAAAGATTTAAGTGATAATGATTTAATGAATTACAACCTCTATATTTCTTCACGAGCAACAGAACTCCTTAAACAAGTTCCACTTGACCAAGCAATGGCAAGAGCTAGACAAGAAGCCCAAGCAGGTGTTAAGAAGGGAACAAGTTGGTGGACTGATGATAAATTTAAATCTCCTCGTAAAAAGGGTAACGGAGACTGGTCAATAGAGGAAGCCAACTAATGCCAGAGTTTACTATAACTGCACCAGACGGTACTAAGTTTAATGTTACTGCGCCAGAAGGGGCTACTGAGGAAGAAGCTCTTGAGAAAGTTAAACAGCAGTATAGTAGTCAACAGGAAGAGGTTGAAGAACCTTCTACACTAAGGCAAATAGAGTTTGGTTTTGATGAATCCTCTAGTGATGTAGAAAACTTAGGGATGATAATGGAATCCTACATGCCTCTTGGTAGGATAGCGTTGGGTGGTGAAGGTTTTATAGATTATGTCTCTCCAGAAGAAGCCTATGGAACAGAGTTTATGGATGCGTCTTATGACGAAAGAAGAGAGATGCTAAATAAACTAAGAGAAGATGGGTTAAAAAGAGAGTACCAAGACATTTATCAAGCTGGGTTAGAAGATAGCACTGCTACTACTGTAGGTGGCTTTGCAGGTATTCTAGCTTCTCCAACCACCCTTGCTCCAGTAGGGCAATCTTATAAAGCAGCAGCTGGTATTGGGGCTTTGTTAGGTGCGGAGATGACTGCATTAGAACAACTTAGAGTAGAAGGGGAGTTAAGTCCAGAGAAGGTACTTACTTCTGCTGCTCTTGGTGGTGTGCTTGCCCCTGTTGGTATTGCTGCTGGTAGGGCTGTAACCAAAGGCTTAAATAAAAGAAAGGTAAAAAAAGAAGTAGCTAAGGCTGATGCAGAAGTTGAGAAGATAGAAACAGTTATGGCTGAAGCAGTTCTTCAAAACGTACCAGTCAAAGAGCTGTCTAACTTTGTACAAAAAGCTACAGGTAAAACTAAAGAAGAGTTGGTTGAAGTTGCAACAACTGCTAGTAGAAAACCTAAAGTTCCTACAGTAGAACAAGCTAAGATTATCAAGGAAGCTAAAGAAACTGGGTTTGATGCTGTGTCTAGGGGTAGTAACTCTACCTTAGACCAATTCTTAGGTGTGGTTAGCACTCGTGTTGGTATGATTAGTGAACCTTTAAAACAAAAACTACGTAAGATGGATATGGACATTCATATCAATACTCACGAGGCACTAAAGAAAGTAGAGCCTTTTGCTAAAGCAGTTCAAAAGCTACCGAAACAATCTCGTGTACAGATGAATAAGATGTTAATCAATGGAAATTACAAAGGTGCTAATTTACTATTGTCTAGGTACACTGATGATGCTGATACAGTATTAAAGGGAGTGACCGACCTTCTTGATGAACAACATAATGCGTTAGTTAATGCTGGCTATACAGACCTAACTAAAATTGAAAACTACTTTCCTCGTATGGTAAAAGATAAGAAGGGTTTATTTAATGCTATTGGCAAACCCCAACAATCTTTAATTCAAAAAGCTATAGCAGACAGAAAGAGTAAGCTAGGTGTTGATGAGCTGTCTGCTCTTGAAGAAGATAAAATTATTAACAATGTACTACGAGGCTTTAGTCCTAAAGTTGGTACTGGTGGACTAAGTCAAACTCAAGCTAGAACTATACAAAACGTTAATGATGATTTATTACAGTTCTATGCAGACCCACTAGAATCTTTAGAGGGTTACATAAGAGGCAACGCATCTAATATAGCAAGACGCAAGTTCTTTGGTCAGAGTGCTGTACACAAAGGTGACGATTTAATTCGTGTAGAAGACTCTGTAGACAGTCTTATTGCAAGAGAAATGAAAGACTTGTCTCCAGAAGATGTAGATACTTTAAAGGGTTTATTAAACGCTAGGTTTATAAACGGAGAAAAAGGTTCTAGCAGAAGTATTCAAGCTCTTAGGAACATAGGCTATGCCACCACCATTGCTAACCCTGTTTCTGCGGTAGTCCAGTTAGCTGACTTAGGTGTGTCAGCATATGTTAATGGCTTCAAAAATACTTTAGCTGCAATGATTTCTCCAAATAAAAAACTTTCTGTTGAAGATTTTGGGTTGCTTGATAAGTTGGCAGAGGAGTTTGCTAACGAAAAGTTTATGGCAAGTACTATGCACACTTTGTTTAAAAGGTCTGGATTCCAAGCTGTAGATAAATTAGGTAAAAATACTTTTATTAGGGCTGCTTTTAATAAAGGCAAGACAATGGCTAACTCTAAGAAGGGTCTAGAAAAACTAAGAGATAAGTATGGTAAGGCTCTTGGTAAAGAGTTTGATGTTTTAGTTGATGACCTTAAAGCAGGTAAGGTTACAGATACTACTAAGCAATTCTTGTGGAGTGAGTTAGCAGACGTACAGCCAATATCATTATCTGAAATGCCTCAGAAGTATTTAGAAGCCCCTGATGGTAGGGTATTTTACTCTCTTAAATCTTTTATGTTAAAACAAATAGACTTACTAAGAAGAGATATACCCCATCAATGGAAGAAGGGTAATAAAAAAGAGGCAATGAAAAATGCAATAGCTTACTCTTTAATAGTACCTACAGCTAACATGACAGTTGACCAGCTTAGAAGTATGATGTTGGGCAGACCCCCAGAAATAGAAGATTTAGAAGATGTACCGGGAGAGTATGCCTCTAATGTACTAAAACTATTTGGTGGTTCTGAATATCTTTTAAACAGGTACATTAAGAGGGGAAATATAGGGCAAGCTGCTCTCTCTGTAATAGCACCCCCACTCAACCTTCTTGATTCTTTTGGAGAATCTGTTATACAAGCTACTAAAGGAGAAGCCCCTACTGCAATCCTTAAAGATGCGCCTATATTTGGTAGGTTCTGGGGTAACTGGTTTGAGGGTGGTTTAGAAAGGCACTTAGAAAATAGACAAACTGAGAAGGAAAAAGAGTTTTATGGCAACTAAGAAAGATAGTAAGCTAAGTAAGATAGGCGTATCAGGTTATAACAAACCTAAACGTACACCTAATCATCCTACAAAGTCTCATGTGGTTGTAGCCAAGGAAGGCGACAAAACTAAGACCATCAGGTTTGGTCAACAAGGAGTAAGTGGTGCAGGTAAGAGTCCTAAGACTGCTGCACAGAAAGCTAGGAAGAAGTCGTTCAAGGCTAGACACGCCAAGAACATTAGTAAAGGTAAGATGAGTGCAGCCTATTGGGCTGATAAAGTTAAATGGTAATAGGAGGAAATAATTAAATGCCAATGGTAAAAGGTAAGAAGTACCCATATACAGCAGCAGGTAAGAAAGCTGCAAAGAAAGCTGCTAAAAAAGGTACTACTAAAAAACGTAAATAAATTTAAAGGTAATATATCATGAAAAAACTTTTAGTTAATATGAGATATTGGATGGCTCCACTACTAATCATTGTTACTGTGCTTAGTATTGTAATGGGTGGTGCTTTTGTATGGGTTGGTGTTGCATTGTTTGGTGTTGGTATTATTCTTGATACTGCAACAATGAATATAAACCCACCGGGTGCAGGTTTTGATGAGAGTGGTGATACAATGGGTATGCCAGCACTTCAAAACGCTGTAATGTACGTAATGCTACCTGTATTTGCTCTATTGCAAGTAGTGTTAGCATGGCGTGTAATGCAGTACGTTGATGCTGTACCCCTAGAAATGACTACAATGCTAGGTCTACCTGTACAGATGGGTATCACAGGTGTAGAACTTGTTGGTGCTGCAATTTCAACAGGTATCTTCGCAGGTATCGGTATCATCTATGGCCATGAGTTATCTCATACTAAAGGTTTCGCCTTCGTTATCTCTCGTCTTATGATGGGTTTAAGTGGTTCATCTCACTTTACGTATGCTCACGTGTACAACCATCACTTAGAGTTAGCACATGAAGATGACCCTGCTACGTCTCCTCGTGGTCGTTCTATCTACCGTCACTTCTGGTTGTCTCATATGGGTCAATCTAAATTCTTGTACGGCATGGAACGTACACGGTTAGCTAAACTAGGTAAACGTTTTGTAAGCCTAGATAATCGTTGGATTAAAGGTTATCTTATGAGCCTACCTACTATGTTATTATTCGCATGGGCTGGTGGTTTAGTTGGTATCGCTGCTATGTTCTTAGTATGGACAATCTCTAACTTTGAGTTAGAAGCATTGAACTACATGGAACATTACGGTCTTATCCGTGAGAAAGGTCAACCTATTGACTACCGTCATTCTTGGGATAACGCTAACTTATTCTCTGCGTGGTTCTTTATAGAGATAGGTAGACAAGGTGACCATCATGATCGTGGTGAAACACACTTCTGGGAATTAGATGAAGTGGGCTCTCCTAATGCACGTTGTGGTTACTTTACTGAGTTCGTAGTAGCACTGTTCCCACCCCTATATCATGCTATGATGAAGAAGAAGTTAGCTACTTGGGATAGAGACTTTGCTACTGAAGGTGAGTTACAAATAGCTGCTAAGATTAATGAGCAAGCAGGTTATACAATGCCTGAAGGTCACAACTCTTATAAGGCAATCTAACTATGGCGGCTAAGAAGTCTACAGTAAATAAAGCAGGTAACTACACCAAGCCTACTATGCGTAAGAACTTATTCAACAAGATTAAATCAGGTTCTAAAGGTGGTAAGGCTGGTCAATGGTCTGCTCGGAAAGCTCAGATGTTAGCTAAGGAATATAAAGCTAAAGGTGGGGGTTATAAATAATATGGCTCTCAAGAAATCACAGAAGAGTTTGAAGAAGTGGACTAAGCAGGACTGGGGTACGAAGTCAGGGAAGCCTAGTACCCAAGGCAGTAAAGCAACAGGTGAACGATACCTACCTAAGAAAGCTAGAGAAGCTCTCACTAAGAAAGAGTATGCTGCGACTAGTGCTAAGAAGCGCAAGGACACAAAGGCAGGTAAGCAAGTATCTAAGCAACCAAAGAAGGTAGCTAAGAAAACTGCAAGACATCGTAAGTAATACACACCTACAAAAAAGCCCCCAAGGATATTTTCCAAGGGGGCTTCTTTTTGCCTATAGTTTAGTGAACCTTTTCTTTTGTACCTAGCATTGCACCTACCTGAGATTCTAAAATATTAACTAACTCTCTCAGTTCAAGGTAGTTCTTAGCCCAGCGTACTGGGTCTGCCTCCATTGCATTAGCTAGGTCGTTTACATCTTTATCTATCATACTCTAACCCTCACAAGCTACACACTCTCCAGTTGAACCACGAACCCCTGCTTCACTACGTATGTAGTACAGGGACTTAATATACTTATCTTTAAACGCCAGCTTATGCACTCTACTAATCTCCTCTTCTGGAGCATCTGCTGGGAAGAATAGGTTTAAGCTTTGTGCTTGACATATAAACTTCTGTCTTACACTAGCTAACCTAATCAATACCTCTTGGTTAATCTCAAAGGAAGTCTTGAACACTACCTTCTCTTCATCAGTTAGCCAGTCTACCAACTGTACTGAACCATTGTCTGCTATAATAGCATTGATGTTATCATCGTTATAAACTCCTTTAACTCTCATCAAGTCTACTAACACAGGGTTGATACGGTTAATCTCTCCTGCTGGGCTACCCTGTACAAACACATTCTTATATACAGGCTCAATACCTTGGCTAACACCACCACAAATAAGTGCACTAGAACTGTTAGGAGCAATGGCTAGGAGGTGTGTATTACGTACCCCTGTACCCTTACACCACTTAGGCTCTCCCTTCGTCTTAGCGAGCCACTCAGAGCCTCTCTTAGCCTCCTTCTGAATGTCTCTAAAGATAGTAGAGTTTAGCATATGTGCTTCCATTGATTCAATATCAATCATGTTCTGTTGTAGGTAGCTGTGGAAACCTAGTGTACCTAGACCCAAAGCCCTACCACTCTCTGTAAAACGCACTGCTTTCTCTAAACCTTTAATACCTCTACCCATCTGTATAAACTCTTCAGCCACACAGTCTAGGAATACAATAGCATTTTGTACTGCGTCTGTATCTTTCCACTCATCATACTTAGCTAGGTTCATAGAACTGAGTACACACGTAAAGGTATGGAACTCATCAGCAGGTAGGGTTATCTCTGTACATAGGTTAGAAGCCTTTACAGTTAAACCATGAGTCTTGTATGCCTCTGGATTAGCCCTGTTCATTCTATCTATAAATACAAAGTAACCTTTACCTGTTACCATCTTAACTTTGAGTGCACGTTGGTATCGACTAACAGCTTCTTCCTCACCTGCCTCTAATTGCTCGATGAACTTGTCTGTTACTAGCCAACCAATGTTACAATCATCTGGGTTGTTTAATGTATGTGCTGCTACTTCCCAGAAGTCTGTATGCTCTAGTTCGATGTACCCTGCCCATGCACCTCTTCGTGTATTTCCTTGCGACACATCTCTGCTAAGTTGGATATAGTCTCGAAGGACTGGCAATACCCCAGAAGCATTACCTCCTGAACTGATGGAATCTCCTCTACCTCTAATTGCGCCAAGATAAGATGAAGTTCCAAAACCGTTTTTTGTAAGTATTGCAGTTTCTTTTTGTGATTCGTAAAATTCATATACACTATCTCCTACATAGTTACCTGAACAACTAACTGGGCATCCTCTGTTTGTGCCCATGTTAGCTAAGACTGGTGTAGAACAAGCTAGGTGTCCAGACCAGAGTAGGTTAAAGAATACCCTATCCCAATGGTCTTTGTCAACACCCATATGTTTAGATGCTGTACTACTAATACGTTTATAAATACTATATAAGTCTGGGTACTCCTCTGTTGTGTACTTCTCTTTAAGTAACTGCCAAGCAGAGGTACTATACCATTGTGGTAGCTTACCTGTAGCTTGTAGTTGCTTTCGTTCTGCGCTTAGTTCTTCGTATATACTCTTCATATTACCATGCAAACCTTGTCTCTTGCCAGTCCCTATTATAACTGTTTCCTTGCTTGTGGAAGAAGTCATGTAGCTGTGGTGTGTTAATGTTTTTGTAGAACCACTTAGAGATAGGGTCATAGTCTACCTCATACAGTGGTGCTAACCTTAGTTGTTCAAGGCAAAGGTTTAACCTAGCTTGAATAAAGTTCTTCATCTGTAAGTCTGTGATACCTTTAATCTCTCCCTTCTCGAATATCATATCAATGATACGGGACTCGTGCTCATAGATTTTACCACAGGTCTTATAGATTTTCTTATCTAGTTCTTTGTTGTTTAGCTGCTCACTCTCTTCTCTTAGTGTATTGAATAACCAAGCACCTGCTAGGCTGTGTAGGTTCTCATCCCTTACACTGAAGTTAATACCTGCTGCCATGTTGACTAACTTGTTCTTACCCTCAGCTTGGAAGTGTTTTAGAAAGGCGAAGTTAGAATACAGTACAGCACCCTCTACGATAGAGCCAACTGCTAGTGAGGCTAACATATCATCACCATCGAACTGTCTGTCTAACCAGTCCATACGTCCACGTAGGGTCTTATCTTTAACGTAACTGTTATAGAACTCCTCAGTGTTTAGGTTCAGCACCTCGTTAATCTTGTTGTAGAAAGGTGCGTGTACGTTCAGTTCAAACATACCAAACACAGAAGCCATACGCTGTATCTCTGGTCGTCTAAACTTCTTACGAATAAAGTCTAGCCAGTAGTCATTACCTACGTGTGTCTCATACAAGGTAAATAGTTTTAGCACAGTAACTACCCCGTGCATCTCTGCTTCTGTCAGATTGTTGTGTAGGTCGTGCAAGTCCTTATCCATACCAATCTCTTTAGCAGTCCAAAATATATCCTCCTGCAACTCTGCAAACTGCTCTGCCTGTGGATATGCAATAACGTAAGCCTCTTGTTTGTCTGTAATCATTTACCCTTCCTTTACAAATATGCCATCTATCATCTGACCCCTACGGTCTTTGATATCATTATACGCGTGTTCTAAACATTGATCAATAGATAATTTATGTCTCTCTGCTATGTTGATTAACACTACAATAATATCACCAATATCATCAATAGGACTTTGCCCTGTAGATAATGAGTCTACTAACTCTGTTACCTCTTCGATTAACTTCTTTACTTGTGCTTGGTCATTAGAGCCATTGATTAAGTTCCTTGCATAATGCCAGTTAGTTATCTTCTTAATAGTAAACGTAGCCTTTGGGTTTTCATTATTCGTCATTCCAATCTTCCTCTTCCATCATCTGTACTACCTCTATCTTATACACAAGTGCGTAGCCAATAATCCACTGTACTAAGAACGCGTGTTCGTATGCTTTATACTTAGGGTTAAATATATCATCGTACTCTACGTAAGTTACAAACCCTATAAACGGTAGCCAGAAGCCAAATAGGTTCTTACCAAACAACTTAATAGGGTTGTTAGTATTCATCAGATACTCCGTTTTTCTAACAACTTCTCAAGGTAGTGGATAGCTTTCTTAATATCTTCTTCTCTACTACCTTTGGTTCTTAGCAAATACTTAAGTGCATTACCCTCGTAGAAATCTAAATGATAAGCATCAATAATATCCCAAGGTTGTATTAGGTGTTTCTTATAATGGTCTCCTCCTACCTGTTTATCTGATGCCCTCTCTTCATAGTGTAACCCATCATTGCCGTTCTGCCCAATAATATCTATTCTACTTGTAGCTTTACCACAAGCACCCTTATTGATTAGGTCATATCTACCTAACTCTGCAAACTTATACTCATCACTGTTCATACTTACCTCTTAAATATTCTAAGCTAATAGGCATCTCATCAAAGCTACCGTTATTAACTTCGTTTAACATCCAGATACCTTTCCAACTACCGTTACCCTGACTGCCCAAGTAAGCCTCATCATGTTGGTAAAAGATACCAGCAAAGATACCAGTCAATGCAGTACCATCACCACGCTTACTAAAGGCTATGTCCCTATCTTGTACATGACCCATCACACAACTCATGTGCTTCTTGGTAAGCATAGCCCTAGCACTTGATACTGGTCTGCCCATAACACCACTGGTAAAGAAGTGGCAGAAGCCAACACCCTCAATGATTACTGGTTCTTTGTAGTCGATAACTTCCCAGTCACTTAGGTTTAAATCCTGATAACCAATAACATCTTCCAGCACTGCGTCACATTCCACTGCACGCTCTATACGTTCTTCATGGTTGCCCATTGTAAACACCATACGTGGTTGCCACGACTTCTTCTTATTGCGCTTTAACCTTTTCATCTCTTTCTTAATAGGCTCTAGGAATAAATCCATAGCTAAGTTACCAGAGTCAACATCATCTTTGTATCGTCTACCCTCAAAAGACTTCTTACCCTTATCATAGTGAGATAGGCTAGGCATATCCCAATGGTCTCCAAGGTGTACGATAACATCTGGTTTCTTATCTGCTATGTACTTACCTGCATACAACAAGTGTTCCATAGGTACATCTTTCTTCATCTGTGTGTCTGGTATTACTACTATCTTAGTCATAGTCATAGTCCTCTAGGTAATCTAGGAAGGCATCTTTATGAGCTTCTATTAAGTCGTTATTAAAGTCTAGCTCAAGTTCATTATACTCTTCGTCTGTTACGTCTTCAACAAAACCTTCGGGTAGTAAACCTCTAAGGTAGAGTTCGTTTAATAAGTCAGTCATTTCAGTTATTTCTAACACACTAGCTTTACCTCCACACTCAGAACAGTTTCTACTATACCCAACTACTTCGTAGTCTGGGTCTTCCGCACCACATTTGTAACATATCTTATTCACATTTCTCATCCTCGTTCACCCATCCAATAGGAACTTTCCCAATAGCATATTTAATCTTACGCTTATTGCACCACTCGCTATACTTCTGTGTTTTCTTTTTGGTAGTCCATCCATCTTTTTGAAACAGCATACGTATATCTAATTCTGGGTTACACTTAATAACAGACTCCATCTTAGTTCTGTCACTGGGTTTAAACCACCCCTTCACTTCAATGTATATACCATTAGGCAATCTAAAGTCTGTAAGATACTTAGCCTTCTGCAATACGTGTAGACTACCACAATCTAAACACACCATCTTCCTAGTGGTTCGCTTGTTGTATAGTAACGTGGTACATTCATAGGTAAAGTCTTTCAAGTCTTTAGCTACCCTCTCTTCAAACTTACTGCGGTACTTGTTCATAGAATTTCTCTTTCACCAGTGACGAATACAGTTCGCAATAATTGCCAGCATCGTGACCAACTCAATGGCTAGAAGTGCAAGTCTAAATGTTGCAGTGCTTGTCCAGTTTATTAAAATGTTAGTTATCTGCAATCTCTATGTCTCCTCTAATATCCATTGGCATCTTCACTTCTTTTTGAAGCATCCAAAGAAGTTGCGTATTCTGTACCATACGTTGATACCACCCTTCCCCGAACTCATCTTCATAGTAGCTTTCAATAGTAGCATCTCTATCCTTGCTCTTAGCCAATATCTTCTCAGCTTTCTTAATACCAATGCCGTGTATTCCGATAATGTTATCAACTTTATCTCCCATTAACATTTGCATATAGAACCAGTGTATACCTGCTTCGTAAGTAACATGGTTGAACTCCTTCTTCACGAAGTTATAATGTTCACCTTCTACCATAAGCAGGTCTTTATCTATACTTGCAATCATAGTGTTGTCTGTTTGATTAAGTGCAAGGGCATCGTCAGCTTCCATGCCTTCGATAACCTCTGCCTTAAAGTGCTTAACCATGTAATCCCGTATGGCTTGGTAGTGAATAGGTTTAGCTGTACCTTTACGATTAGCTTTGTACTCACTATCAACTTTTAGTCTAAAGTTATTTTTTCCTGTCAGGAATAACCTGTAACTATCAGCACCCGTATCTTTAATCATACCATTGATAAACCTCTTGGTACTGTGTAAGGCATAGGGCAAAGGCTCTGGTACAATGTTTCCATTGTCGTTCTTCCTCTGTGTTGCAAACCCTATACGATACACAATAACATCACCATCAATTAGCAGTTCCATTAGAATGGAATATCTACTTCTGCACCAGTAAGTTCTTCTAGCGACTCTGGTGCATCAATTCGGTTGCCGTGAATATATAGTGGTAATCCAAACATACTAGCTTGTGCTGGGTTATCCATATCATCTGCATCACCAGTACAACCATCGGTAATAAGTCCAGCTTCTACACCACCCTTATACTTAGTAGGGATTGGTGTTAGTGAATCAATGTTGTCGTATGTACGACCAGAGTTATCACCCTTACCTTTGGTATGAATAACCACCACGTTACAAGGCTCGTTAATCATGCTATCCCAATCAGCCTCTACACCTTCTACTGCTGCTTGGTCAAACACCTTGAAGTATTGCAACTCTTTACCGCGCTCAGTCAACTCATGGAACACATTAAAGCCAGATGTCCATAACAATCTAGGTTGTTCTTTGCCATCAATCTCTACAGACTGTCCGATAATCTCAATACCTAAAGCCAGTTGCTGTGCTGGTGGTTTCTCCTCTCCCATGTACTCACGCTTCTGCATACCTAAGTCTGCTACATATCGTAGTCTACCCTCATGCTCACCTGCTTCTAGGTTTACATACTCAATATCACTACGCTCAGTTGTTTGTTGTTCGCCACGTCTTTTAATAGCCATTTGTTATTTTATCCTCTATTGTTGGAATAACAGTTTTGATTATATCATACCTTTTTGTAGATGTCAATGTATTTCTGCATAAGTTTTACCAAAATCTACATCTACATCTAACTCTCTGTTTAGATTAAGTTTTTTGTTTACCTCCTTTACACATTCTTTTAATAGTTTAGTAATACCCTCTCGATATGCACAGGGTACATCTAGAATAACCTCGTCATGAAACTGTGCTAACAAAGTCTTAGTTCTTTTTATTATCTCCTGTACCCACATATCAAAACAGTAAGTGCCAGTGCCTTGATTAAGCGTACTAAAAATATCCTTCTTGCTTCGTAGTTCATAGTATAAACCACTGACTGGGTTATGCAACCATAGCTTACCATTTACATTCTTAGTAGTCTGGTCATCTGCTATAGCCTTTAGACTCCAATTCCTATCCCAATATGCTTTGTGTAATGCTTCTCCCTCTTCAAGTGTAGCCTCTGCCCCTCTGGCAATAGTCTGTGCACCTGCACCGTACGTACTCGCATAGTTAGTAGTCTTACCCTTATGCCTTTGTGCAGATAACGTAGCCTCATCGAACTTACTAAAGTCTTTAGCCTTGTAAGCATCGGCTTGCTCTTGTGTTAAGAACTTAGCCTCCACTGCAATATCTAAATGCGGGTCAAACCCCTCTTTGTTCATTTCCTCTACATAATCGGAATCATGTGGCATCATGTAATGCTGCTTAGTCCTGTCTTCTAAACTGCTCATATCACTACCACATAACTCCCTGCCTTCTCTTATCGTCAGTAAGCTACGTATCTCGCTACCATACGGCATACGTGGGCTAGGAATGTTCACACATACTGCGTGCTTAAACCTTAACGTATTGGTAAGACCTTGTATAGCAGCTATAACGTAACCATCCTCATCACAGTTCTTAATCAACCCGGACACCAATGCTACCCTGTGACCTAACACCCCAAGTTCTTCTAGGTTCTTTAACTCTGGGTGTTTGTCTACCATTCTAATAACAGAAGGGCATAGCATATCACCTTTCTTTATCTGTGGTATCTTGCGTTGCTTCTGTTTACCCTGTAAATCATAGCCATCTTCTACATACTTGTATGTCTGTGGCTTCCAACCTAAACTAAACAACCAGTCTTTAATCTGCACGGGTGAAGTAGCCTTTGGTTCTTTAAAACCATTAGGTATCTTATGTTTGGCGTAACTATTAAAGTTAATACCATGCTCTGCACACACTTTAGACCACCTCTTACCCACTTCTGATAGTGTACCATCCTGTTTAAAGGGCTTCTGTGGTCGTGTAACGTCCTTAAACACTTGTACTGGTGGCATAGTAGCTTCAAGAGATTTAACAGCCTTAGATTGCTTCTCAGTAAGTTCTACTAATAAGGTGTTAGCTTTATCCACATCTAACTTCCACTTGTTCTGCTCTTGTAACATGGCACAGTGCATTTTAAATGTAAGGTACTCTACCAAATCGCTGTAGTCATTGCCGTACAGTGCAACTAGGTACTGCTCTTGTAGCTGCCATAGCCTAGTGTTAATCTTAACATCCTCACTACATCTGTGTATGTACTCATCTTCGCTTAAGTTATCCCAATCTTCTATCACTGGCTTAGGTATTCCAAACTCAACACCCCAGTCTGCTAGCCCATGCTTGTTACGTTCAGCAAACAGATACCAACTCAATGCTAGTGTGTCTATTAGCTTGGCTTTAATCTTAATGCCCAGTAACTTCTCTAACACTGGCACATCATAACGTATAATGTTATGCCCTATAAGTACATCATCTTCTGTCAAGTTGACAAAGAAGTCTTTGTGTACCTGCTTACCATTGGCCACCATACAATGTATCTTGTCTGGGTTTAAACCATTTGCTTCAATATCAAATACGTAATTCATTCTTCCTGCCTACCTTTAATATATGTATTGGTGTACAACCTATATTTTTTGAAACTTGTGCTAAATACCTTACATCTTTTATTTCTAGGTTATTATCTCCTATCATATCCTTAAAATCTTCAAAGGCTGGTCTATTTCTTTTATCATAAACCTCCCCATCTAAAACTACTGTATCTGAAAACATATTTACCTCTGATATAAATATGACACCATCAGGGGTAAGCCTATCTTCTGCCTGTTTGTAAAATTCTTTGTGGAACTTCCAACCTCTATCTGAAGGTCTTAAATCGTTACTTAAAAACCCATACTTTGAATGGCTTGATTGTATATCAAAGTAATTCGGGGGGTTAGAGACTATACAGTCAAACTTTATACCTTCTGGTACAGACTTGAACATATCTGATACGTAAGTATTAACCTTTTCAAGCCCCTTAACTGTCTTGTTTACTACATCTATCGCCTCTGGGTTTATGTCTACTAGGTGTAGGTTATTACAATGCCCCTTCTCCTTTAACCATAAACCTATCCAACTTGGTCCGCAACCAGCTTCTACTAAGTTATCATAAACTTTGCTTTCCTCACTGATAATCCTTTCAAAGTCTGGGGCTATCACCCTGCCCCCTCCATCTAAATTTTCTCTGTAATATACATAATTACAAAAGTTATTAAACTCTTCTGACATCATTTTCTTAACGTCCCTCTATACCCAAACATCATACTTCTAAGTACGTGATAGTCTTCTCATCGAAGTACACATCACACTGGTAGTTCTGACCGAAGTCTCTATCAAATAGCATATAAAACTCACTAATGTTATGCTTCTCTTCAGGGCAATCAGGGCTTCTATCCCTGCTAATACCATGCCCATAGTGTGCCCACTTCTCCATTGCTCGTGAACCTGTGAACTCATGACTCAACACCCTAGCACCTTGCTCATGTGAGCGTGACCCTTTAGGCTTAGGGTTGACATGACTATAACAAAAGATAGTAATTGGATATTTCATCACCAAGTCTGCCATATCTGTCATTATCTCGTTCAGCTTGTCGTTCGCTTCGCTTGCTGTAAACATACTAACCAGTGCTGTAAGTGGGTCAAGGATAAAGATGTTGATGCCGTCAAGCAAGTGCATCTCCTCCATAGCTATTCTTATATCTTGCCAATCACGACTTGCGCTTCTATCATAGAATCTAACCCTACCTTGCATTGATAATAGGGTGTGCTTTAACATCTCAGGGTCATAGCTAACATCAGGTCTTGAATAGTCTATCCTATCGTGCTTCCCTGCTAACTTCTTAGCTGTCTTAGCTGGTGCGTTCTCAAGGTCAAACATCCCTACGTTCTGACTCTCACTATAAACCAGATGTTCTACTAACTGATGCTGGTGGTCTGTCTTGCCAATCTTAGGTGCTGCCCCTACTATGTGAATAGTGTTAGGTCTGATACCGAATGTCGCCCTTGTAACTGTAGCCCAAGGAAAACTGATACCCATCTTGGGTTGTTCAAGTGCTTTGTCTATGAAGTCCTCAATATCTAACACTTCACCTTGTCTGATAGGCTTACTATCCCATACTGCTGCTTGATATAATTCCTTTCCTCTGTCGGCTAACAGCATATCGTTAGCATCTTTTAATGGTAGGTTCGCGACCTTAAACAGTGGAAAAGATTTAATAATATCCTTTGTTGCCTTGTTACCAGCCTCATCATTGTCTAATACTAGGATAACCTCGTTGTACTTCTCTACGAAGTCCCTATTATTAACCATATCCTTTAATGCAGATGACGCACCACGTGTAAGTGATACGACCGAAGGAAGGTATTGTTTGTACTTGGCTGGAGTATTATCAATAATGGTCTGGTATAACGCCATAGCATCACACCTGCCTTCCGTAATGAACAGTTTATTACTGCCATTCTTACTAGCTAGGCTCTTACCCCATAAATCAACAGCACCTTTTCTATCCCCTAACGCTTTAAAGTCTTTGGTTGCTACCTCTCTGACCTCATAGCCCGTAACCTCTCCCGCTTTAGTGTCTGGATAGTAGTGGTGGGTAATGGTCTTGCCGTCTGACTCACTCAATGCTACCCTAACACTATACAGTTCAGCTATCTCCTGCCTTATACCCCTATCCGATAACTCACGAAAGGGAAGTTTGCTATAGTCTATCTTCATTTCCTTAACCTTTTGTTTAGGTCTAATACTTGTTACGTTGTCATTGGGTGGAAAGTAAGTCTGACAAGCAAAACAATAGCTATCATCGGGCTGGTTGTCATAGGTGTACACTTGATTGCCATCACTACTTCCACAATCAGGACAAGGGATTTTGTGACTCAGTTGTCCCCTCTCTCTCTGCTCTAAGTTATTCATAATAATTAATAATTCCTAATAATAAATATAAATAAGAAAATTTATTTTATACTATTTTAACACTTCTGTCAAGTCTACATCCTCGGGCTCTACTTCCTCCCAGTAGAACTGATTAAGGTGGTTGTCTTGTTCGTAAACTGGTACTGATAGTTCGTCCAACTCTTTTTGTAACTCCATAATTATCTCCCCTTATTAACAGTAAACTTTTGCGGTCTGTTTTCTAAATACCATACCTCATCAAACAGTTCACCTTTGATTGTTTGCAGCTGCATGACTGACATCGTGTCGACTATGTAATCATAGCCTGACGCGTCACGGTCTAACACGTACAACGCTCGGTCTATCTGCTCTATGATGCGTAGTTTCTTGGCTGTTATTACTTTATTTGTCATTTTTTGCCCCTTCATAATTTCTGATTTCTCTGGCTAGTTTAAGGATAGCCTGACTCATAGCATAATACGCTTTGTCGTCGTCGTGATTGTGCCTGTCCTTATGTTGCAAGAACAACAAACGGCGCTCAATCTCTTCTTTTTCTTTTCTAATCTGTTCTAATGTTTTCATTGTACTCTCTCCATAATATATTTGTTAGGAATGATATCACAAGTATAATCTCTAACGCCTTGTGTTTCGATATAAGCACACTTCCCGTCTTGGTTGATGCCTACTATAGGCAGGTCAATATAACCCACTAGGCTAGTATATAGGGCGTATATCATAACGCCTGTGATTGTTGCTAGGTATAAGTAATATTTCATTTTGGTTTATCCTTTTGGTTGGTTGGTTTAGGTCACACTGCAAAGCATACCACAGATGATATGCTTCACGCTATAGCCTAATTTTATTCCCCTTGGTTTAGTTTGCGAGCGGTGAAGTAATCACCATTCAATTGAATTGATATTTCGCTTAGGTCATAGTTGCTTTTTAACCCGTCATATTGATTGTGAGACAAGGCCAAACACATACCATCATCTAGCAAATCCATCAAAAAATTCAAATGTTCGTTATTCATTTTATTCCCCTTCATTATAAATCGTAGGAAGCCTACCAAGTATATCACTTACCTGAACAGTGGTGTCATGATGAAACTTATCAGATGTTAGATACCTTTCTAAATCTATGATGTCTTCTCTATGTTCGTTTAGTGTAGACTTAAGCAAGTCAATTTCTAATTGTAATTGTTGTATATAGTTCATTTTATTTCCCCTTAGTGATGATAGCACCAGCCTGACCAAGGTTTAACCTTTCTACAGTAAACCCGTTGCCTAGCGTGGTTTTAAGATAATCTAATAGTTCTGCTACTTTGAAGCCTTTTTGATACGTGTTCCGTGATGTCACCTTGGACATGGGCTCAAGGCCGTTTCTACCTGCTGCTTTCATAACATCAGAGCCGCGTGTGGTGATGATAGCCTGGCCACCTACTTTCAGTACCCTGCCGATGTCTCTCACGATGTCATCCCTGTCTGACCTCTTCACTACGTTTAAAACGTTTAAATTGGTTACCCTGCTGTATGTATTTGAAGGGATATCTTCTGCCTTGTTGAAGTCTGGAGCCCATTTTTTAGCGTAAGGCTCAAACGTCTCATACCCAATCTCACTAGCACCAATTCCAAGTCCAGCACCAAAGTCAATTGACCGCCCTTGTGGCGCTCTCTCATCAAGAATGGCGCTTGCATTGTGGTATGTAGGCAACGTGCCTTTGATTTGAGTTTTGGCTGCATTTTCAGCAGCAGGGTAATCAAAATCATCTAAATGTATATTCATTTTATTTTCTCCAATTAATTATCTTTTACTACTTGGTAAACACTTCTAATGCGGTGTCTCCTACCTTCTGTCCAGTCCATTACTTTACCATCTCTAACCGTTAAGACATGGCCACTTACAAAGATTAAAAACTTTCCCTTGCTTGGTAATTTCTTTGTAATAGTTGATACTGTACCATATTTCGCCAACTTGTAAGGAATAAGGTTAAAACCATGTAGTTCAATAGCTTTCATAATCATACTAGGATAAGCACCTTGCCTAATCCTTCTGCCTAGTTTAGCTAGCGTATTTAGTGCAGTTCCGTATGCCTTACCTGTACAGATAGACACAGCAACCACTGAACAATTATTACTGTCATTGTAATACTTGTGGCCTATCTTATACACCTTAATTGCGTCATCATATTGTTTCATAATATTTAACTCCTATTGTTTAAGTTAAACGCCCTGTTTCAAAGACGTTTAAGTTAAACCTAAACCAGCTAAGAAGCTATAACGTGTTCACCCTTAAGAGGCACTCAGAACACAGCTTCGCTAGCTAGTTTAGATGTTAGTTAGTATCTTTCGGGTGTCTTGCATTGCCTAGACCGTTCCACCTTATTGGCTATCTTGACCCACCTTACTTGGCTATCCTAACGTTGAACAAGATTTATATGCTTGGGCTAAATCAACTAGAGCACCAAATGTACCCCGATCGCCTAAGTATTTTACAACAATACTTGCTCCGTTGAGGTGAACTATTACATAGCCTAAACAGCTACACAACAACTGTTTTCAATTCATTTTATATTCTTAATGTTTTCAATAACTTACAGAGCAAATTAATTGTAGACAGACCATAAGATACCCAAAACAGCGACAAATTTTGGCCTATAAAATAGGGTCGATATAGCCTAGTGAATTTCCCCAAGGATGCACCATCCTCGACACTCACTGTCAAACATTCTCAGTAAGGTATGCAAGTATCGTGCCATAAATAATTGGCATGGAAGTTGCATAGGAAGGGAGGGGGGGGGCTGTATAGTATATAAATTATATGTAGTACCACCCCAGATACAAAAAAAAGTGAAATTGGATTAGGGGGATTTTTGCATATCTATCTATAAAAAACTAGACGTAGAGAATATCACCGTAAGATATTGATATATAAACCTATTTGGTTATAATTAAATATTATAAGAAAAGGAATAGATAATACCTCTTGCGCAGTTTCTAGGAAATTTACTAAGGTAGTAAACTAAATATATAATAATTACAGTAGCTTATAAATTAGTGCTTGACAAACTAAATGATTTATGATATAATACCACCTTTCTAAGGTATATTACCCAGTTAGGTTTAATTATTAGTAATTAGTTATTCTACTGGGGAAATTTACTAAGCACAATATCCTTAAGGGGGTAGTATTGTCTGATTACTCGGAACAAAGAAAGAAAGAAGTTAAAGTCCCTAAGAAGAGGGGTAGACCACCTAAAGCATTAGTACAGTCCAAGAAGAAAGGAGCTAGACCTCCCGGTAGACCTCCGGGTGATAAAGCTATAATGGATGAGTACAAGGCTAGGCTTCTTGCGTCTCCCAAGTCTCGTAAGGTTTTAGATACTATACTAGATGCTGCTCTAGATGATGAGCATAAACATCAAGCTGCTGCTTGGAAACTTCTAGTAGATAGACTTATGCCACTCTCTTCGTTTGATGCTAGTACGGGTGGTGGGGACAAACCTAGTATTAACATAACTATTTCAGGTGTTACTGAGGTAGAGAATATAATAGATGGAGAGGTTATAGATGGCGACTAGTTTCGGATTAGGTAATGAGCCTGATATTATCGGTGAAGATATTCCTACGTATACACAGGAAGATGTGCAGAAAGCTGTAATGGATGCTGGTTATTTAGATGCCCCTCCTGAGTTCTCACAACAAGGTGCTATAGCCCAGCTAGAGGCTGACCTAATGAATGATATTATGGTTAGAGACCAGCTAAGAGAAGAAGAGTTGTTAGGACAACAGAATGTAAAAGCGTTGGATAATGAAGAAAAAGATTTTAATTTTAAAGTATTAGAGCACATTAAAGACAGAGAAGGTTTTAGAAATAAAACTTACAAAGACTCTCTTGGTAAACTTACTGCTGGTACAGGTCATTTATTAAGTAAGGAAGAACAAAAAAAATATCCACTTGGAACAAAAATACCACAAAACATTTTAGACGGCTGGTTAGAAGAAGATTCTAATACTGCTAAAGAAGCTGCCCGTAAACAGGTAGCTCAAATAACTAATCTTAAAGATAGAAGAGATTTAGAAGCTGCACTAGTTTCGGTAAACTTCCAATTAGGTAAAAACTGGACAAAGAAATTCCCTACTGCGTGGAAACATTTAAAAAAAGGTGAATGGGAAGAAGCTATTTCTGAAATAGAGTTTACTAGTAAAAATAGTAAAAAAGAATCTGAGTGGAAAAAACAAACTCCAGTTAGGGTAAAAGATTTTGTATCTGCTATTAGAAGGCAGTATATTTAGTTGTCTAACGACCTCAGTATTAAACTACTACCTTGGCAACAAGATGTTTGGAATAGTGACACTAGATTTAAGATAGTAGCTGCTGGTAGACGTACTGGTAAATCCAGACTAGCTGCTTGGTTACTTATTGTAAATGCTCTACAGCTAGAGAAGGGTCATGTTTTCTACGTAGCCCCCACACAAGGGCAAGCAAGAGATATTATGTGGACTACTCTATTAGAGTTAGGTCATCCAGTAATAAAGTCTAGTCATATTAACAACCTACAGATTACACTGGTTAATGGAGCTACCATTAGCTTGAAGGGTGCAGATAGACCAGAGACTATGCGTGGTGTGTCTCTTAAGTTCTTAGTACTGGATGAATACGCTGATATGAAACCAGCAGTGTTTGACCAAATCCTTCGTCCTGCCC
>Ga0228674_1000549_pt1 | contig 25487 bp, 25 predicted proteins | sample 1D_rmetaG_FD_189054 | JGI IMG/M metagenome (GOLD analysis project Ga0228674, IMG submission 189054) | Seawater microbial communities from Monterey Bay, California, United States - 1D_r | ecosystem: Environmental > Aquatic > Marine > Coastal | place: USA: California | collected 2016-09-26
GTGTAGCAGGTGTGGTCATGCAACCTCCATGGACATCCCGCCGCCGCACGGATTCAGCTGGGGCGGCAGCGGAACTGCGCACCCTATCCTAAAAACAAGGCGGATGGGTGACGGTGCGGCGCCCGGCCGCAGCGCCACGGCAGCCATACGCTTGAATTCCCGCTGTCGGGGTGCATTCCTGAACCCGTTGCCGTGTGTACGGTTCATCGCCATGAACGCCCCGGCTGTCTCCCAAGGGTTCACGCCGCGCGGCGTGCCACCGCCACCGGCCCGGCCTGCAGGCGGAAGCGCGACACCGCCACCGCCAACTGCTCGGCCTGTTCCTCCATCGCCCGCGCGGCGGCACTGGCTTCCTCCACCAGCGCAGCATTCTGCTGGGTGGTCTCGTCCATCTGCACCACGGTCTGGTTGACCTGCTCGATGCCGGCCGACTGCTCGCGCGAGGCGGCCGAGATCTCGGCCATGATCTCGTTGACCCGCCCGACCTGGCCGACGATCTCCTGCATGGTGCGACCGGCGCCATGCACCAGTTCCGCGCCGGCGCCGACCTGCGCGACCGAGGCATCGATCAGCTCCTTGATCTCCTTGGCGGCGCCGGCCGAGCGCTGCGCCAGCGCGCGCACTTCGCTGGCGACCACCGCAAACCCGCGGCCCTGCTCACCGGCACGTGCCGCTTCCACTGCGGCGTTCAGCGCCAGGATATTGGTCTGGAACGCGATGCCATCGATCACCGAGATGATCTCGGCAATGCGCTGCGACGAGGCCTCGATCTGCTCCATGGTCTGCACCACCTGGCTGACCACCTGTCCCCCTTCGCTGGCCACGCCGGCCGCGGAACCGGCCAGTGTGTTGGCCTGCAGCGCGTGATCGGCGTTCTGGCGCACGGTGGAGGTCAGTTCCTCCATCGACGCGGCGGTCTCTTCCAGGTTCGCGGCCTGCTGTTCGGTACGCCGCGACAGGTCGCTGTTGCCGGCTGCGATCTCGCCGGCTGCCAGGCGGATGCTGGCCGCGGACTGCTGGATCTGCCCGACGATTCCGGTCAGCTGCTGCACGGTGCTGTTGGCATCGTCGCGCATCACCGCGAACACCCCGTGGAAATCACCCTGCATGCGGGCAGTGAGGTCACCGGCGGCGATCGCACGCAACAGCGTCGACAGCTCGGCCAGGTTGTGGTCGCTGACCTGCATCATGGTGTTGAGCGTTTCCACCATGCGGCGGAAGTCGTGTTCGAAGCGCAGCGCATCTCCACGCACCGCGAAATCACCGGCAGCGGCGGCCGCGGCCAGCTGCTGGATCTGATCGTTGATCGCGGCCAGGTTGCTCTTGGTGGTGGCCATCGCGGCGCTGAACACGGCCTTCTCGCCCGGCAGCGCCTCCATGTCCACGCTGAGGTCGCCCACGGCATAGCGCTGCATCACTTCGACCAGGCGCTGGGTGACGGCATTGCTGGAGGCCACCAGCTGGTTGCTGTCGGCCACCATGCGGCCGTACTCGCCCGGGAACGCCGAGGCGTCCATCCGGTAGCTGAGCTCGCCGGCGTCATGACGGCGGGCCATTTCCGCCTGCGCGGCCATCACCGCCTGCAGCTGGCCGCGCATGCCCTGCATCGCCTCCAGCAGGCGTCCCACTTCGTCATTGCTGCGCGCCGGCAGAGTGCTGTCCAGCTTGCCCGCGGCGACATCGCCGGCCACGCGCACGGCTTCGGCCAGCGGGCGGATCGCCAGCCGGCGCAGCAGCACGTAGACACCCGCGCTCAGGGCCAGGGCCGCCACCACGCCGACCAGCAGGGTCAGCCACAGCAGCTGGCGCGCCTCGGCCACGATCATCGCATGCGGCATCACCACGCCCAGCGCGAAACGCTGCGGGGCGTCGCCAACGCGCAGCGGCACGTACACGCGCACGTTGCCGGCGGCATCCGGGGTGAAGGCCTCGAAGCGGCGGTCTGCGGCGATGTCCGCCAGCATGCTGCGGGTCAACGCGTCGCTGCGCGGCTTGCCGATCTCGGCGGCGTTGGCCGAGGCCAGTACCACGCCCTTGGGCGAAAGCAGTTCGACACGGCCGGCGCCCATCGGCGTCAGCGTGGCCAGGTGCTTCTGCAGCGCCGCCAGCGAGAAGTCGACGGTGAACACGCCGAGGAAGGTGCCCTTCTCGATGATCGGCGTGCTCAGTGTGCTCATCAGCACCTGCTGGCCGCCGATGTCATAGGCATAGGGTTCACTGACCTTGGGCAGCTTGTCGCGGCTGGGATCCATGTACCAGTCGGCCGAACCATCGGCGGCTTCGGTGTAGTCCGTCATCGGCGACTGCTGCGGTGCGCCGTCCTGCCAGGCCCAGTAACTCATGTAGCGCCCGGTGGCATCGTGCGCCTCGGTGTTGACGAACTCGGCGTCCTTGCCGTCGAACGCGTCGGCTTCCCACATGGTGCTCTTGCCCAGCCATTCCGGATGGGTGCGCAGCTGCTCGCCGAGCACCGCCGCCAGGCTGGCGCGGTCGGGTACATCGCCGCGCGCACGCTGGGCGAGCACGGCTTCGACCATCGCGTCGTTGCTGGCGAAGGCCGTGCCCAGATCGGCGGCAACCTGGCGCGCTTCGGCGTTGGCTTCGCTGGTCATGGTCTGGCGCGAGGCATCGATCAGGCTGGCACTGGCCTGGCGGTAGATCAGGAACGCGGTCAGGCCGAAGCACAGCAGCGCGATCACGGCGGTGCCCAGCATCAACTTGTGGGCGATGCTGCCCGGGCGTCGGGCAGCGGCGGAACGGGAAGGAGGCATGGAAGGGTCCGCTAGGCAGTTCGGGATGACCGGCACCGCGAGGGCACCGCGCAGGCGCGCGATCCGTCGCGCAGGCCGCCGGCCGCCGGGGCACGCCCGGCGCTGGAAGCGCACCGGGTTAGCGGCCGCCCACCCACGAGGTTGAGGCAGCCCGCATGCACATTCCTGAATCTGCTCAGGGACGGGTCAGCAACCCGCCCCGCTGCCGGGCTACTCGGCTACGCGGTCCTTGATCCACTGCGCCCGCGGCAGCACTTCGATGCTGCCCGCGGCGTACTGCTGCAGCACATCGTCCGGGCCGAACCGCGGCTGCCAGCCCAGCTCGCTGCGGAGGCGGGCACTGTCGTAGACGCGGTCGATGTTCATCGGCAGCGGCCAGCCACGGCGTTCGAACTCGGCCAGCAGCTGCGGCACGCGCCGCGCCAGCACGTTGCGCGGCTGGGTGGCCAGTTCCAGGCAGTCCTCACGCCGGAACGGCGTCGGCGCACAGGCGATGTAGCGGGCGAAGGCGGCACCGTCATCAAGCAGCAGCGCGGCATGCGCACTGGCCACGTCACGCGCGTCGATACCACGGTGCAGGCGGAACATCGCCATGCGCTCGGGCGGCTCCGGGAAGCAGCGGCCCATGCGCAGTACGCGCACGCTGAAGCCCGGTGCTGCGGCGGCCACGGCCAGGGCCTCGGCCTGCAGCTTGCTGCGGTGATAGATCGTGCGGGGCAGGGGCTCGGTGTCTTCATCAATCCAGCGGCAGCCTCCCGCCACCACCGCATGCCCGTACAGCGCGGTGGTACTGGTCAGCACGAACCGCCGCGCACCAGCCTCGCGAGCTGCCTGCAGCAGGTGCGCGGTGGCCTCCACGTTGATCTGCTGGAACACCGCATCCGGCACCAGTCCCACATGCGGTGCGTGCAGGGCGGCGGTGTGGATCACTGCGTCGACGCCACGGACAGCGCGTTCCACCGCCTGGCGATCGGTGACATCGGCGATGATGCGCGTGGTGGCGAACGGGCTGCGATCCAGCCCCACCACTTCGTGGGCGGCCGCGAGTGCGCCAAAGATCGCACGCCCGATCCGTCCGGAACTGCCGGTCAACAGAATCTTCATTGAGTCCATTCGCTCGAAGCGCCCGGGAACTACCGGGATGATTCGATTCTAGGCAAGCGGCATGTCGTCTGCGATAGCCGGATGTTGCAAAAACGCGTTCATCGTGGCGACGTTGGCGGTGCCAGCAGTTGCCGCGCGATGAACAGCGGATCATCACCGCCGGGCACATCAGGCGTGATGCCGGTTCGTTCCCAGTTGCCGCCGGTGCGCAGGTTGATCGGCTGACGGTCCGGAATGCTGATCTGATAACCATCGGGCAGCTGCACAGGATCATCGAACATATGCGCGGCGCCACCGCTGCGGCTGCCGACGATGCGTGCGCGCCCCACCGCCTGCAACGAGTACGCGACGAACTCGGCCGCCGAGCCGGTGCGACGGTCGATCAGCACCACCAGCGGCTTCAGGTAGGGCGGCAGGCTGGACGGCGGCAACCGGACCGCAGTGCGCCGACCGCGCTGCTCCAGCGCCTGTACCTCGGTGATTCCCGGCTCCAGCAGGGTCCGCACCAGCAGGTCCGCGCTGCCATCATCGCCGCCGCCGTTCTGGCGCAGGTCCAGTACCAGGCCGTCGGTATCGGCCAGCAGGCTGAACGCTGCCGCCAGTTTCGGCCGGGCCAGGTCGAGCGGATAGAAGGTACTCAGGCGCAGGTAGCCGATGTTGCCCTCCAGCACCCGTACCTCGCGCACGCCCGCACCATTGATGCGCGCGTCCGCGCGCCAGGCCATCAGCCAGTCGTCCTGGCCGGCATCGGCGTCCACGCGTTCCACATGGAAGTGACCATCGAACACGTCCAGATCCTGGTTCAGGCGTGCACTGAACGCCTGCGGGTCGGCGCAACTGTCCGCATAGCGCCGCTGGCTGGACCAGCCGCGCACCGCTGCGGCAATGCGGGCACCCTCGGCCTCGTCCAGGTACTGCGCCTGTATTGCGGTGGCCGCGGCCTGCAGAACCGCATCCTGGGACGGGCATGCCGCCGCCAGCAACGCACCCAGCATCCACGAAACCGCCATGACCCCACCCCGTATTGATGATGTATAAGTGCTTATATATCATCGCGATCATGGATCTCCAACACGCCACCCTGGGGACGCTGCTGCGCGCCCTGCTCGATCAGCTCGACCCGGCCGTCGAACAGGCCTACCGCGATCTGCAGCTGGACTATCGGCCGCGCTACACCCCGGTGCTGCGCACGCTGATGGCGCAGGGGCCGTGCCGCATCAAGGACCTGGCATTGGCCTGCGGGCTCAGCCATTCGGCGCTCAGCCAGACCGTGGCAGCGATGGTGCGCGACGGCTGGCTGCACAGCGTCATCGGTGAAGACAGCCGCGAACGCATCCTGCAGTTGAGCCCGCATGCGCTGCGGGCCGTGCCGGCACTGCAGGCCCAATGGCAGGCCACCGCGCGTGCAGCACGCAGCCTGGAGGCCGACCTCGGCCAGCCACTGGAGCAGGTGCTGCGCAGCGCCTTGCAGGCGCTCGAACGACGCCCCTTCGCGCAGCGCCTGCGCGAGGCACGCGAAGGCTGACACGGTTCGCCCCCGCTGCGGCCGAGGGCGGCCGGCCGCTTGAACCCTGTGCGCAGGCCGCGTGAAGACATCTGCAAGGATGGCGACCTGGACTTAGCGCGCGATGGCCAAGCATGGCCGCTGTCGCCGACGACGGCGACGCCCACACCGCAGGAGGATTCACATGACTGGCCAGAACCCGCGCAGCTCCACCCGGGGCTTCGCCTCGATGGACGGGGACAAGCAACGTGCGATCGCCGCCAAGGGCGGACGCGCCGCGCATGCCTCCGGCAACGCGCATGAATTCAGCCCGGACGAGGCCCGCGTCGCCGGCCGCAAGGGCGGCGAAGCCATCAGCCGCGATCGGCAGCACATGGCGGCGATCGGCCGCGAAGGCGGCCACGCACGCCACGCCAACGCACGCCAGCAGCAGCAACAGGCATCGCTCGACCCCACCGCAAAGGACCCGCAACGCCAGCAGGGATGAACGCTGCGCGGTCAGTGCGCGAGGCGAAGTCGGCGCAGACCGATGGCCGCAAGCAGGGCCAGCACGCCTGCCACCGCCATCGCCCACCCGAAGCCACTGGCCATCGCACTGCGGTACCACGCCACCACCTGTGGCGTGGAATACGTCGAGCCCGGGTGCAGGATCAGCCCGCGTGCATGGGCCGCCAGCCCTGGCTGCCCGGCGGCCAGTGCGGACGCGGCAAACTGGTGTACCGCACGCACGCCCATCAGGCTGCCCAGCAGCGCGATGCCCAGGCTCATGCCCGCCTGGCGCAATGCATTCATCGTGGCTGACGCGATGCCCGCGCGCTCGGCCGGTACCTGGGCCATGACCGCCATGCCGGTGGCGGGCACTGCCAGCCCCATGCCGATGCCCAGCAGCATGAGCAAGGCACTGGCCTGCCCTCCCGACGTCGCGGGCTGCAACGTGGCCATCGCGCACAGCGCCACGGCGACCAGCACATAGCCGCAGACCAGTGCGGTGTGCAGCCCCACGCGTACCACCAGGCGACCGAACAACAACGAGACGACGCCCATCAACAGGAACTGTGGCACCAGCTGCGAGCCTGCCGAGGCTGCGCTGAGCCCCTGCGCCTGCTGGAAGAACAGGGACAGGAAAAACAGGCTCGCATAGGCGGTGAATCCCAGCACGAACGAAGCCAGGTTGAGCATGCCGAAACGGCGATCGGCAAACAGGTCCAGCGGCAGCAGCGGGCGTGCCACCCGGCGTTCGACCAGGCCGAACAACACCAGCCCGGCAGCGGCGATGCCCATCGCCGACAGCGTTGCCGGCGCCAGCAGGCCCTGCTCGCCGATCGCGATCAGGCCATAGCTCAGCGCACCCAGTGCAACGACGCTGAGCAGTTGCCCCGCCGGGTCCAGCGCTGCATGGTGTGGATGCCGTCGCTCCGGGATACCCCACGCACCGAGCATGAGGGCAAGCAGGCCCAGCGGCAGGTTGATCAGGAAGATGCTCGCCCAGCCGGCGCGCTGCACCAGCACGCCGCCCAACAACGGGCCGAGTACCAGGGCCAGCGCACTGAATGCCGACCACCCCCCGATCGCGCGTGCACGCTGGCGCGGATCGGGGAACGCATGGCTGAGGAGCGGCATGGCGCTGGGAATCAGCAGCGCACCGGCGATGCCCTGCACCGCCCGCCCGGCCACCAGCGTTGGCAGGTTTCCGGCGCAGGCGCACAACAACGACCCCAGGGTGAAGGTGGCCACGCTGAGCAGCCACATCCGCCGATGCCCATAGCGATCACCGAGCGGGCCCGCCGACAGCATCAGGGCCGACAATGCGATGGCATACGCGTTGATCACCCACTGCAGGCCGGCCATGTCGGTGTCCAGCGCCTGCTGCAGGGTCGGCAGGGCGACGTTGACGATGCTGATGTCCAGCGATGCGAGGAAGGTGCCGAGATAGGCCGCCAGTACCAGCGCCGGTCGTCGCAAGCGTTGCATGTTCGGATCCCGGGGGAGGACGTGCGCGCATCGTAGCCACTGACTGACCGTCGGTCAATGAGCGACGGTCAGTCATTCCTGAGGCAGGGCTAGAATGGCGGCCGACACACCCGGACCCAGCCACGATGCAGACCCCCGCTGCCGCCAGGCCTCGCACCAAGCCCGCCGAAACCCGCCAGGAAGAACTGATGGACGCCGCGCAGGCGCTGTTCCTGTCACAGGGCGTGGAGGCCACCACCGTCAGTGACATCGTGGCCGCAGCCGACGTGGCCAAGGGCACCTTCTATACCTACTTCGCCTCGCGCGGCGAGATCCTGCAGGCATTGGCGCAGCGCTACACCCGGCACTTCATCGAGGACGTCGACCAGGCCGTGCAGCAGCAGCCCGCCGCCGATGGCGTGGCACGCCTGCGCGCCTGGATCCGCGCCAACATCGAGATCTACGTGCGCACGCACGCCGTGCACGATGTGGTCTTCGCCCATCACCATCATCACCAGCGCGGCAATGCCGAGCGCAATGCGATCCAGCAGCAGCTGCTGTCGATTCTTGAAACGGGAATGACCGCCGGTCTGTGGCAGTTGCCGTCGCCGCAGGTCACCGCCTCGCTGATCTATGCCGGCGTGCACGGCGCCACCGATGACCTGATCGCCGCACCCGCGCAGGACGCCGACGCCTTCATTACGGCCGTGGTGGACGACTGCCTGCGCATGGTCGGCGTAGCGCCGGTCGCGATGCATCGCTGACCCGCAACCCTCCGCTCAGCAATGGGCGAGGATGTTCAACAGCCTTCCGAACGGATCGCGCACGAAGAAGCGACGCACGCCCCAGGGTTCATCGGCCGGGCCGTACTCCAGCGCGATGCCGGCCGCGCGCATGCGCTCCAGCACGTCCTGCAGATTGTCCACCTCGATCGACAGGTCCGGCACCGCGGTGCCGGAGCCGCCTTCACTGGCAAAACTGACCTGTGCCAGCGCATTGCCCTGCCCGCCGTGGGTGACGATCCAGCCGTGGTCCATCACCACCGGCATGCCGAGCAGGTCGCCGTAGAAGGCAGCAGCCCGTTGCGGATCGGACGTGGCGATGTTGGCAACGACGCGCCTGACAGCCATGGCATTCCCTCTCCCGGAAGACGCATCGAGAGTACCGCATCGATGCCAGCGTCACCTTCTGCAACAGAAGAGCCCCGTCGATGACGGGGCTCCAGACGGCACAGAACTTAGAAGGCGCGACTCACACGCCCATGCACAGGTCGACCACGCAGGTGTTGTACGCCTGCTGGCACTCACCGGCATCAACGCCGCTGGCCAGGCACATCTGATAGGCCCGCCAGCACGGCTTGTCACAGGGCTCGACCGGCCCTGCCACTGCCACCGAACCAGTACAGGCCAGCGCGAACACCGCACCGGCGACCATCTTCTTCAATGCACGCATCGTCATCACTCCTTGATAAGCCTGGTGAGCCCAGGCCGGCCCACCGTAGCGGGGCCGCCGGGAGGCGAGGTGAACATCCACGTCACGAATCCTTAACCAGTTCATAAAATTTCCTTCACACGACTGGGGGGCATCGGCCTGCCTTCGCGTTAACGGCGTTGTTGTCCGTCAACCAAGGAAGTTGTCCGATGAATCACCCGCTGCACGGCCGTTCGTCCCGCTCCCTCCCGCATCGCCCGCTGGCACTTGCTGTTGCCAGCTCGCTGCTGCTGGCCACCACCTTGCCGGCCATGGCCAGCGAATCACTCGATGCCTGGCAGCATCAACGCCAGCTGCAGGCAGCGTGGGCACGGCCCGTCGCCGATGTGTCGTCGGCTTCCACGGCGCCCACCACCACTGCGCCTGCAACGGAAAACACCGCCCTGCTCGGCAAACCCGGCGATGCAGCCAGCTGGCGCAGCGATGAATTCAACGCCGATTGGGGACTGGCTGCGATGGGCGCCGATTACGCCTACGCGCGCGGCCTGACCGGCCAGGGCGTGCGCCTGGCCCTGTTCGATTCAGGCTCGGCACTGGCACACCCCGAATTTGCCGGGCGCAACACCTCCAGCATCACCATCGGTGCGGACTGCGCCACACCCGGCGTGGTGGCCGGTGCCGGCGCATGCGGCCAGACCCGTGGCGAGCAGCCGGGCTACAACTACTACGGCCTCGGCCCCGGTGTTCCCGCCGCGCTGGCCGCACGGCTGATCGCCGCAGGCCAGCCCTATGGCTTCAGCTACGCCGACCATGGCACCCACGTGCTGGGCACCATCGGTGCCAACCGTGATGGCAAGGGCATGCACGGCGTGGCGTTCGGTTCCAACCTGACCGCTGCCCGCGTCTTCGGCGACACCTACTACGAGTGGCGCCTGGACCCTGACAACTTCTATCGCCCGCGTGCGCTGTACCGCACCGATCCGGATGACGCTGCCACGCTGGACATGTATGCGCAGATCCAGGCGCAGGGCGTGCGCGCCATCAACCACAGCTGGGGCATCTCCACCCGCAACATGACCGCTGCCGCGCTGGACGCGCAGTATGCGGCGATCGGTGATGGCTACGACGTGTACGGCAGCATCTATGCCGTCAGCGGCGACAAGCCCGGCTCCACGCTGATCCAGGTCTGGTCGGCCGGCAACGGCAGTGGTGCGGTGGCCGGCATCACCGCGTCGATGCCGCGCTGGAAGCCGGAGATCGAACCCTACTGGCTGGCGGTGGCCAATGTGCGCCGGCCCAATGCCGCCGCCGGCGAAACCGACTACGTGATCGACGGCAGCTCCAGCATCTGCGGTGTCGCCGCCAACTGGTGCATCTCCGCTCCCGGCACCGACATCCTCAGCACCATCGTGTCCGGCGAGATCAAGGGCCGCATCGAGAACACCTCGGCGTACGTGCGGCTGATCATCGACAGCGAGAACACCCAGTACACCTACGGCACCAAGACCGGCACGTCGATGGCCGCACCGCACATCACCGGCGCCCTCGGCCTGTTGATGGAGCGCTTCCCGTACCTGGACAACGCCCAGGTGCGCGATGTGCTGCTGACCACCGCGCGCGATCTGGGTGCGGCAGGCATCGACCCCATCTACGGCTGGGGCATGGTCGACCTGCGCAAGGCCATCGAAGGCTATGGATCGCTGCGGGTGGATACCAATGTGGTGATGAACCAGAAGGCCGGTGGCCTGAAGGTGTGGGAAGGCGATGCATGGGATGACTGGACCAACGCCATCGGCGGCCCCGGCAAGCTGACCAAATCCGGCATCGGCTGGCTGCGCCTGAGCGGCGACAACACCTTCAACGGTGCTGTACTGCGCGAGGGCACGCTGGAGTTGAACGGCAGCAACGCGCTCACTTCGGCGGTCGACGTGCAGGGTGGCCAGTTCCTGCTCAACGGCAGCCTGGTCTCCACCGCGCTCACCACCCACGGCGGCGTCAGCACGGTCAGCGCCAGCGGCGTGCTGAAGAACAGCAACCTGACGGTCGACGGCGGCGTGGTGTCCTTCAACGGCACGCAGACCGGTGGCACCACCACGGTCGGGGCCAACGGCCTGCTGAAGGGCGTCGGCACGCTGGGCAGCACCCGCGTCGATGGCACCATCGCCCCCGGCAACTCCATCGGCACGCTCACCATCAACGGCAACTACGTGCAGGGCGCCAGCGGCGTGTTTGCCGCCGAACTGGCCCCGGGTGGGCGCAGCGACCAGCTGCACGTGACCGGCACCGCGACCCTCGGCGGCACCCTGGTGGCGTTGCCGGAACCGGGCACCTACTACCTCGGCGAGCAGTTCAACTTCATCCGCGCCGACGGCGGCGTCAGCGGCCAGTTCGCCAGGACCGACTTCAGCGCCTTCTCGCCGTTCCTGCAGTTCAGCCTGGCCTACGGTGCCAACGGCGCCCGCATCGACGTCGCACGCGGTGCGCTGCTGGCCAGCGCGGCCAGCACGCCGAACCAACGCGCGATCGCCGCGGCCGCCGACGTGCTGGCGATCAACCAGGGCCTGCCCAAGCCGCTGACCCAGCTGTTCCCGCAGCAGGTCGGCGGCGTGCTCGACGGCATCGGCGGCGAACTGCACGCTGCCACCGCGCTGGCCCTGGTCGAAGGCAGCCGCCATGTCCGTGATGCCGCGCTGTCGCGTCGCGCCGGCGCGGCGGCCCCCGGTGCGGAGCCGGGCGACGCCACCGGCGCATGGGTGCAGGCCATCGGCGGCAACGGCAAGCTGGATGGCAATTCCAACACCGCGCGCACCGATACCAACAGCAACGGCGTGCTGGTCGGCGTCGACCGCGAGTTCGGCGGCTGGCAGATCGGCGTATTGGCCGGCACTGGCCGCACCGACGTGAAGCAGCAGGAGCGTCGCGCCCGGTCGAAGATCGACAACACCCACTTCGGTGCCTACGCCAGCCACAACTGGGGCGGATTCGGCCTGCGTGGCGGCGTCGCATGGAGCCGCAACGAAGTGAAGAGCAACCGCGATGTGGCCTTTGCCGGTTTCAGTGACAGCCTGAGCGCGCGCTACAACGCACACACCCGCCAGGCCTTCATCGAGGCGGGCTACCGCTTCGGCAGCGCCGAGGGTGGCCTGGAGCCGTATGTGCAGTTCGCGCGCGTGGAAGTGGACCTCAAGCAGATCGACGAGCGCGGCGGTGCGGCGGCACTGCACGGCAAGGTGGACGACACCGGCACCACGGTCGCCACCGCCGGCGTGCGCTTCGACAAGGGCCTGAAGGCGTCGTTCCAACAAGACAGCTGGCTGCACCTGCGCGGTGGCGTGGGCTATCGCCGCGCCTCGGGTGACCGCAGCCAGGTGGCCAACCTCGCCTTCGCCAACAGCACCACGACGTTCGCGGTCGAGGGCGCACCGATTGCCGACAATGCGGTCGTGGCCGAACTGGGCCTGTCGGCCTGGCTGACCCCGCGGCAGCAGCTGGAACTGGGCTACAGCGGCCAGTTCGGCAGCGAGAGCCGCGATCACGGTGCCAATGCCCGCTGGTCGATCCGCTTCTAGTCACGTGCCCGGTTAGTCACGTGCTCTCTTGACGGGTTGGGGCGGCCTCGCGGCCGCCCCTTTTTTATGCGCGTTCTCTGGGCAAAGGTGGCCGGGGCAGCGCACTGCCCCGGCCGCGGCGGCCCCGGGGAGAAGGCCGCCTTCAAGCGTCAGGCTGCCTTCATCGCGTGCTTGCGCGCGCGCATGACGTTGTGGCATTCCTGCACGTCCGGCAGCAGCTGGGTCACTTCCTGGCGCACGGCCGGCGGCAGATCGTTCTCCTTCAGCACGTCCTTGAACGCGCCGAGCAGGCGATCTTCGGATTCTTCCAGCTCGGCCACGTAGCCGTAGTTGGTATCACCGAAGGCAGCACGCACCTTGCCGTAGAACTGCTGCATCGAGCCGACGACAGTACCGTGCTCGGCCGGCTTGCCACCGCTGGCAGCGACCGAGCCGCTCAGTGCGGCGACGATGCGGCCCTTGACGCCGGCAATGCGGGTGAACAGTGCCGACAGCTCGGCATCCTTCACCTTGGTCGCGGCCTCTTCATAGAAGGACTTGCCATCACGGGCGATCTCGATCAGGTCGTTGAGGCGATGTTCGATGGTGGACTGGGTGCTCATGTCATTGCTCCTGTGTAGTCGATTCCGTGGGAGAGAGGCAGCCTTGAGTGCTGCCTGCGGGGACCACTGTGGACAGGGTCATGTGCTTCGTGGGTGAGCATCGATTGATGCATGCATCACCTCGCCCAACCCGCACTGACCGCTTCACGCCACGGTGGTGTTGCGTTCACGCAGAGTTGTCCGCGCGTGCCTCACCAGGGGATGAAGAGAATGACCAGAACGATGATCAGCACCGCAGCGAGCGCTGCCATCAGCACGTTTCGCTGGCGCCAGCTGGGCTTCGGTTTTCCTGGGGTATTCATGGATGCACACCTGTTTCTGCGGATGACCCCGCCAGCCTGATGGATCTGAATCAGTGCCCGCGTAGAGGGCACGTGCATGCGACGTGCACGCGCCGGAGCGTATGTCGATTCCAGGCGCTGTCGTTCGTCGGAACACTGGAAGCCAGGCCCGTCGGCCTGCAGGAGCCTCCCGATGTGTCCCATCCTCACTGCCTTCGCCACCTCACCCGATCGCGGCCAGGGCCTGGCCCGCGACATGCGCGTGCGCTGGGCGCTGGAAGAACTGGGCGTGGCCTACGACGTGCAGCTGCTGACCTTTGCCGGGATGAAGCAGCCCGCCCACCTCGCAAGGAATCCATTTGGGCAGATTCCCACCTGGCAGGACGGCGGCCAGGTCCTGTTCGAATCCGGCGCCATCGTCCTGCACCTGGCCGAACAGCACCCGGGCCTGTTGCCGCGCGATCCGGATGCGCGCATGCGCGCGATCATGTGGATGTTCGCCGCGCTGAACACGGTGGAGCCGCCGGTTGTTGAGCGCTCGATGGCCTGGGTACTGGAGCGCGAGCAGCCCTGGTATGCGCAGCGGCTACCGATGCTCGATGAGCGCGTGCGGACGCGGCTGGCGCAGTTGTCCGCAGCGCTGGGTGATTCCGCCTGGCTGGACGGCGGATTCGGCGCGGGCGACCTGATGATGGCTGCGGTGCTGTTGCGGCTGAAGAGCAGCGGCCTGCTCGATGAATTCCCGCGGGTGAGCGGCTACGTGGACCGGGCAACGCAACGCCCCGCCTACCAGCGCGCGTTCGCCGCGCAGCGGGCGGTGTTCCAGAACAGGTAGTTCCGCGCCCGGCGTGGAAGCACTCAGCGCGGCCTGGGCCGGCAGGCGGCCTGTACCAGCATCAGCTGTGCCACCAGGATCAGCATCGCGCACCCGGACAACAGCCACGGATCGATGTACCACTGCGCGTTGAAGCTGAACTCTCCGGCGGAGATGCGCTTCCAGCCGTTGAAGTGCTGCATGGCGGCCACCACGAACGCGAAGCCGCCTGACGTGTACGCAAGCCAGGGCACGATGAGGCCACCCGGCCGCGCGAACAGCATCAACAGCCCCAACACGCCGATCACCGTGCGCTGCACGCGGCAGTAGGGGCAGACATAGGCCAGCCCGCTCCATTCCACCGACCAGGCCAGCAGGCTGACCAGCACCGACAGGCCTGCGGCAAGGTACAGCCACTTCGGCGGAATCGTCATGCTGCCGCTGTATGCCATCGCCTGCTCCTTCGTTCAAAGACCTGGGCAGGGTAACAGCGCCACAGGGTCAATCCTTCTTGAAGACCGTGCGCTTGCCGATCGGGCTGCTCTTGCGCGCCGTCGGCTTGGCGAGGCCCGGAATGAGGAAGTCGGTCACCTTGTGGCCCTTCTGGACCTTGGCGGCCAGCCAGCGCGGCATGCGCCCACGGCCGGACCAGGTGAGCCGCTTGTACTCCGGGTCGCGGTACTTGGCCGCCACTTTGCCGGTCCTGCGCCGTGCCGGCTTCCGGCGCGGGGCGGCCTCTTCGATGGCCTCTCCGCCGAACAGCTCCTCGAGGGTGTAGCCCGCTTCGGCCGCTGCGGCCTTCAGCAGGCGGCGTACCGCACTGGCCGGGCGGCGGTTGGAAATCAGCTGTTTCCGCTGTTCAGCGGCAACCACCAGGGCGCCCAGCTCGCGAAGGCTGAGCGATTCAATATCAATCGTCATGCGAGAAAGGTCTACCGCGCCGTGGCGGCTGTCAAGGCATCCTGATGGCCGGGCATACACACAGGCTTCACCGCCGCTGGGCTCCGATCGCCTTCGCACGCCATCCCCGAGGACATCGACGTGAGCACCTCATCGCATTCGCTCGCCTACCTGCTTGCACGGCTCCTGCTGATGGCGCTGTTCCTGGTCTCCGGCATCGGCAAGCTCGGCGACCCCGGTGCCACCCAGGGCTACATGGAAGCGATGGGCGTGCCGGGCATCCTGCTGTGGCCGACCATCGCCTTTGAGATCGGCAGCGGGCTCTGCATCCTGCTCGGCTTCCAGACCCGCCTGGTGTCGGGGGTGCTGGCGGGCTTCAGCCTGGTGACCGCTTTCATCTTCCATCACAACGTCGCCGACCCGACCCAGCAGATCATGTTCCTGAAGAACCTGGGGCTGGCCGGTGGATTCCTGCTGCTGGCCTGCACCGGGGCCGGGCGTTACAGCATTGATGGGCGCGGGCGGCGCGCGCAGCGGTAACGGAGACGCAATGCCAGGCATTGCCCGGTGCCGTCTTCGCGCGCAGGGCGACGCGCACACCTCAGCGCAGATGAGCTCAGCCCCGCCGCCGGGTCCGGAAGTGATCCCGATACGCTGAAGGGGACATGCCAACGATGCCCTGGAACGCCTTGCGGAAGGATCCCGCATCGTCGTATCCCAGTGACGCGGCTATCCGGGCAACGGGAAGGTCCCCGAGCTGTAGCGCGTCCCTCGCCTTGGCCATCCTGACCTGGCGGATATAGTCGGCCGGATTGAATCCGGTGGCCTTCTGGAAGCGGCGGATGAAGGTTCTTTCGGTGAGATGCGCACGCTCGGCCAAGGCGATCACGGTGTGGCGCTGACCCGGCTGCGAAAGGATGAAGCGCTGGACGGCCAGCACCGCGGCATCATCATGATCGAACCTTGGCAGGAATCCCTGCAGTGGCCGCGGGTCCTGCCGGATCCCATCGCTGAGCATGAAGCGCGCCGTTGCCAGCATCACACTGGAGCCCATCGTGCGATCGACGATCAACAGACCGAGATCATTCCAGGCAAGGATCGCGCCGGACGTAATGACGTCACCGTCATCGATGACAACGTTCTCGGTCGTCACCTGCACGTCGGAGTACGTGCTGGCAAGCAACTCCGCGAATGCCCAATGCGTGGTGACCCGGCGTCGCGCAAGCAGGCCGGTCTGCGCGAGCACGAAGGCGCCTGCGCAGACCGAACACATGATCGCGCCAAGTGAATGGAGCTCCTTGAGCCACTGTGCCTGGCGTGGCATCGCGGACATCCGTCCGGGCATCGCAACGCTGGGGGGTGAGATCACGAATGCGGGAGCATTCACATCGCCGGGATCACTGTCCCAGCAGCATTCCATGCGCCCCGATGCCGGGTTCAACTGCCAGTGTGTCACCCGGATGAAACACTGCCGGTCATCTTCGTGCGGATACGTGGCCCATTCATTCGCGATCCGGAACAGATCGGTCAGGCCATGGATCGCCGCCATCTGGCAATCTGGATAGATCAGCAGAGCGATTTCAATCCGCTTGTCAGTTTCGATACCCATGAATGTCACCTCCGCCAATTTCAATTGATGCAGCGCTACCTAGAATGGATTCGGACGGAGTGATGGCCGCCTCAGGATAGAGGGAAATGCGCGCCTGAGGCCACTCCGCAACCCGCACTGACAGCGTCCTTCCTCCTGCGCCGATACAAGGTCGCCGGCATGCAGGACGCCCCCCGACTCACAACAGCGAGGAACCCTGAAATGGCTACGGTTACCACGAAAGATGGCGTCGAAATCTTCTACAAGGATTGGGGTCCGCGTGACGCCAAGGTCATTCATTTCCATCATGGCTGGCCGCTCACCTCCGACGACTGGGACGCGCAGATGCTGTTCTTCGTCAACAAGGGCTACCGCGTGGTCGCGCACGACCGCCGCGGGCATGGACGGTCCAGCCAGGTGTGGGATGGCCACGACATGGATCATTACGCGGACGATGTTGCCGCGGTGGTCGAGAAGCTGGGCACCCAGGGTGCGATGCACGTCGGCCATTCCACCGGTGGTGGCCAGGTGGTTCGCTACATCGCCCGCCACGGCGAGAAGAATGTATCCAAAGCGGTGCTGATCAGCTCGGTGCCGCCGCTGATGGTCAAGACCGCCGCAAACCCACAGGGCACGCCCAAGGAAGTCTTCGACGACTTCCAGGCGCAGCTGGCGGCCAACCGTGCGCAGTTCTACCACGACGTGCCGTCAGGTCCCTTCTATGGCTACAACCGCCCCGGTGCGAAGCCCTCCGACGCAGTAATCTGGAACTGGTGGCGACAGGGCATGCAGGGCTCGGCGAAGGCGCACTACGATGGCATCGTTGCCTTCTCGCAGACCGATTTCACCGATGACCTGAAGGGCATTTCCATTCCGGTGCTGGTGATCCATGGCGACGATGACCAGGTGGTTCCGTATGCGGATTCCGGCGTTCTCTCCGCGAAGCTGGTGAAGAACGGCAAGCTGATCACCTACGAAGGTGCACCGCACGGCATTCCGACCACGCACGCGGACCGGATCAACGCCGACCTGCTGGCGTTTTTGGAAAGCTGAGCATGAAGGAACCGGGAAGTGCTTCAGGCACTTCCCGGCCATGGACGGCGACAGCCGCTGTCACACACACCAGGTCCAGGTCGAGACGCGCATTCTTAACTCTTCAGAATTCGATCAAGCGCCCTTCGTGCCATGCGTCCGGCAAAGCAGCATGATGAGCGCCCTCCAAGTCAGGGTTTCCGTTCATCTTCATGCGTGACATCGGACAGTTCTACGTAACCAGCGTCGAGGGAGTGACGCGCGCGGACGGCACACTCCTGCAGGTCACTCGAATCGATTGCGCCTGCATCAAGTGCTCATGGCAGTTCAGGGCGATTCCCAATCATGGGCTGGTCGATCTTGATGGGGCAGCGGCCCTCAGTTGCCCAACCTGTGGCAATCACCAGTCCGTCAGCCGGGCACGGCTCGAAGAGCTCAATCGACGCAACGGCGAATAGCCAGCGCCTGGACCTTCCCTCAACATCGCACCGACACTGCCGATACCTGTTCGGCACTAGCCTTCAGTCAACCGATACTTGCCGGCCTTCCCATGAGTCATACCGGACTGTTTCAGATCACCGACCTGACGTACAAAGCCGGAGAGCATGGCACTCTGGCGCGGGCACTGCAGATCGTAGCGACGTGCACTGCGTGCGGCGCTACGAGCGTGTGGGGCGAGCATGAGATGGAACATGTCGCCGGGGGAACCGTGCTGGCCTGCCGCAACTGTGGCGTCCGCCAGGCCATCAGCAACGCGCGTCTTTCAAGCAGCCCATCCGACATCCGTCATCCGCGCCGCTGAGTGGCACGCGGTTGGTATCGCATAGCGCGCCAGCAGACGCAGGCGTTCACTCGCCTTTTACAACGCGTCGCCACCTCCGGCGAAGAAGCACCCGGATGCATCTGCCTGCATCCAAGCACTGCGCCCCCGCGTATGTAGGATGCCCGCGCCTTGCGGGCCTCCCATAGAGGAACGCGCCGTGAAAGCTCTTCAGCGGATAACCGCCACCGTCAGCTTCGCCGTACTCGTTTCAGCCACTTCCTTGAGCTTCGCCGCCAACACCGTGATGGTGGGCGGAGCGGAGATGTATCCCAGCAAGACCATTGTCCAGAACGCCATCAACTCCAAGGACCACACCACCCTGGTCGCCGCGGTCAAGGCAGCCGGGCTGGTCGATACGCTCAATGGTGCTGGCCCCTTCACCGTTTTCGCACCCACCAATGCAGCCTTCGACAAGTTGCCCGCAGGCACGGTCGATACGCTGGTAAAGCCTGAAAACAAGGCGCAGTTGACCAGGATCCTGACCTACCACGTGGTGCCGGGCAATTACAGTTCCGCGCAGCTGATGGCCGATGCCAGAAAGCACGGCGGCAAGGCCATGCTGAAGACCGTTGAAGGTGAATCCCTCACCATCGCGTTGCATGACGGAAAGCTGTGGGTCATTGATGCCAAGGGTGGCAAGGCGGGAATCAGCATTGCCGATGTCGGCCAGTCCAATGGCGTGATCCACGTGATCGACACCGTGTTGATGCCGAAGTAACGACGACCGGCGGCTCGAGCATAAGCGCGGCAGTCGCACAGCGGCTGCCGCTGTCGCTTCCCTTGAACCAGAATCAGCGCTGCGAAGCGGATGACGCGCTACCTCATGTGTCCAGCAGCCTTGATCACCCTTGTCAGCCAGAAGCAGAGCCGGGATTCCAGCTGATTACCTGAACGTCGTAGAGCTCACATTCGGTTTGGTCCATCGGCTCCCAATGGTCGCTCGCCAACTCAAAGAAGGCATCCGGCACGTCCATGGAAAACGTTGCGCCCTTCTCCCGATTGCGCTGGCGGACGCGATCGCGACGAACCTCACGTGGCGCATCCAGCAGATACACGGCCAGATCGTAGCCTGCCTCCCTGACCTTCGCGTAGAAATTCTCGCGGCTGGCTCTCTCCACCAGACCCAGCTCAAGCACAACGTCGCACCCCGCATCGAGCACTTCGCTGGCTGTGACCCATAGCTGATCCAGGCAGCGCGACTTCCTTGCCGCATACCATTCCATCAGGTTGGCGGCGGGACGGTCCGGGCTGTACAGCCGGACGAACCACGCGTCCAGGATGAATCCTGCGGCCGTATGCAGACGTCGCAGCTCGGCAACAAACGTGGATTTACCCGCACCTACGGGTCCTTCGACCAGGTGAATCGTTGCCATCGTGGTTGAGCCATCCTTCATGGCATTCAGAGACAGATCGGCCATCGGAGACCAATCGCTGTTTCGGGGGGATAACGGAGCTGTGGGTATGACCATGGACACCCGTGACACTGACGATCAGGCTTACCTGCACCGCTGGCAACCCCGCGCCCCTGCCCAACGTGAATTCTGCCCGCGGCACAAAAAAGGCACTTGGGCGGAACCCAAGTGCCATTCTTGTGGTGGGCCCACCAGGATTCGAACCTGGAACCAAGGGATTATGAGGCCTCTATGGGGCTTCCACGCGCTTCCACAGGCGTTCCGACTTTAAGCTAAGTGGTTGATTTTCTCAGGTTGTGCGACCACCTGCGCCCATCATCGTCCACCTCTTTCCACGGACAAGCGGTCACCGAGCGGTCACCAATGGGCGCAATGAAGGGAATGCTTACAGCGAAGGGACTGGCCGCTTTGCCGGTCGGCGAATGGGCCTCTGATCCTGCTCCGCGCGGCACAGGCTGCCTGGACGTGCGCAAGCTCGCTGGCGGCCAGCTGCGGTTCTACTACCGGTACACGAAGGCCAACGGGCAGCGCGACCGCCTACTGCTCGGCACGGGCCTAGCCCTGACCGCGGCACGCGAGGCAGCGGCGGCGTTGTCCCGCCGGTACCAGTCCGGCGACCGGGATCTGCGCGAGGCGATGGAGACCGAGGCTGCTGCAGCGGAACGCGCGAAGGCCGACGCTCTGGCCGAATCGACGCGCCGATCAGGTGCAACGCTGGGCGCTCTGATGATGGCCTATGTCCAGAGCCTGGAAGATGCCGGCAAGGTATCTGCCGCCGCAACGCGCGCTTCCATCAAACGCCACATCGAAGATCCGTGGCCATCCCTCTGGGCGCGCCCGGCATCAGAACTCGAGCTGGATGACCTGCTCCCGATCCTGTCGCGCCTGGTGCGCGCCAAGAAGCTGCGCGAGGGCGGCAAGATCCGGTCGTACTTGCGTGCGGCGTATGCGGCGGCGATCGCGGCGAAGCAGGACGCGTCCGCCCCGGACGCACTGCGCGTGCTCAACGTATCCAGGAACCCTGCGCGCGACCTCGCCACGCTAGACAGCGGGCAGCCCCGCGATCGGGTTCTCTCGGTGGCCGAGCTTCGTGCTTACTGGCGCCGGATTGAGGCGCTGCCCGGGCGGCAGGGCGCTCTCCTGCGCTTCCATCTGCTGACCGGCGGGCAGCGCATTGCGCAGTTGATGCGGCTGAAGTGGTCGGATCACGATCACGACACGGACAGCGGCACCGGATCCGTCCGCTTGCTCGACATCAAGGGGCGTCGCCGCGTGCCCCGTGTGCACCTGGTGCCACTGCTCCCGCTGATGGCTGCGGATCTCGCCGTCATGCGCGGCGATGATGACAGTGACGGCGGCGGCGGCGGCGCCAGGCCGCACCTGTTCTCGCTCACCGCCGGAAAGGCGCCGGCCACCTATGACGAGTTCCGGGGAATCATGGATCCGGTGGTGGCCAACATGGTGGCCGCCGGCGAGCTGACGTCGCCATTCACGCCAGGCGACCTACGACGCACGGTGGAGACCCGGCTCGCTGCGCTGGGCCTGTCGGAAGAAGTCCGTGGCCACCTACAATCCCACGGCCTGAGTGGCGTCCAGAAGCGGCATTACAACTTCTTCGAGTACGACGCGGAGAAGCGCGCTGCGGTGGAGGCCCTGTACGAACTACTTACTGGCACCGGTGCGACGGTGGTGCCGATGCGCAAGGGCCTGAGCCGCTAGAACGGCAGGTCCTCGGGCAGATCCAGGCCTACCAGGCGGCCTGCGGCGCGTTGATGACTGCTAGCCGTAGCGCGCAGACGTTGCGCGCTCTGCCGGCGGCGCGCGCGGCAACGCCAACTTCCAGAAGAATCTCGTTCGAGGTCTGACGCCTGCTGCAGCTTGGCCGCAGCCTTGGCCTCCAGTGAGGCCCGATCCATTTGCCAATTCGCCATTGCTGCAGAATGTCCGCTGGGCGTCGCGCAGGTCGCGACTGGAGCGGCGCCTGGGCCTCCATCTGGAACACGTTCAGCAATTCGAGGGCGGCGACCAGCGTCAGGAGTTAGTAATTGTACTAACATGCGCCCCGTCTCGACCCGTGAGACATGCCGCTCCCAGAGTACGCCCATGCAGTCCCTCCCCTACTTCCACACGCTGGCCCGCCCCATTGGCCCGGCCCTGATCGATGGCCCGGCGCAGTTCGTACCCCTTGCCGCAGCGCGCGCGCGGCTTGGCTTCCCTTCTCCGGCCGACGACTTCATGGACGATGCGATCGACCTGCATCGCCTGCTGGTGCGCAACCCCGCCGCCACGTTCTTGTACCGCGCCGATGGCTGGTCCATGAGCGGTGCCGGCGTCAGCGACGGGGACATCCTAGTGGTGGACCGGTCGGTAACGCCTCAGGGGGGGGACCTGGTCATTGCCATCTGGGACGGGAACCAGCCCACCTGCAAGGTGCTGCAGCTGTTTGAAAGCCACATGGAGCTGCACTCGGCCAATCCGGACTTCCCACCCATCGTGCTGGAACAATCCACCGAGGTGGAAGTGTTCGCCGTCGTGGGAGTCGTCCGCCAGATCAAACGCCGGAGCGGCCGTGTTCGGGCTCGTTGACGGCAACAACTTCTACGCCAGCTGCGAGCGGGTGTTTCAGCCGGGCCTTCGCGGCGTTCCGCTGGTGGTGCTAAGCAACAACGACGGCTGCGCCATCGCGCGCTCGGCCGAGGCCAAAGCGCTGGGCATCAAGATGGGCCAGCCTGCTCACGAACTGAAGCACCTTGTGCGCCAACATGGCCTGCAGATGCGCTCGGCCAACTTCGGGCTCTATGGAGACATGAGCGCCCGGGTCGTGAGCGTTCTACGGGAGGCCGCGCCGCGGGTGGAGGTCTACAGCATCGATGAGAGCTTCATCGACCTGGATGGAATCCGGGATCGCGAGCGGTTCGCCCGGGATCTGCGCCAACGTGTGCACCGCTGGACCGGCATACCGAATTGCATCGGCATTGGCCCTACGAAGACCCTAGCCAAGTTGGCCAACAAAGTGGCCAAGGGCGCCGACGGTGTGATCGACCTCGGCAATGCAGCATACCGGGACACCGTGCTGCGGACATTCTCCGTTGCGGATCTATGGGGTGTCGGCCGCCGGCTGGCACCGCGGTTGGAATCCATGGGCATCAGCACCGCAGCAGCACTACGCGACGCGCCGGCGGACGACATCCTAGCCACCTTCGGGGTCACGTTAGCACGCACCCAGCGCGAGCTGCAGGGACATCCCTGTCTGGAGCTGGAGGAAGTGGAGCCGGATCGCCAACAGATCATGGTCAGCCGATCGTTCGCAGACCGAGTGGAGGACCACGAAGCAGTTGCCCATGCACTGGCGACCTTCGCCGTGCGCGCATGCGAGAAGCTACGTGCTCGGGGCCTCGTCACCGCCGGCGTCTGGGTGTTTGCTCAATCCGACGTGTTCCGGCCAGAGCTTCGGCAGCATAACGCTAGCAGGACGGTGGGCCTGCCGGCGTCGACTTCGGATACCACGGTGGTGCTGGGCGTCGTGCGCAAGCTTCTGCGCGGCCTACTCCGCGACGGAATCGGATACAAGAAAGCTGGTGTGGCACTGCTCGACCTAGCCCGGCCGAATGAGCTGCAGGCAGATCTGTTTGGGCCGACAGTGGTCGGCGATGAAAAGCTGATGGCCGCTATGGATCGAATTAACCAGAAGTTCGGGCGCGGCACGGCCGGCCTTGGCGCATCAGGTTGGCAGGCACGGCCGGCATGGGGCATGCGGCAGCACATGCTGTCACCGAACTACACGACATCAGTTCACGAGATCCCGCCCGCCGGATGCTGATGAGAGTTTGAGCCGCGTCTCGGCGAGTAGCCTGCGACCGCCAGATGGCCGCCGCAGGCGTGCAAATCAGCCCTGACCGTCCAGCAGGACCAGAACGTTTTCCTTCCACTTCAGCTGCAGCACGTCGGTGCCAGCCTGCTGCTTCTTGTGGACCTGAAGCAGAACCGCGAAGGCCTTTCCAGCCTCAGTGGGGCACCACTGCCCATCGCGCTTTTCCTGCAACCCATGTTCAACCAAGAGACGGTTGAATTTCTGTGGCGTCAGCCCCTTCCGCCGACCCAAGTCGGTTGGCGTGAAGCTGCGGATACCATCGACGTGCACAGCGACCGGGCCAGGCGACAGCACGCCTGCCGGAATCGAGGACAGCGCCTGATTGGCCGGGGACAGGAGTGCCTCCGCCGGGACCTGGGTGCTTTCACTTAAATGGGACAGTGAAACCTGTTCCAATTTAGCAAAGTGCGAAACGCCCAGCTTGACCTCAAAGCCATGATTTTTAAGCATTTTCATCCATCCGTTAAGGGATGGCATGAACCACCGAGAAGTTGACGCTTTACGTAAATCCGATAAGATCAACTTTGTTCTAACCGTCTGGCGATTACTCGCCAGACTGCAGGACGGGAGCTTCGATCGATTGCAGTCGATCATTTGCTCCGCTTGGTGGCTATGCCATCGGTACAACCAGTTGAGTTTTGCGCGACCCTGAGGCTGACCTTGTAGAAGGCCTCGGGGTTTTGCGTTTTTGCCGGGTGGAAGTTTGGGGGAACTCAGCACTTCCGACCGACGGGCTCAAGATAGTGGGGGTATTAAGGTCCGTCAACGCTAAATGTAGTGAAATTTGGCAATCCCTTGCGCCGCAAGGATCGTGCCATGGCCCTTGCAATTAAAGGCTTCTGGCCTGCTTGAACCGTCTGCGCAGTCAAGCACGGAACGGGTAGCAGGAGCGGTACAACGCCCTGCACAAACGGAACGATGACAGCTTCCCATGACCGGCGATCTGGCGGCCATGGACAAGCCTGTGGATAAGCAGTGGAAGAACAGTGGAAAAGCTGTTTATGCGGCAATCCGATGCTGGTAGAACGGGTGCCGCTTGTCGTCAAAGATCCGGTAGAGCGCGGCCAGGTCGGAGGAATCCGGGTTTAGCCAGGCGTCAACGTGCTCGGGCTTGATGTTGATGATGGTCCGGTCGTGACCAGCCGCGGCCACCTCTGGCTCCGGGTCATCGGTGATCGCGGCGAAGGAAAGCAGATCCGGCTCCTTGCCAGCGGGGTCCGTCCAATGTGACCACAGGCAGGCCACCAGCATCGGCTCACCCGTGCGCGGCGTGAACTGTACCACCTGGTTCTTCCCGTCTGGCCCCTCCACGTTCTCGTAGAAGGTGTCGACCACCAGCAGGCCATGGGTGTGGCCGAAGGCCGGCGCCCAGAACTTCTCCAGGCTGTCGCGGCGGGCGTTGTAGGTGCCCGGGTAGCGCCGATCGTAGCTGGCCGGCTTCCCGTCCAAGCGGCACTGGTAGCGCATGGGCTTGATGATCAGCCTGGCGCCGTCGGACACGATCACCGGGGCGTAGACGCCGGGGAAGATTCGGCTGTCGCGGTCTTTGGGTTCCGTGCGTTTCAGGTCGGCCAGCTTCGCCAGGGCGCGATCGATCTTGTTGCCGGCGATCCGCACGTCCTCCCGGGCCTTCTTTGTCTCCTTCACCTGCAGTGCCCGCTCGGCGTCGGCCAGGCGTCTGCGGTTGGCGAACAGCTCCTGCTCCACAACCGCGGCCTCGGCCCGGTTCCACTGCTCGACCTCCGCCCACACCGCCAGCTCGGCCGGGCTCGCACCGGTGCGGAAGGCGTCATCCATCGCCTTCGGGGTCTTCGGCCGCTTCTTCCCGGGGTCGT
>Ga0228674_1000553_pt1 | contig 25444 bp, 31 predicted proteins | sample 1D_rmetaG_FD_189054 | JGI IMG/M metagenome (GOLD analysis project Ga0228674, IMG submission 189054) | Seawater microbial communities from Monterey Bay, California, United States - 1D_r | ecosystem: Environmental > Aquatic > Marine > Coastal | place: USA: California | collected 2016-09-26
TTCTAAGCGGGGCCAGAGCATCGGAGATTTCTTTGCCGTTCGCTATGAACTTGCTGATCGTTGCATAAGCGGCGTTGGCCGCTGCCAGTTCAGCCAGCATCGCAATTTCCTTTAGATTTTAGAGGTGTAAATTTTGGCTTAACCAAGCTGCAAAACTACTTTTACTGTTTGCAATTACGTCCAAGCTCAGTAATCGTAGTTTCATGTTGATAGTAGTTTTTAATATTCTTGGAATTTTGCTTTTATTTGGAAGCGTGGTTCCGCTTTTATTGATGTTTCAAGAATACGAAATGTTTCGCACATATTGGCCGAATACTGACCCTGATAGTTTTTTTTGGGGTTTGTTTGCTGCGCTGGTCTTGCTGTTCATGGCCCGAGTTATGGCGGAACTCCAAGACATAAAAGAAAAGCTAGATAGACCAGACGAGAAATGACCCATGCTTAAGCGCCTTGCCCTTACCTTACTGCTTATTGCGCCAAGCTTGGCTGGTGCGGAAAGTTATGACATAAAGTACACCCTACTGGCGACGTTTGGAAAAAACAAAAATCAGCACAGCTTAGATATAAAAACATTTTCAACTCCAAAAGAATGTAAAGACGCAAAAAATTTTATCTCAAAACATTTAACGGATCACAAAAATTATAGTGAATTGTTGCTTTCTTCCGAACTTGCAACGCTCAAAATAGATGGCTGCTATAAGAAATTTCAAAAAGCTGCCAGTGAAACCAATATTGTCAAAAAATTTACTTTGCAGGAGCTATTAAATGTTAATTTTGATAGTGACGACGAACTTAAGGCACTAGCAATACTTGATCGAGAAAAATTTATGGAAGGTAAAAGCTTTGTGACTACTTCTGCCGAATGCGCCTCTAAAATTTACTACTCCGTCCGTGAACGAAAAAACTCATTAAAAGAAATTAACAAGCTCGAGGAAAAAGGAATAAAAGACAGAAGTTTTTCATTTGATTTTTCACCAGAAGGTTTGAGCTATACTTGCATCCCAATAATTGAATAATCACCTTTCCCTCAGCGCCTGCTCGATATTGTCCAGCTTGGCAGCTATGGACCGCAGCGCCTCTTTCACGTCTTTCATTTCACGATCATGCGCAAGCTTATCTGACATTATCTGAGATTTTAACACAGCAATATCAGTATCATGCCGACTGACTTTAACGTGCATCATCCAAACAAAAGCCGCGACAGGTGCAATCAGCCACTGAATTATAAATAAAACCGTATCCATCATCAGGCGATGTCATCAATAATTTCGATTGCAAGGAAGCCATCGTTTGGAAAAGTCTCAATCTCGCCAGTGGCATAAGTAACCTCAAACTCACCTTGGAATGTGCCGGGGGTATCAGTATCCGCAGCCTGCCAAGCATAGCGCACCCGCCCCGCATCATCGTCTAATATACTTGCAGAACCATCAACCTTAACAGTAGCTTGGTTTATTCGCTTCATGTGAAACCTGACCGTTGCAGCCGTTAGATCAATAGCGTTTCCAGCTGCGTCCTTTAACGTGACCACCATCAAGGGAGACGTGTCATTTTGTTTTATTTTAAAGCCCATATTCTCGCCTCTTAAGTTTAAGCAACCAGCACTTGATTGACGCTGTTTTCTGCGGCCACCACGTTATTGGACGGCTCGTGAAAATCGATTTGTCTTGGTATTCCGATGTCATAGACCAGTGCTGGGATCTCCGGCGCAACCAGTGCAAGCTCTGGCGCAGCCAGGTTATGATCCTGATTAATAGACGTCTCAGCTATTGAGGGAGATTGCGCGCTAAACCCTACACCAGACAGCAAATGGTTTTGGATAAATATAACGTTTGAAACATCGGCTGAGCCTACATCCAAATTCGTGCCCACAAGTTCATGATGCTGAGCAATCGTAGCACTGCCAATCTCATGCGAAGCCGTTAGCTCAGGGGCGCTTAGTTTATGGTCTTGCTCAATAACCGTGCTGGCCAGCTCAGCTGCTGCCGTATGAATATCAGCGCCGCCAAGTGTATGATCCTGGTTTAGCGTGGCGCTATCTAAAACTGGGGCCGCTGTGGCAAGGTTAGGAGCCTCAAACGTCTCTTCCTCTGACATTGTCAGGGTATTTAAAACAGGCGACTGTGTGGCCAGCTCAGGCGCAGCCAGGGCATGATTTTGCGATATCGCTGCAGAGCTCAACACAACCGGGAAAGTAATTACGTTGTTGCCGCTTATGTTGTGATCCTGGCTAATTGCAGCCGTATCAAATTGTGGTGCCTGCAACGTCAGCCCAGCGCCAGTCAGCTGATGATCTTGGTCGATCTCTGTCGTTGCCAAACTTGGCGCGCTTGCAGCAATATCAGTAGCACCCAGATCATGCGTTTGATTGATCGCAGCCGTTGCCAAATCTGGGCCGCCTAGCGCAAACCCTGCCCCAGCGATATTATGATCTTGGTTAATCGTTACGCTGCCAATATCTGGAGCGTCACTTTCGCAAGCTGACCCCGCCAATTGGTGGTGTTGATTGATCGCTGCGGATGCAACGCTTGGGGTGCCAGCGGATAAATCAGGCAGTGTAATAAGATGCGTTTGCCCGATGGCAGAAGATGCCAAAGTCGGGCTGCTAGTTGTAATCGCCACAGCTGTCATTGGCACGACTGACTGAGCAGGCGGTGAGCCGAGAGATGCCGCGCCAGTTGTGATGTCAGACCCAGCAAGCTGGTGGTCTTGGCTAATTGCCGTGGTGTCTACGATTGCAGAATATGTGAGCAAGTTGGACGTCACAAACGTCTCTTCCTCGCTCATTGGCAAGCTATCTACATCTGGAGCGCCTGTGGCAAAGCCCGTGCCGCCTAACTGGTGATCTTGGTTGAGTGTGGCGTTGGCTAAGATAGGCGCTGCAGTAATGACCCCAGAGGCTGTTAGACCATGCTGTTGGGATATTGCAGACGTGGCCAGCGTTGGCGACCCCGCAGTTATCCCATCAGCTGAAACAACATAGTTGAAGGAGCCGAGCGCCGCTATGGCGTCAGCTGAAATGGGGATCATCGCTGTCATGGGTTAGCCCGTTTTTAGAGGGGTTTACTCTGGCTTGGTCGGCCAATCGCTATCAGCCAAATTAGGCCAATTCGCATGGGTAGTTATATCCCGCAAAGCCTGTCTGTAGCTTCGCATTTCATCGCTCACCGTTCTATCTGCCAGCGCATAAACGTCTGTTTCTTCTAGCAGCATATTTCTTGTGCGCGTATTTGCTCTTTCTATTTCAGACAGAAATAAACCTAAATCTGTGTAACCTTCAAATTGTCCAGTAGTTTCCGCATCCGCTGCTACAACAATGATATTTCCGTCTTTTTCAAACTTCTTAAACATTATTAAAATCCTCTTATAATTCAGCGTAACAAATGTAATGGAAAGCGCCACTCAGACCATCTACAATAGTGGGATGACCGCTAAGTGATGTATGGCTCAGACCGCCCGCTCCATAACCACCCAAGTCAAGGTATATTGTTACACCCCCATTGCTAATTTGGCTGCCACCATTGCCAGTGCCGGTGTCGTTACCCTCCTGAAAAGTTTTTGGAACATTCAAATCTGACTTATAACCACCAGCCTTACCACCATTGGCATCCGTAGCTGTTGCCCCATTAAAGTTTAAAGAGCCACCAGAAGCAGTGCCACCAGCTTGCGCAGATGTTCCAATTACGCCAGCACCGCCGCCGCCAGCAGTAAGGGTTGTGCCATTTATCGTGCAAGAGGAAGCACTCCCTGCAACCCCGTTTTTATCGGTTCCTGATGGCGTGTCACCGCCAGCACCAATCGTGAATGAAAAACTTGTGTTTGCTGTTAAGCTAGTGTCAAAAACAACCATCGCACCGCCGCCGCCGCCACGCATAGTGAGACTGCCGCCCGTGTTACTAGACCAGCCACCGCCACCGCCGCCGAATAAAAAAAACCTATAATCACCAGTATAAGGCGCAGTGAACGTGCCACTGGTATTAAGAGTTTTTTGCTCAGTAATCATTTTAGTACCACCACCCGCAGCCGCCGCAATTGTGCTGGTAGTGGTGCTGTCTAAACTGGCAATATTCTGTAATTCCCTTGAGTTATTTACGACCGTTGTGCCGCTTATCTGTAAAGCCATCGTCGCTTCCTTTCGCTATTAGCTTTTCATGGATTGAATTTCAGCTTTCAGATCATCAATCTGAGTTTGCTGCGTTTTAATTGCCTCAACCAGATGACCAATCAGGCCCACATAGTTGATAGATTTCATGCCAGTATCTTGGTCAGTATTCACAACGTCTGGAATGATCGGCTCAACTTGCTGCGCTATAAAGCCTTGGCCCTGAGTGCCAGTATCGCGCCAATCAAATGTAACGCCCTCAAGCTGACAAATATCAGAGAGCGCATTATCAATTGGTTTAATGTTTTTCTTTAGCCGCTCATCAGATGTGCTGTTTAGATCGCCAGAAACCAAAACATGCGGAGATGAGTTTTTAACCTCTAGCCGCTCTGATCCACCAACAACAACGCGCCACTGATCGGCTGCGTGAAATTGCATGTATGTATTGGTGTCGCCGTGATGAAATATCTGATCACATCCATAGATGTCATAGTTATTCATATCTAAGTGGCGAGCCATTTCAAGATAAGTCGCACCTGTGGTGAAGTTAGCGACATTATTGTGGTAGAGCGTAACTCCACCGTTTTCTTGCATCTGCACAGCCCAATCGCCGTTCTCATCATCATAAAAACCAGCCGTTGAGCCATCGGTCATAAATGACCAGCGACCTTCATTTGAGCTATTACGAATTTGCAAGCCAGCCCAAGTAGAAGTCACTGAGGTGATTTGCAGCAAGTCTGCGCGGTCTGTGCTTTCCCGTAGCTGAACCTCTGAACCAAGATGCACCTCTGTTACGTCAATTGTGCTATCAAGATTGAACGTAATAGTTTCGTTGGAGCTTTGGTTTGTCGTAAAGTTGCCGCCACCGCCTAAGTTTGTACCCGCGCTCAGTGTTATAGTCGCATTATTAGCGGCAGAGGGAATAGACAGAGCCTTAGATGTTAATCCTGTGACATGGCCGTAGCCATCAAGAGTGACATCTTGGATTACCGTGTTGCCGCTGTTGTTTACTGAGGCTTGGCTGGATGTGTCGTTGTGATTAAACGTAACCGTTGGGTTTGTTTGATTAACAACAACCGCTGTCGTAGCATTTCCATTTATAAAATTAACTTCTTCACCCGCACTTATATTTACTTGTGTGCCGCCATTGGCTTGGACGTTGAAATTAGTTGTATTGGTATCAGTATTAACTACCGTTTCAGTGGCGCTGGTGATGCCCGTGATATGACCATAGGTATCTAGCGTAATATCTTGGATGTAAGTGCGGCCCGAATTGTTTACCGACGATTGGCTGGACGTATCACTGTGGCTCAATGTAACCGAACCAGATGATCCACCGCCTGTTAAACCACCACCCGCAGATACTTGAGTGATGTCACCTACGTTGGCTGTTGCTCCATTTGCTACGTTGAGAAAGCTTCTGACCGCAGCGGCAGATGCGTGACGAATATAACCGTCATTGCCGCTTTCCGCACAAATTTTAGTAATAGAGCCAGTAGAAATATCATTGGGCGTTGTGTTGAAGTAATTTGCAAAGATGTAACCAGACGAATGCCTCTGAACGACTGTGCCATTACTTGCGCTTGCGGAAACAGTATAAGGAAAGCTGTAGTTATTAGCGTCTGTCGCGCCAGTATAACCAAGATTGGCAAGCGTTAGTGTGTGTGAACCCAACCCCGTAACATGACCATATGTGTCCAGCGTAACATCTTGAATTACCGTTGCGCCACTGTTGTTTGCAGAGCCTTGGCTAGATGTGTCTGAGTGGCTGAAAGTTGTGCCGCTTAACGATAGTCCAGACCCCGCGCTGTAAGTGGTATTCGTATCAGTATTCGTGTCCGTTGACGAAATCGTAATTTTTTGAGTTGAAGCATCAAAGGAAACGCTTGTTGCCCCTGATCCAGAAAACCTAACACCTTCAGCCGCGCTCACCGCAAATTGCTGTGTGCCGCCTGAGTTTTGAACCCGCCAATCGGTTGTATTTGTATCGGTGTTGACCACCGTTTCAGTAGCCGTTGCCAGCCCCGTGACATGCCCATATGCATCAAGCGTCACATCCTGAATATACGTTCGCCCAGACCCGTTTACAGAGGCTTGGCTAGATGTGTCATCGTGCGAAATGCTGATTGTAGTGTCACCGCTTTGATTGGCCGTAAACGTACCAGAGCCGCCCAAAGCACCAGTGCCTTGCACCGTTAACGTACCATCGCCCACTGATACTGACCCAGTGCCTACAGCCGTGACATGGCCGTAAGTGTCAAACGTCAAATCTTGGACAAATGTATTTCCACTGTTGTCGGTGCTGGAAACGCTGCTCGTATCAGAATGGCTAATAGTAACATCACCCGTGCCGCCGCCAGTTAGCCCACCGCCCGCCGTGATCGTCTGATCGTTTTTCGCGTTAGCTTCTATGTTGTCCAGTTTGCTGCCATCACTGGCAACATCGCGCCCGTCAACGGTTCCGCTGATTGTGAGATTGCCTGTTAGACTGACATTGCCGCTGGCATCCCGCACTAGGTACTTTTCAGCAGGAACTGTGACAAAGATTTCTTTTGTGCCAGCGCCCCAGTTTACAGCAGCATCGCTGTTTGAACTTTCCAAAATCGTAATGCGGCTGAGGGTCGTGCCAGAGGCAGTGTAGCTTCCAAGGCCAACCTCGTAATCTGTACCATCGGTGCAAGCGTAATAAGTCGTATTGCCATCACCTACGGCTGCAAATGATTGGAACCCGTCCACAGCTCCGGCCAACGCATAGGTGCCAGTTGACGTAGTGGTGGTCGTCTCTTTTACGCGATCTGCGATCTGTAAAGCCATGGTCGGGTTCCTTGTCTTAAGTTACGCTGGGTCTGGGATGCCGATGTCAAAAGCGGCAAGCGTGAACGTGTTTCCGCTGGTTACAGACTGCGAAGCAGTCAAAGCGCCAGTGGCCAGCAAACGTGTGTTTGAAACATCCACGAGAGCGTAATGCGTCGCGGTGCCTGTGCCTGTCACAGAGCCATCGGTGATTTGAGCCACAGTAACCTTGCGGCCCCCGCCAGTGCGATCACCCGGCGTCCCAATTGACAGCGATGTCGAATTGCCAAGCGTGTGGGTAGAGGTTGCAGAGGTATAGGTCGTGGCCTCTTGCGAGGTGACGTGAACCGCGCTTGCTTCTGTGTCGAGAACGGTCAGCCCGTTGTCAAACACCCGATCATTTAAAGTAGCCATATTAAGTCTCCTTTGAGGGTTGGCCGTTTTCGAGAGCCGAGACTTTTGCCGACAGCTCCTTTACCGCCTCGATCAAAACCGCGACGATATTCTGGTAGGACACCGAAAGAAGGTTGGCTTCTGTTTGGTGAACTAATGAGGGGATGATCTGCTGGACCTCTTGAGCAATCAGGCCGACAGAAGGTTTATTATTGTGCGCCCAATCAAATCGAACGCCACGTAAAGCGCCCACAAGAGCAAGAGCGTTTTCCAGCGTGGATACATTCTTTTTAAGGTTGGCGTCCGATAGGGCGTTAAGCGTGACAGCAGTGACCGTATCAACGCGATCATTTGTTTGGTCCAGCGTAAGCAAGGTAATCCACGCATCGTCGGCTTCGTTCCGCATTCTCAGAGTATTGGTGTCAGTCTCGTACCAAAGTTGGTTTGCAAAGGTTGTGGATGGCGCAGCATCACCACTGCTCAACGAGGCTAAGGCTTGCAGCGCGCTGTTTATATCGGATCGCGCATTTGCTGCCGTTTGGTTTGCAATATCAAAATCATGTTGTGACAATTTTAAAACTCCGCTGTTGCAGTCAGTTCGGAAACGACAGGCGTTATGTTTGCAGTTGTGTTTGAAAGAACCGCTCTAAAGCGCACGTAGCGGGCCTCTACTTCGCCAGCGGCGAGTGAATATGCAGACCATGTTGAAGCGTCATTGCTGGTCGCAACTTGGACCTCAACATCATAATCTGAGTAGCCTTCAGTTTCGTTTGTCCAATCGTCAAAGTTGCCCGGCCAAGTATCCCAGTTCCCCGGAATATCATCCCAATCCACAACTCCGAACGAAGCGTTGGTATTTTTACGAGTTACAACAAATGCGCTCGAAACTCTTATTGTTCGCGTCGAGCCTGCGTCTATGTACCCCGCACCGTCATGGGCAAAGTCGTATGTGCCTGATGCCCCGGCGCTGCTGGCATTTGTAAGCAAAATTGTAGATCCGGTTTTTGTTACATTGGACTTTACACCGTTGAATGGTGTCGGATCGTTATGCTCTTCATCAACATGCGTTGTGCCTAAACTTGGCAGCTCACTTGCGAGAACCACGGTGCTTGCGGCAGTTGTGCTTTCGTTTCCAGTTTTATCCACGGCTGTTAGGAAAAAACTGCCTGCAGATGCTGGATAGCTGATGCTTGTTGCTGGCCTTGCAATCTTATCGATTTTGCGCAGCGTGCTGGAATTAGCAAACGTGCCAGACGTATTTGGATTAAACCACAGCGAGTAATGCGAAAGGTCCAGATCAGTAACAGCAGGCCAATTAAAAAACACGGTCCCGCCAGCAATCGAGCGCGTCAGCGTAGTTGGTGCAGATGGCGGCGTATTATCTGCAGTGACATTAAAAGTTGAAGTTAAAGCATCGCCTCGAAAGCCAAACGAATTAACAGGCGTAGCGCGGACCGTGTAATTTATTGGAGCCTCGCTAACCTGTGGCACTTCGATGTCGTTAGCTTCAAAGCGCGCGATATTGGTGGACCCTGCAATGCGGCCCTGCCCCATTAACTTAAAATCACTGTCCGACGTCTTTTTATATTCCAGCGTGACGTAATCAATTCGCTCGCCACCACTTGTGTTTACGTTCGCCACCAGAGCCGTGGTCACGTTTTCGTTTACGATCCGATATTCTTGGCTAAGCGTTAGCCCAATCGATGGCACTTCATAGTAAGGCAGCAGGGTCGTATTGTTTGACGAAACCTCTTGTTCGTTTGCAACGGACCACTGATGCGCTGCTTGGCTGGTTTCACGCAGCTGAAGGTTCACGCGCAGATCGCGGTTTTCGCCAGCCACTAAGCGCCAGCCCGTTACCTCGAACTGCTTTTCACCGTTCTGCCAGCCATAGCGATCATTGTCGAAAGCGATAATATCACCAACCGCCACATCTATGGCATTGAGGCCAAAGTCAGCGCTCATGGCTATTTGCTCGCGGCTGCGAAGCAAGGTGAGCTTTGCTATGCGCTGTGCCGCTGCACTTGATGTCGTATATGGAAAATCAAGATTGGTGGCGACCGTTTCGGTATCTTCTGTGACAAAGGTAGCAGATGCATATTCTGGATAATCCGCAGACACCCAATCATTAGCCGCATCGATATGGGTGCCACGCACCGTGTTAAAGTTATCTCGCATCGGCACTTTGGTATCTATCGAAATGCCAGAGCGTAGATCATCAAGCGTCAAGGTTTTGGTTGGCGTTACATAGTTGGCCACATTGAGCCGCCAGTAACCGCCGCCAAAGTAAAGCGTCCCGCCGCAGGCCGTCATAAAGTCTTGCAGCACATCCCCGATTTTTTCATTGGCTTTCACGACGCCGTTGATTTCGTATTTGGCTTCATTGCCGTTCAGTGTTGAAACCGTATCCGCGCAAATAGAAGCCGATGCTTCAAACGATGTGTCATCTGTCTGATCGTCGCTCAGGCCATAGGCAGAGGTTATAAAATCACGAATGACCAAGGCTGCGTTTGGGCTATAGGCCGTGGAATTTGTGGCGCTGTTATAAACCTTTTTACCTTCTACAATCGCGGTGATCGTTGGAATGCCGTTAGCAAACACGTTCTGATCATATTCAAAGCGCACATAGAGGTAGCAGATGCCCTTGCCGATGAAGGTGCTTTCAACGCCAGCCTCGCTGTGGAGCGTATTGGCGAGCGTGGCGCTAGAGCCATTAAACGCATCAGAGGCAGCGGTCTGCGCACCAAGGTGCTTATAGACTTTTATTTTACTGTCCCAAGGCTCGCTCGTTACCGTGTCACCGCTAAGCGTTACGATCTCATCATTAAGATAAATATCCGTAATGGCATTACACTCATGACCCGCCAGAACGATAACCTTGTGCAGAATTTTGTTATTATTCCCGGTGGTCTTTAAAAATATCTCCGTGCCGCCTTTGCGGATTTTACCGTAAACAAATTCCTGCGGATTGATTGCGCCTCGCGCGTTTACCAACGTGCCTCCACTATCCGTTTTTGGCTTTGGCTTTAGTGCGTCCAGCGCCCAATTAACGACCATCGAGATTGCCAAAGATGCAATGGCATAGACTGCAACCCAGCCCCACATGCCCGCTGCAATGGCTGAAAACAACGTGGTCCCAGCGGCAGCGCCCGTGATGTAGGTCGCGATCAGGGCAGCGCGCGGTGACTTTGTATATTCATCACGTTGATGTGGCTGAACGACGACTGGCAGATTATTTTTCATCTCCACGCGTCCTTCACGTCAATTTCGCCCAGCCGATAAATATTAGATTTTCCCAGGAACAGGCTGCGCGTTCCGATGCATATGCCCAGCGCTGCACCAGTCACCCAACGCTGCGCTTTATCGGTTGTGACAAGGCTAAACCGCTGGGGTTTATTAAGCCGCTCCAGCCGCTCGTCTAAGGCTCTCTCAAGGCTGTGAAAGCCAAACTCTTTGATCATTTCTCGGCGGCGCATGGGCCTGCCATCAATCATGTAGCGACCAACCCAATCGTCCGCATAACCCTCGCCATAAAGGATGCGCCATGCAGTATTGCTAAAGGTAAAGCAGTCGTGAAATCCCCAGCAAAAAGGTCGATCTTTGACCTCATTGATGTAAGCGTTTAATCGGTCTTGCGGCCCCAAGGAACGCTCACATCTTGGATGCTTTGGACATATGAAAAGAAACTGTCTCCCGGCTGGCGCGCTAGGTGGCTGTCGTTAGTATAGCGATAGTTTGAAGCGCGGGCTAACTCGACAAGCTTGCTTTCAATCGTCAGCTCAACTTCGCTGGCCTCAACCTCATCAACCAGTCGCATTGTGTTCATTTTGCCCGAAAAGATTTCAACAACAGCAGTTTGTGACAGCTCTCCAAAGTATATGCTGGCGCGCCGTCTTTGATAGTTTTCCGTCAAAGCCAAGGAGACGATGTTTGAGGGCAAACCGCTGAGCTTAACGGTGACGCTTTTTGCAGTTAAGTCTCCAATTTCTTCCAAACCAGAGATCGTAAGCAAGTTGCCCGATCCCGTGAATGTTTGCGATGCACCCCTAACCGTAATGTCTTTATCGCCAAGACCAGTCCAAAGCCGCACCGCGCCACTATCGAACATAAATTCACAGGCGAAATATGGCTCAATCGATAAACCCTGCAGCGCCGTAATTAGACCACTATCAATCGTGCGCGACATCAAATGACCTCCATCGCAGCAAAGGTAATTCCGTAATGGCGAAGCTCATTGAGCGACCAATTGGTTTCATTACTAGCGAGACGAAAGCGGCCTCGTGGGTTTATTAAAACGAGGCTTGTTGCTGAATTCAAATTTGCTCGCAAAAACGGCCACACTTCTAGCGTTCCGCTGTTCTCTTTGGTTACTAAAACCTTATGTAAAGTTGCGCTACTAGAACTGCCAATCTGAATGTAATCGCCAGCCGTAATTGTTCCCGTCATTGCCACCGCGAGCGATCCACTACCCGCCGATCCAGTTATTGTTGCGCTGCTGGGAGCTGCTCCAGATTGCAGTGAATAACCGCCCGGATCACCAAGCAAGAAGGTGCCATATTGGCCGCGCAAACTTACTAGGAATGCCAGCCAAGCCTCAGCGTCTGAGCGCACCATTGGCTTCAAATTAACCGTCGCTTCCCATTGTTGGCCACTATAGCTGTGAACTTGCTCAGCGTAGGTGAAGGGCGAGCGAGACACGGCGATTGCGTTTCGGGTCGTAAGATCAATAGAGCGGATCGAGCTATTGTTTGGAAAGCTAAGCGGATAACTGATAGCCATTATGAAAACGCCTTTGCATATGGACCACCGCGCCTTGCAGCATCGGCCACCGCCGCTTTTGTCGCCTCAGTAATCCGCGGCAACATTTGCTGCACTTCCGCGCGCACAGTTTGAGACACGCCGGTTGAGAGATTGATGTTTTGATGGACAACGACGCCCGTACCACCACCGCCTAACGCATTGTTCGTTTGCACTGGACTTAAAAGCCGACCTGGTGTGCTTGGCACAAATAACTCTCTGCCAGATTCGCCTGTCATATACGGCGTCCCAGCATGAAGTTGACGTCCATGCGCACCGCCCTGGACAGCTCCTCCGCCAGACAAATCCGGCAATCCAAAGATCTGTTTAATTCCAGCAACCAATTGCTGAACCACATAGACGCGGTAAAGCTCTTTAATGACCGCGCTGGCCATATCGCTAACCGCATCCTTAAATGACTTTGTGCCATCCACCATATTCATGAACGCACTTTCCATTTCACTATCCAGCGTATTCATCACAGACTTTAGATTGTCCAAATCTTGCGCGGTTGCGTCAGCACCAAGGCCCAAAGCCTGCAAAGATATCGGAGACAAATCGAGTTGAGCAATTAACTCTTGAAGGTTTGCCGCTGCGTTGCCCGCGGAGCCCGCCAAACGATCACTTTTAGTAATTGGCTCAACGACCCCATTGCCAAACGAAACCATGCCGTCTTTTGCATTGTCTAGAGCCGTGCGAAGCGTGTTAATATTTTCTGCCGTAATACCCGCCTGTTCCGCTAGATCGGCGTCCGTATCAAGCATTGCAAATAGCTGCTTTTGCGCATCAACAATTGATTGCTCCAACTCTTCATAAGCCGCTTGCTGCGTTAGTTTTGGACCACTTATTGGGGATGCCATACCCGCAAGCGCCTCGCGCATCTGCCCAACGCGATCAGACAAGCTCTTATAAGCAGGCGACGATAGAACTAATGCACGCGCTTCGTCGATTGCAGCTTGCGCGTTTGCATGTCTGGCCTCAGCTTCATCAAGCTTTTCTGTGGCCATAGCCACTGACATGTCTTTGGATTTTCCAAGCTGAATGTTCAGCTGACGAGACTGTCTAATTTCATCGCCCATCGCCAAAACAACATTATCCAGTGCAGTCTCAAGCTGGGCGTTTGGATTTAAAAACTCATGGACCGCTGAGTAAGCAATTCCAATATTCCTGGCGATTTTAGCCGCGGCTTCTGCCCCGCCAACTAACAGCGGAATGAGATCCGCGAGCGCAACGTTTAAATTCGCCTTTATAACCTGAGAGGCAATTGCCAATTCTTCCTTAGCTTCGCGCGCTTCTTTAATCAGACTGTCTGACATCACACCGCCAGCGTCGCGCAGCTTTTTACTCAAACGATCAAGCTCAGCGCCGTTGTCTCTAAATACGCCCTGCAGCAAAGTTGCATCAGAAGCCAACGCCTCAAGATAGAATGTCATTTCCTGTTGCGAGACGCCTGCCGTCTCTAGCGCGTTCACATACGCTCCCAGCTTTTGTTCCGACGAGAGATCCGCAAATGCATCCGCCGTTAAGCCAACTTTAGGTGCTATATTCTCAAAAAAGTCAGCCAGCGGCCCAGCGCCAGTAGCAGCATAGTCGCCAAACTTATCATTCACGTCCTTAAGGATATCCGACAGCTTGTCTTGCTGGATGCCAAAGTTAGAAGAGGCAAAAGCCAGTTCTTGAAACCGAGACGCGCTAACGCCTGCCACATCCGATAAATTGCCAATTTCAGCAGTAGCGTTAACCATATTTTGAAGCTGATTTACGCTAAATGCAGCCGCTAAAACAGGAGCAAACCGTTTTGCAGCACTTGCCAATTGGCCAAACGCTGCGCTGGTGCCGCCCAAATCCTTTTTTGATTTATTTGCAAACCGCTCAACACGGCGCTGCGCGCGATCCATTGCCTTGGTAAACTGCTTATCTCGCGCGGATAATATGACGTTAAGCTCTTGAGCGCTGATTGCCATTAGCCATATCTCCTAGCCAACTCTCTGGCCTCTTCTAAAGACGGTGCGTCCGTGCCTGCGCTTTTGGGGCTGTGCGCTTCGTTCCAACCATCAAATATTAAGAAAACATCGCGCGGGATCATGTCCCGAATTTCGTCAGGCTTATAATTCGCAACAACAGTGTTTTTGATTAAGCTGCGGACGTTAAGACTGCGGGGTTTTCGCCCTCGGTTACTTTTTTTTTGACCTTCGCGTCGTCTAAAACATCCGGCATAAACGCCACGCCCAGGACAGCTTGTGCCACTTGATAGTATCGCATCAAATTAGCTGGGCCAGACGCCTCAACCAATCGATCCGCATCCGGGTCTTTCATACCCCCGCCAACCAAGGCCAAAGCGATCAAATCTTTTATTTCTTTAGAATTGGGCTTGGTGCCGCGGTCAAAAAAGCCATCCCAAACCTCAAAAATACCTCGGTGCTTATCTTCAAACCGCTCGATCTCACGGTTGCGCAGCAGAAACGCATAGGTGACGCCATCGATTTCCTCGACAACGCCACCACGGGGTGCATCAGCAGTAATAGCCATTATGCGTATGCAATGGTCCCATTGCTTTCTAGTGAAAGCGAAAAGGTGGTTGCCCCTTCTGTTTCACCGCCAAACTCAAGCGATGTAACTCGAAACTCGCCAGAGTAAGCTCCAAAGTCGGGCACAACGATCTGAAAATTAGCAACCGGATCAGCGGCAGTCGCAATCGTGTTTAAACGACCTTCTTGCGCGCTTTCATCTAGAAATATGCCATCACCAGATATGCTGACAGATTTCAGACCGTTCAGGTTTGAGGCCCAAAGCGCGCCGCCCGGTGCCGTTGCATCTGGCGTTGTCACATCGATGCTAGAGTTATTGATCGTGATAGACTTAGAGTTAAGTCCAGCGATTGTTGTAAAGGCTTCAGAGCCTGCGCCATCACCAATTTTGATGAGCAGGCTGCGCCCTAGTTGCTTTGCCATGACAGGCTCCTTCTAAGGGATTATGGACGCCTCACGGCGTTCGTCTAAGACCTTGCCCAAGGGTCAGAGAAAGGGCGAGCGGCGTTTAAGCCGTTTCCATTAAAGCCGTAAAAATAATATTGGCATTATGACCGCGGCCTTCCCGATCACGATCAACCACATATGTCTCACAGCGCATTTCGATAAGATTAAAACCGGTTAAACTGACCGATCCTTCTTGGCGATGCAGCGCTGTGCGAACCGCCTCGGCAATCTGTGTCGCTTCAACCCGTCCGGTTGTTTGAGAATAACCCTCAATGTTAAAAGTTACGTCCGCGCCAGTGCTGCCGTCAGTGTCCATAGAGCGGGGCTGTATGTCGCCAAACCTCACGAACGGGTAAGTCACGTTTTGCGGTGGTTCATCGTAAACACGGGCCGCCACAAGCGCTGTCAGACTGCTATTAGCAACCAATGCAGCGCGCACACCTTTCTGCAGCTCCAAGGCAAAGGAATTACTCATTTCAGCCCTGCCTCTTTTGCCGCTTTATTCATAGCCCGGCGCACCCGACCGACATGCTTTGGCCCAATAATTGTCTGGGTTCTACGCATTACAGGTACGGGTTCCGTGCGTCCGGTATCTCTAAAATCTGTGCCCTTTGGTTGCCGACGCTTGCCACCTTTATATTGGCGGCCAAATTCAATCGACATTGCTTTTACCTGGGCATCTCGCGTTGCCGGTGCAGCTTCTATTGAGCCAACAAAAGCATGCTCTTCGACCTCAAATTTTGCATGTATGCCATCCTTAAAGCGTCCAAGGTCAGGATCTCTTGCGCCGCTGCCAACAGGAGCCATAGACTTAGCCAATGCCACGCCTTCATATACGCTCTTGCGGATTGCATCACCGATGTATTTGCGCTGTTTGCGAGGTAGCTGCTTAAAGGCGCGTTGCAGCCCCTTAGACTGGACCTTCAAGTCGCTATCCCTTTTTCGAGGCGCATTTCCAAGACATCACCTTTAGCCGTAACCTGCATTATAGCTGTGATTGCCCAATAGTGACTGCGCGCCAAAATGCGATCCGCAGTGGTGATTGCGTTTGTAATAGTATCAGAACGCACGCGCATGGTTGCCACAGAAGCATCACGCAAAACGCCCTGTTCGATATCCTCCTGACCAAGACGCTCAATCAAATGCGCTGATCGGGTCGCGTGATCAGACCAGTTACCAGTGGTGTTGCCATAATCATCAGTGGCTGACGCCATACGCTGAAAAACAACGCGCTCGCGATACATGCCTGCCCTAGCCATAAAACGATGCTCGCTCGGTGCCGATCAGATCATCAAAGCCAAAAGGAAGCGTCTTGCTATTCACGCCTACCAATTCGATTTCTCGGTTTTCGTAATAATGCGCGACCAGCATCAGCAAAGCATGACGAACAGATGATGGGATATCAGCGCGGGTGGCACCGTAGCCAATCACATATTCAATCTTTATCGCATCATCGCGCTGAAAAGTGGTCGGCCAGCTAAAGCCGGTCTTGGGACTAACAACGGTTCTGCCGGAAGTTCCGAGCACATTGTAATTTGAAAGCGTATCGATCTGCAGCGCATTGGCTGTGTCGTAATACTTGATCGCGGAAACTGACTGCACCGGTCCTAACGAAAGATAAACAACGGATGGGTTTGGACCCAACCACTCGCCCCAAGTCTGACTAATCATTGCCTTGCCCAGCGCGCCCCGCACATCAACAAAGCTCACTGCAACATCAATAAGGCGGGCAATCAACGCGTCGTCATCGGAATGCTCGATGCGCATCTGTGCTTTTGCTTCAGACACAGTAATCGGCTCAACGGCGGGCGCGGATACGATTTGAAAGCGATGCTGCAAAGGAAGATCGGGCATTTGCTATTCCTTGACCGCTTTCCGTTTTGCAGGAGTCTTTTTCGTAGCCGTTTCTTTGACAGTTTTGGCCACAATTGGTTCAGCAATATTGCGCTCGATATATCGCTTTGCAGTGGCGTCATCGACGTCGACTTCATCACCGGCGTTGAGCGATACATTTGGACCAGCCATGCTAGTCAGAAGCCTGAGTTTCATGTAGATACTCCAGTTAAGTTGCGGGAGAATTAAAAATGAGCTGGATTTTATTTTTAGTGTTTTTGGAAACGGGCCATGAGCCACTGCTTCAGTTTGACGACGCGGAAACATGCTACAAATGGGCCAACAATCTGTCACAGCGAGATCAAGCAATGAGATCGCAATTTACAGAAGGCATGATGGGCGCAATGTCTATGCACACTTATGTTTGCGCAGCTGTTCCAAAAAAATACAAAATGGATAAGTAGGGGCGCGAACGCCCCCACCATAATTGCTTAGGCTTGGACCAAATGCTTGATCGCGGCGGTATCAGCCAACACGCCATCAAATCTAATGTAACCAAGAATACCAAAGTCAGGCGCGAAACGCTCACGCGCAACATAGATGGCCGGTTGACCAACCTTGCGCACGTAATACTGAGACATATCGCCAAACAAGATGGACTTTTTCGCAGTCGCGATTGAATCCATGTCTTGGTTAATCACTACGTTATACCCCAGCAAGTTTTGCGGAACTCCAGCTTGGTAATTCCCCATTTGCCACAGGTAATTCCCATCACCATCCTTCAGCTTACGAATGGCGGCCAGTGTGGAGTCATTCATCATGAAGGCTGAGTTTCCGACGCGATATGCCGGGTCTACGCTATGGACCAAATCAATGATTTCATCCGCAGTGACGGCATTTGCGCTTGCAGCGGTAACGCCAGCAGCAGAGTTGGTAACAATGCCCTCAACATCTGACGAACCAGAGCCCGTTGTCAGCTTTGAGTTTGCAATGCGCGCCATACGCTGGCCCAACAAACGTCCAAGGAAAGATTCCATGTTTAAAACGCTGTCAGTGTTTAGTTCAGCAGACCAACGCACCCACTCTGTATTGAACGCGAACGCTCCCAGAGACTTTTGGCCAAATACCGCGTCTTTACCGCCATCATCTGTCGGCTGCGTGCCTTCAGTATGGGCCTCTGCGGTCTTGGTGGTGTCATCGTTCGTTGGAATGTTGAACGTATTACCAGTCGTATCGTTGATGACGCTAAATAGCTCAGACGAATACATGGGGCCATGCGCCTTCATCGACTCTACGATAAAGTTTGCGAGCGTAACCGGAACGGTAAACCCACCGCTTGCATTAGTACCGCCAACTTGCACGCGATATTCTTTTAAAACATTGCGCACCTCTTGGTCGACATAAGCATCACCACCGTTGGCAACCATTTCTGCAAAAGCAGTCCGGTAGTCCATAGTCAGGCCATTATCGACGGCTGGAGCGGAACGCCCTTCAACCACTGGCACTTTTGAAGTGTCCGGCTCTTGGATTGCCGCCATTGCTTTAGCAGCACGATCTTCGCGTTCTACTCTTGCCTGTAGCTTGTCGTGATCAGCCATCATGGCATCAAACTCACGTTCGATCTCCGCAGCACGCTCATCAGGGGTTTCATTTGTCACTTCCGACAGTTTTGAACGGGCCTCGGTGGCGATGTTCGCCATCTGCTCCCGCAATTCTTTTACTTCAGCCATTTCGGGCCTCCTTCGTTGGGAATTGGACGTCATCTCGACGTTCAGTGAGCTGGCCAAAGGCTCGGATGAGGCCGACAAACCGCGAGAGCGGTTATCCTTGCAAGCGTTCCTTCATCCGCAGCCTGCGCGGTGCTTGCGTTATTCTTTGTGATTTTCGAAAATCTTCGAGTGATCTGAGCCCGATTTCGGTGCCAGGATACGCCGGAGTGGTAACTATTGAGACGTCAAATAGCTCTGCCTCTTCAATTGTGCGGCGCGGCAGTTCCTTGCCATCAGCGTCTTTCCACTTTTGACGGGTCGGAACGAAGGCAAAGCTCATCTTATCCAAATCGCCCCTGCGCATTTTAGGTACAATCGCGCGTACATCTGGGTCAGTCATGTCCAATGAGGCGCGCATTTTTAACCCACGTTCATCCTCTGACAGCTCCAAAGTCCCGGATCTGGTGCGCGCAAGTGGTAAACCTTCGTGGTTGATCAAAAACACAACATCATCACGGGTCACAGCGTCAGTAAAAGCGCCCGGTGCTATGCGCTCCAAGAATTGGCCGCCTATATTAGTGTCTTCGTTAAAAACGCTGGCGTAACCTTCAACAACTGCCACGCCATCATCTTCGGCTCGCACTTCAAACGAAGTGGAGACCCGGCTTTCACGGTTTTTCATCATTTATTCCTCTTCAGCGTTTGGCTGGCTTCCAATCGGCACGGTTGCCCCTTGGATAAGCAAATCATCACCATTATCGCGCGGAGCTAACTCTTCATGCTGCCGCACTTCGTTGGGCGTCTTGATACCGTTTTGAACGGCGGTTGCGTGCGCTTCCATCCGCGTTTTCAAATCCCCGCGCAGCAAGCTATCGACGTTAAACCGAACATGCAGATCGCTTGTTCTGCCAAAAAGCTTTAAATTTAGCTCCTGTTCGGTTTGCTCAATCCAGCGGCGCAGCGTGTGCTTTACCAGCAAAATGTCTTGCTGCTCGGTATTGCTAAAAGTGCCAGTTGAGAGATCCTGCAAAAACACAGGCGGCAGCGAATAAATACGCGCGATCTGCTCAACGCAAAACTTCTGCAGCTCAATCAATTGCATTTCATCGGGACTAAACCCGACAGATTTCAACTCATGCCCAGCAGGCAATGCCATTACTGGCCGCCCTTCCCTAGCAAGCCGCGCCGTGGCCTGCGCTACATCATCTGACGCGCGCTGCGCTGCCGCTCCGCTTTGAAATGGCCCCTGTAAGACTGCCGGTGGAATACCCCCAGCTTGAAATGCCTTTGCACCGTAGCGCGTGGCCGCAATCGCCATCCCAATTACGTCTTTGTGGTGCATAATCGGACCGCGTATATCGATCTGGTTGTGCTTCAGCATAAAGGTGAGATCAATTACCTCGCTGGCGTCATATGTTTGGCTTCGCGCGCGGTATCCCCGCCCTGAAAAGCCGCTGTTGTTAGTCTCAAAGACATGCAGATTGGCGGTATCTAGCGGCACCAAATCGGTAACAACGCCCGCTGTATTGCGCACAATTAGCGTTACTGAGCGCCCGCCGGTTAGCACCTGCTCAAAAATATACTTGCGCCAAGCGAACGAGCTGAGCGTTGGGTTAACCGCACGATCTAACCACGCCGCAACGCCGCTTCTGATGCGCTCATGCCCGGTATCTGTGGTGCGATAAACTTCAAGCGGCATTGACGCCAACGTGCCAGAGATAAAGTTAACCGCTGCCCAAACCGCAGGCACGCCAAGCGCATTATCCACGTTGACCGTTACCCCGGCAGAAGATGAAAACTCACCCCACCCCATAATATGCAAAAAGTCATCTGCAGACACAGGCGCATTTGGATTTTCGAGCGCACGCTCTTCTGTCTTTAAAAATCTGTCGAACATGCCCATAGTTGTGAAGCCTCATTTGGAGATTCGAGATGCGAGTAATCTTGGGATTATTATTTACTGCTGTCGCAACTTTTGTGCAGGCTCATGAACCCCAAAATGGGATCAAGTTTATTTCTGCATATGATAAGTACAGCGAAGTGTTTACCGTTTTAGTTTCAAATACTTCACGGTCGCAAGGCAGGTACCTAAAATGCGTTGCATTCGATGGACGCGGAGTGCCATTATCGCAATCAATAGCCATGACAGTAGAGTATGCCACCGAACTCGATTTTTCACATAACGGTAGTATTCGCGCAAACGAAGTTAAAAATGTTAAATGTCATTATTAATTGAACCGGTGGAGAATTAAGGTGCGGAAACTTTTTTTGACCATTTTATTCAGCTTAGGATTTACAACATCTTTTGCAGGTGAAAATGACACTTACCTACTTAAAAAATGCACCCTTATTTCAGACGTATTTTGGCAATTGGAAGCTTCAAAAAAAAATTCGGCAGGGTTTCACGATTTTTTTGAAGAATCCACTAAAGATGGACCAGTTGTGATAAACGTAAATTATGTCAAAGATATTTTAACTTACTCATACGACACCGGATTTCCGAGAATTTTTAAATTATTTCATCGAAATGAATCGAACACCGTTTTAGGCACTTGGGAAATGATTTTTAAAAGTCATGAGGATTGGAGCGACGCGACAAACCAAACTACCTTAAGAATCTCAGACCCTTTTTGTGAGCAACGAGAAAAAAAATCGCAGCTCGCTGAACACTGGGTCAGTGCGAATGTTTTTTACCATCGTATCTTCGATTGCCCATGTGAATAAAACTAAACCGCCATTTTAAACTCAGGATCGTCCCACGGGCTGGTCGGCAAAAACATCTCTTCTGCGCTCATTGATCCAAGGGCCATAGCTAAAGCTACAAGCCCGTCAATCTTGCTGTAGCTTTTGGCTTTGTGCAGCTTTCGGTTTCCAGCCGGATCGCTTTGCACCACAGCGCCAGCCGCGTTCATATTTAAGATCGGATTGCCACCGTGGCGCAGTTTGCGCTCAGCTACATATTGCTCCAATCGATCAACCGCTGGAGCCATATCTTTAAACCCCTGCCCAAACGGCTGCATCGGTATTTGCGCGCCAATATTATCTAGCTCGCGCTTAAAATCGGATATCCTCCAGCGATCATATGCCAACAAATGCAAATCATATTCTTCAGCGACTTCAGCTACCGCCATAGCTATGACTTCTGGCTGAATAACAGGCCCGCTGATGGTGGTTAAGTAACCTTGGTCGGCCCATGTATCCCACGGCACTTTCTCGCTTTGCGCCTTGTCTCTGAGCCCGTCCTGGGGCAGCCAAAAGCGCGGCACAACATTAAAATGTCCATCCTTTGGAAACACCAAGACAAGTGCAGTCAAATCCCGGCTTGCCGATAGGTCAAGGCCCGCATAACAAACATCGCCAACTTCAACATTTGGTTGGCTATCGTTAGCCTCCCACTCTGCGCGAGACAGAAACGGTGACTGAGCCTCAATCCGTTGGTTAAGAAATAGCCAGCGGAAGGAGTTTGCTTTTGCCGGAAGCCTATCGGCCTGTTCAGCAAAATCTTCTATGTCCTTTAATGATCTAAATTTACCCAGCGCGGGGTTCGCTACTTTCCACGCCTTTCGGTCCAATACCGTGCAATCTTTCGGAGCCGTGTAAAGATGCGAAACAATCCTCTTATCCTGCGCAGCGGCTGCATCATCGAGCCATATAGAAAAGAGATCCCCATCCGTGGCAGCTTGCGTAGAAATTGCGATAAGTAACGGTTCATCGTGTGCGCCTTGCGCGGTTTCAATTGCCTCTATGAATGGATCGTGAGGACCACGTACTTGCCCGACTTCGTCTAAGATGGCTAGAACCGGTGAAAGGCCGTGCGCAGTCCCCGATTCCGCAGATATTGCCCTATATTCTACGTTGCAAACCAAACCGATCAACATTTTTTGGCTTGGCACAATACGAATAATTTTTGATAGATCCGGCGACAACCTGACCATTTTTTCAGCAAGTTTAAAAACCAAAGCCGCTTGATCGCGCGACCTAGCACCAGAGATAATCTGGCTGTTTTGCTTTGCTTCTGGCCCGACCAGGTGGGCTAAAAGTATCGCCGCAATTAAAGCCGACTTACCGTTTTTTCGCGCCACTGAAAGATAAGCCCGGCTGCTGCCTTGCGGATTGTCATAAACCGCCAAGACAAACTTGCGCTGAAAAGGCATTAGCTTCATCGGCTGCCCAACATGCGCGCCTTCTGGGATCAGGACATAGCGTTCAATAAAGGCACAAATCTTCTCGCCGCGCGTCATCAGTCCCACCGATTAAACAAGCGGCGCAAGAAATAACTGCGCAACATGCTGATCACGGTAAATACCCACCCAATGGCAAAGCTATCGCCAATTGTAACCGCGTAGCCGAAGGCGGGCAGCACCAACAAGTTAGCTCCAACTGCGACTAAAAACCCAACAGTGACGTTGGTAACGGCCTCAAGCGCGCTTCTTTTTATTGTCTGCATTGGTTAATTCAAAATATGTCTTGCCGCTTTCGACATGAATAGCCTGTTGCCCGGTGTAATCTTGCCAGCGGTTAATGATGACATCGCAATAGACCGGATCTAGTTCCATCATCCGTGCGCGCCGTCCGTGTTTTTCGCAGGCGATAGCTATGGTGCCGGAACCAGCAAAACTATCCAGCACAAGATCATCGCCCTTTGTGTTGTTCAGCATTTGATATTCAAACAGCTCCACTGGCTTCATCGTTGGGTGCTCTGCATTCCGGTTTGGACGATCAAAGTTCAAGATCGTGGTCTGCTTGCGATCCGCGGCCCACAGATGCGCAGCGCCATCTTTCCAGCCGTATAAACAGGGTTCATGCTGCCAGTGATAATCTTGGCGACCCATAACCATCGATTGTTTTTTCCAGATTAAACACTGCCGGATCGTCCAGCCAATGTCGTGCGCCGCGCCGCGGAAGTTGTAACCCTCGCTATCTGCGTGCCAGATATAAAAGACAGAGCCAGCCTTCATGACCGCGTCCGCAGCAGTGTAACTATCCGCCAAGAATTGACGGAAATCCGTATCGCTCATTTCATCGTTTTTAATCACCAAGGCATCCGCGGTTTTGCCTTCATAGGCTACGTTATAAGGCGGGTCCGTTAGCCACATATCTACAAGCTGATTTTCGCAAAGCTGCTCTAGTTGGTCTATGCTAGTCGCATCGCCGCACATCAAACGGTGCTTGCCCAAGGTCCAAATATCGCCTGGCACCGTAACAGGGTTGTCTTTTGCCTCCGGCACCTCATCGTCATCGGTAAGCCCCTCGCCCGCTTTGTGCAGCAAGCTAACCAGCTCGTCTTGGCTGAAGCCCATCAGTTCACCGAAATCGCCAGCTAAATCTTCCAGCTCAACTTTTAACGCGTCGATGTCCCAATCAGCATTCAGAGCGAGTTTGTTATCAGCAATCACCAGCGCCCGGCGCTTTCGATCATCAAGACCAGTAACTACTATGGCAGGAACAGTATCCATCTTGAGTTTTCTGGCAGCCAATACGCGCCCGTGCCCAGCGATAAGGTTGTTGCTGTCATCAATCAGAACAGGATTCGTAAACCCAAATTCACGGATTGATGCGGCAAGCTGAGCAACCTGATCATCGCTATGGGTGCGACTATTTAATGCGTATGGGATCAAATCCTCAACGCTGGTGATTTTATGTTGGTAAAATGTCATTTTTGCCTTTGGGAAATTCTAGAAGGTTGTCAAAATCCTTAGATCAACAAGAGATTCGACAATGATTTACAAGTTTAAGAGTTCGCGCTTCCTGCGCTTGAAACGATACAATCAACAGATTTTGCAGCGGCTAAAGTTCAAAGCCTCAAAGGACAGCAATATCATAGATACTAATCACAAATGGGCCTAGTGAGCTGGCATTGCGATTAAGGCTTACGGAGAAATGATCTTTGGATGAGTATGACGAAAAAAGGATGGAAGAAGTCCATCAAGAAAATATTCGCAAAGCAAAAGAAGCTGCAGCCACTTCTTCTTTGAGCAGTGTTACCGAGCCAACAAGTCAAATCGCTTCAAGTACTTCTGTCCAATCTACCTCTGATCGTATTGCAAAAAAAATCACTGACGGCTTTGGCATAACTAGAGATGGACCGCCACGAAAAGTATCAGACGACGAAATAAGTGAATACCAAGGCTGGAGCGGTAGTAAGGCTAAACAAAAAAAACAGTCACGCAAGCGCACCCAAGCTCGGAGAGATGAACCATACTTTGTTAAATTGACCATGGCTCTGGTAATTGGTGGGATTGGCTTAATGCTTTTTGTAGCGATTATCTCCAGTTTTTAATTTGAGTAAGCTTAATGCGCAGGCATGGCGATTAAACCCTCAACCCCAATATCATGCAGCAAGCCGCGCGCCTGCGTTTCGTTCTTAGCCGTTCCGTTTATAGTGCGCGGATCACTGGAAAGCTGATTTAAAGACATGCTGCGGATCACAGCGAGCTGACGGCGCTCTAAATTATCCACCACAGCAAGCAGCGGATTTGCAATAAGCGTGCCGCGTTTATTTGAAATCAAAACGCCAGAGCGGTCCAACGTGGATTGGTGCTCGCGGATATCCGCTTCCATGCGAACAACCTTTGCCAGCAATATTAAATCCAAGTCTCGCCAATCCTCGCGTGCGCGTGCGCGGGTGAACTGGTTCCAAATGGTGTGCTCATCCTCTGATCGCAGAGCTATACCCTCCGGCAATGGCACGCTTTCAATAGCACCGGCGAAACCTGTCACGGCTGCCGTTGCGCTGTTCTTGTCAGATCGTTTTTTCAATGGTTTTTTCCGTAAACGCGATAACGCTCGACTGGGGGCGCTGGTTTCCAAAGACTAGGATTGAGCTTCCTACCCACCCCCCCAAT